>Ga0105047_10013001_pt1 | contig 13342 bp, 14 predicted proteins | sample MAT04_FD_78384 | JGI IMG/M metagenome (GOLD analysis project Ga0105047, IMG submission 78384) | Freshwater microbial communities from Lake Fryxell liftoff mats and glacier meltwater in Antarctica - MAT-04 (megahit assembly) | ecosystem: Environmental > Aquatic > Freshwater > Ice > Liftoff...
CACGGTGGCGGCGGACGCCGGCTTCCGCGACGCGACGGCTCGCGTCGGTGCCGAGCCGGTTCCTCGGGTCGATCTACTCTGCCCTGAGCATCCGCTTAGCCGGCCGACCATCGTTCGCTCGGACCCATGAGGTCGGTCCGCTGGTCCCTATCCACAACGGCAGGGTAGCGGCCGGGCGCCGACCTCCATATCGCCCCGTCCGCTCATCTCCTCGTCCGTGATGGCCACGCCCGTGGGTCGCCTATCAGGACAGATGAGTTCTCAAGCTCAGGCGGCTGGTTCCCCGTCCTCCGCGTCCGTGGTGGGCTCGCCGTCGCTGGTCGCTTCGGGCGCATCGGCCCGACTCTGATGGCTCGCCTCGATGATGGTCGGGCGACCGGCGCGGTCCTTCCACCGGGTCTCCATCACGACATCCTCGCCGCCACCCACGAGGCGCAGCACCACCGTGAAGCCGGAGTTGGGAGCCCGCTCGACCGCCTCGACGGTGGCTGAATCACATGGCAGCGTGAAGAGCGCCAGGACCTCGCCTAGGTTGTGCCGGAGCTCCTCGCTGAAGTCCTCCGTCACGCGATCGATGTCGCCCGAGACCAGCGCGGAACAGAACGCCTCAGCACGTTCGCGCAATCGAGACTCATCCATCGGCGGCTCTCCTTGGTGACGGGCGGACGGGCTGGGACGGCCCCGGGACCACGGTCCATTGATGGGGCTGGATGGTAGCGGTCGAGCCCACATTCCCTGGCAGGGCCGCTCGATACCCCTGTCGGAGGCCCGCGATCCGAGTTCGTCTCAGGAGGTGCGCCTCAACGACGGCGAACGGGTGAACCTCACGTGGGCGTCTGCGCTCGGAGCACGTCGAGCACGGTGACGTCGATCGACCCGCGTCGGATCATGCGCTCCTCGAGGTTCTCGCGTCCGGCCCAGCGTTCCAGCTGGTGCCACACAGCGTCGGCATCACCCGCGACGCTCCCGGAAGACCCATCGAGGCGACCCAACCGCGTCGCGACCTCCAGCGCGAGCTCCCCCTCGATCGGTAGTAGGTCGCGCTCGCTGGGCTTGCCGAAGAGCAGCTGTCGCACCTGCAGCAGCCGCTGCAGCTCGGTGAGAGGCGTCGGGTGGTCATCGACGCGGAGGTCCACCAGCTGATCCGCGCCGCCGTAGCCACCCTCTCGGGCCACGACAAGCACCGCCGCCGACTGCTGCCCGCGGCTATCGCCGCCTTCGGCCTGCCCGGCCGCCAACGCGGCCACGAGCCGATCGGCGAGCGGTAGATCCGCACGGCCGTGCATCACGTCAGCGATAGCCGTCAGCAAGGACGACGAGGCGAGGATGTTGCCCTGGCACGAAAACCCCTCACCGGCCATGTGGCCCGCCCATGCCATGCAGCCACTCCCAGTGTGCGCAGCCACGCGACCAATGGCATCCACTATGCCGACCTGCCGTCGCTCAGGCAACGGATCGCTGCCGGTCAGCACATCGATCGCCTGGGATGGTGCCGCACCCGCCGCAAGGAGGTCGAGACCCCGAGGTCCATACGTCACGTTGGCGAGCGCCTGCGTGGCCACGACGCCAACATCTGCCCGGCCGTGGAGCACCATGCCGCCCACCGCCAGGAACTTCGAGGCGACCGCGCCGCCCAGCTGCCCGGTCAGCGCATCACGCGCGACGATGGAGAAGGTCATGGCGCCGTGTCCTCCCGGGCGAGATCGTTGATGGCATCCGCGAGTGATGCGTCGTCGTCGAGCTCGATCGCCATCGCCGAGGTCGGCCCGGACAGGACGATCGTGAGCCCGATGCCGTGGCCGGGGACGGGGGAGGGTCCATGTGAGACGACCCCGATCGAGAGATAGCCGGGCCGACGGTACCGCGACACGAGGCTGTCGAAGTCCGCGATCGCGACCAGGTCGCCGAAGCGGAGTCGGAGTTGCGGATCCAACGCGGTCCAGTCCGCGATCTCGACGCCCCCCACCCACGGGTCCTGACCCATGCCCGAACCCATGGCCCGGGCCGGCACCATGGCCCGGACGAGGATGATGAGGCTGGCGTCCCGGACGGCCATCGGCAGCCGATCGAGCAGCCGGGGCGACAGGTTCAGCACCCCGACCTCCGGATGGTCGAGGAGCGTGAGGCCGCGACCGAGCGCCTCAAGGATGATCCGGGCACCAGGCAGGACGCCCGCCAGCCGGGCCTCGGGCACTTCGACGCTGACGAGCTGGGGCGCGATAAAATCGGGTGCGAGTCCACCTCGCTTGCCCGCGACCACGCCCAGGGGCCGCCCCGACCCGTCCCGCACGCGGTCGCCGATGCATGCCAGCAGGTGCAGCGGGCCCGCGCTCGCTGGCGCGCCCTGGAGGTCCTCGATGGTCGCCCCCGGCATCAGGTGGTCCGCGTGCCAGCGGTCCACCTGATCACCGACGTGGACGCCCAGCGCGATGCCGCCGCCACCTGGCAGCATCACAGGGGCTCCGTTGGTGTCGACCCAGGGCAGATCATGGGCGAGCCGAGCCGGCGCGACGAGACCCGCCACGGTTACCGCCACGAGCCTCTCCCGGTCATCGCGTGGCCGCGCGTCGCCGCTCACGTGGTCATCCACGGCAGCGGCACCAGACGATCGAGACGAGCGTCCGGGCGCACTATCGGGGAGAGGCGGTCGACCGGTCCGGTCAGCAGGGTCACCATGCCGAAACCGTGACCGCCACCCGCGGAGCGGCCGTGGCAGACGACGCCGATGGCGACCCACCCCGATCGCGGTGCTCGGAGGTAGCGGTGGTCCTGCCCCGCCAGGGCGATCACATCGCCGAAGCTTAGCTCGGCAGCGATCGCGTCCACGGGGGGCTCATCCACCAGCAGGTCGATGTCGAACCGCAGTGCGCTCATGCCGATGCCCGCGCCGGCGGCCTCTGCCGGCAGGATGGCGCGCACCGGAACCTCGAGCCGGCCGCCTTCATCCCGTCCGCTCACGAGGCGGGCCAGCACAGCCGGGTCGCACGAGTGGACCGCGACCTCGGGCTCATGGTCGATCCGAAGGCCCAGCCCGACGGCTTCGATGGCGATCCGCTCGCCTGGCGCTAGTCGTTGGGCGTCAGTCGGCCCGAACGCCACGAGCACGGACCCATGCTTCCCGTAGACGAGCCCTCGGGCACCCGCGGCAGGTCCGTCGATCACCGTCGCGACGTTGCCCACGCACGCCATGACCTGGAGCGCTTGTTCTGCAGCGGGGTCGGGGTGGTGGAGCGAGGCGCCGGGCTCCAGGTGGTCCGACGCCCATCCGCCGGCAGGGTCGCCCAGCCCGACACCCGTAACCAGCCCGCCCTGTCCCGGGAGGCCGACCGCACGCCCGTCGGGCATGGTGACGACGTTCACCGCCGGCTGCGCGATGGGGGCGACCAGACGGACACGTACGAGGCGATGGGCGTTGGTGGCGATCGACGGCACAGCTGCTGGACCTGAGGGATGCACGGCGTCAGTAGCCTCGCTCGCGCTCGAACCGGTTGCGGAGTGGCCGCCCATCCAGGAAGCGCCCGAGGTTGTCGATGAAGAGCTCAACGAGGAAATCGTTCTCACCGCCCACGGTGCTCGCTGAGTGGGGGGACACGACCACGTTCTCCATGTCCCACAACGGGCTCTCGGGTGGCAGCGGCTCCGTCTCGAACACGTCCAGGAACGCACCCGCGATGCGCCGGTCGGCGAGCGCAGCGACCAGCGCGGGCTCGTCCACGATGGCACCGCGCGCAACGTTGACCACGATGGCGCGCGGCGGCAGCGCGGCCAGCTCTGCAGCACCGATGAGGTGATGCGTCTCGGGTGTGTACGGACAGGCGAGTACGAGCGCGTCCGCGTCCGCCAGCTCCGCACCCAGGGATCCTCGCGCGATGATGCGGCTGACCCCCTCGGGCAGCATTGCGGGTGCGAGGCGCGGCATCGCCACCACATCCATGCCGAGCGCGCCGCATGTTCGCGCGATCGCCCGCCCAACGTTGCCCAGCCCAACGAGTACCACCCGTCGCCCCTCCAGCCGCTCCGCGGTGTACCGCTCCCAGAGGTGGGCCGCCTGCCGCCGCTTGAGTTCCGCGACACCCTTCACGTGATAGAGCAGCGCGAGCGCGACGAACTCGGCGAGCGCGACCCCGTGAGCGCCCGCCGCCGTCGTGAAGGCGATTGGACCGTCAGCGAGGCCGGTCCGCACGAGGTACTCGCCGATGCCTGCGCTGGTGCCCTGGACCCACTGGAGCCGGGGCGCGCTGAGGGGCAGTGCCGCGGCATCCAGCCAGTCGAAGTCGAACAGGACGTCCGCATCCTCGAGCAACGAGCGCCAGCGCGCCAGGTCTTCTGCGCCCAGGTTTCGGGGGATGCCGTTGTGGTCGCCGATATACCTGGGCACCGGCAACAGGTCGGGCACATGCACGAGCCGGACCCTGTCCGGATAGGCAGCGGCGATCCGGTCGGCGTATTCGCGTTCCAGGGGTGATGCGATGAGGACCGTTACCGGTCGTTCGGCCATGGCTCTCCCTCCACGTGGCGCCTTCGAGCCACATCGTGACAGGCGACAAGGTGGTTCCCGCCCGTCGTCAGCAACCCGGGGTCGACGTCATGGCACACCTTCTGGACGAGCGGGCAGCGGTCGCGGAACGGGCAGCCCACGACGGGCAGTGCCCCCGACAGCTCCGCCGGAGCATCATCGCGGACGAGGACCTCCCCAAGGCCAAGGGATGGCGCGGCGGCGAGGAGCGCCTGGCTGTACGGGTGCTGCGCGGAGCTGAGCGGCACCCCGCGGGGCAACAGCTCAACGATGCGGCCGCCGAACATCACCGCCACGCGGGCGGCAACGCGGCGGACCACGTGCAGGTTGTGGGTGACGAAGATCATCGTCAGCCCCAGCTCATCACGGAGGTCGAGCAACAGGTTGAGGATCTGGGCTTGGATGGACACGTCCAGGGCGCTGACGGCCTCGTCGGCGATGAGGACGTCCGGCTCGGCGGCCAGGGCTCTCGCGATGCAGATGCGCTGACGCTGGCCGCCGGAGAATTCCGCGGGATAGCGCTCAGCCGCGCGGCTGGGAAGCCCGACATGCTCCAGCAGCTGCGCGATTCGCGCATCCTCCTGACCGCGGGCGACCAGCCGATGCACGGTCACGACCTCCCGGAGTGCGGACCCCACGGAGATCCGCGGGTTCAGCGAGGCAAGGGGATCCTGGAACACGATCTGGATCCGCCTCCGTTGCGAGCGAAGCGCCGATCCCCGCAGCGCGGTCAGGTCCTGGCCTCGAAACAGGACCCGCCCGCTGTCCGGACGCTCCAGGAGGGACACGCACCGGGCAAGCGTCGACTTGCCCGAGCCGCTTTCGCCCACCACGCCGAGCGTCTCGCCCGCCTCCAGCACGAAGGAGACATCGGCGAGCGCCGGCCGGGGGGGCCGACTGTCACCCCGCGTGAGCCACGAGCGGTGCACCGGGTACGTACGGCTCAACCCATCAGCGACGAGCAGCGGCTCAGCCACGTGCCATCTCCACCGATGTCGGAGCGGGGGCTGCATCCCGGATCACCGCGTCGGGTGGCTCGACCAGGTCGCTGTGAAGGCACCGGGCCCATCGACCGGGCGCGACCTGCAGCAATGGGATGATGCCCGTGCGGCACTCGTCGGTGGCGAGCGTGCACCGGGGCGCGAATGGGCACCCGTCGGGCATCCCACCGGGCTCTGGGGGCATGCCGGGGATCGAGCGCATCCGCTCGCCCTCGCCCGACTGGGGCAGGCTCTCCACGAGCCCACGCGTGTACGGATGCCGCGGCGCACGCAGGACCTCGTGGGTGTTGCCCAGCTCCACGAGCTCGCCGGCATACATGACGCCGACGCGCTCACAGACGCCTGCGACGACCCCGAAGTCATGGGATACCAGCAGCAGGCTCATCCCCTGCTGCCGCCGCAGCCCGTCGAGCAGCCGCAGGATCGCCGCCTGCACCACGACATCGAGGGCGGTCGTCGGCTCATCGGCGAGCAGCAGGGTGGGGTTGGCGGCGAGCGCCATCGCGATCACGATCCGCTGCCGCATGCCGCCGCTGAACTGGTGGGGATACGAGCGGCTGCGCGCCTCCGCGTCCCGGATGCCGACGCGCTCCATGATGGCCACCGCGCGGCGGTGCGCGGTGGCCTTGTCTACCGTCTCGTGCGAACGGATGACCTGCTCAATCGCAACGCCCACGCGCAGGATGGGGTTGAGCGCTGACATCGGATCCTGGAACACCATGCCGATCCGCGAGCCGCGCATGCGCTGCATGTCGCGGCCGGAGAGCGCCAGCAGATCCTGGTCGCCGTACCGGATGTGTCCTGTCACGGCGGCACCCGTGGGGAGGAGGCCCAGCACGGAGCGCAGCGTGAGGCTCTTGCCGGAACCGGACTCGCCCACCAGCCCGACCGACCCACCCGGTTCGACCTCGAAGGACACGTCGCGGACCACCGGCCGGCGTCCCTTGGCGAAGGTCACCGTGAGGCGTTCCAGGACGAGCCGCTCACTCGCGCGCATCGACACGCCTGACCCAGTCGGCGAGCCCATCGCCGATGAGGCTCACGAACAATCCCACGGTGATGATGGCGAGCCCGGGGAACACCACCACCCATGGCGCGGTAATCACGAAGTTGCGGCCCTCGGCGATCATCACGCCCCACTCGGGCGCCGGCGGCTGGACGCCCAACCCGAAGAACCCCAGCGACGCGCCGGCAAGGATGTCCAGGATGAAGTCACTCATCGCGAACACGACGGCTGGTGCGATGGCGTTCGGGAGCAGGTGCCGGAACATGATTCGGGTGTCGCGGTACCCCAGCGCCCGCGCCGCCAGCACGTACTCGCGGTTCTTGGCCACGAGCGTTTCGCCGCGGATGATGCGCGCGTAGGCCACCCAGCTCACGAGCGAGACCGCGATGAAGAAGTTGACGAGGCCCGGACCCAACATCGCGACGATCGCGATCACGAGCACCAGGAACGGGAACGCCACGACCACATCCACGATGCGCCCGATCAGGCCGTCCACCCAGCCGCCGAACCACCCAGCCACGAGGCCCACCACGATGCCCATCACGAACGGGATCGAGACGCCCACCGTCCCGATGAGGAGGTCGATGCGGGCGCCGTACAGGACCCGCGTGTAGATGTCCTGGCCCAGCTGGTTGGTGCCGAACCAGTGGGCCGCGCTCGGTGCCTGGAGCCCCGTCGCGAGGTCGAGCGCCTCGGGGTCGTAGGGCGTGAGGAACGGCGCGAAGATGGCGGCGGCCGTGATGAGCAGCATCCCGACGATGCCGATCCGGCGACCCCATCCCGGGGCGGCGAGCAGCTGCCAGAACGATCGGACGGGGCGCACCGGCAGGCCGCGCGCGCGCTGGATCCGGTTCATCGCGGTCATCGGCGCAGGCTCACGCGCGGGTCGAGGAACGCGTACGAGAGATCCGCCACCAGGTTGACTAGGATCACCAGGACCGCGAACACCAGCGTGACGAACTGGATGATCGCGTAGTCACGGCTGGAGATCGACGTCAGCAGCAGGGAGCCAAGACCCGGCAGCCCGAACACCTGCTCCACGATCACCGTGCCACCGATCATCCACCCGAGATTCAAGGCGAGCACCGTGATGAGCGGCAGCAGGCTGTTGCGCAGCGTGTAGCTCCACAGCAGGGTCGGCCGGCGAAGGCCCGCAGCGCGGCCTGTCGTGATGGGGTCCGAGCCCAGCACCTCGATGAGGCTGCTGCGTAACGAGCGAGCGAGGATGGGCGAGATGCTGAGCGCGATCGTGAGCGCCGGCAATGTCAGGTGCCACACGGTATCCAGCCCGCCATTGCCCGGCCCCGCGATGGGGAAGAGCTTGAGCTGGACGCCCAGCACGAGCGCCAGGATGATGGCCAACCAGAACGACGGGATGCCGAGGGTGGCCGTGAACAGCAGGCGGATCGCCTGGTCCACGAACCCGCCGCGGCGGAGCGCGGCGATGGTCGCGAGGGGCACCGAGATGAACAGCGCCATCAGGGTGCTGTAGATGAGCAGCGCGAGCGTGATGGGCAGCCGCCCGAAGGTGATGGGCGCCACATCGCTCTGATAGAAGAACGAGATCCCGAACTGGAGGCGCATCACGTTGCCCAGCCAGTTCAGGTACTGCTGCCAGAGCGGGAGGTCCAGCCCGAGCTCGTCCTTGACGCGGGCCACCAGCTCCGGCGTCGCCCGACTGCCCAGGATCGCGATGGCGGGATTGCCCGGGATCAGCCGCACGAGCAGGAACACGACCACGCTGACGCCGAATAGCACCGGGATCGTCTGGAGCAGCCGGTAGACGACGTATCTGGCCATGTCTCGCCTTCAGCGACCCGACCGAGTCCGACGCGCGCCCAGCCTTCGCCAGCCGCGGTCACTCGGCGCCAACGCCGCCGTCGATGGTCAACGGCATCCCGGTCACGAACCGGGCTTCGTCCGACCCCAGGTATGCGATGGCGGCGGCGACATCCTCCGGCCGACCGATGTAGTGGACGGGCGGGCGCTGGCTGGTCCGGCGATACGCCGCCTCGCGGTCGGGCTCCAGGGCGAACCGCGCCTCCAGCATCGGCGTGTGGATGATCCCCGGGCAGACGCAGTTGACGCGGATGCCCTCCTCGGCGAGGTCAAGCGCCATGCTCCGCGTCAGCGACACCACGCCGGCCTTCGTCGCGCAGTAGGCCGCCAGCCCCCTGGACGAGACCAGGCCCATCAGGCTCGCGTTGTGGACGATCGCCGCACCACCCCGGGCGACCGCCGCGGCGCGGACGAGCGGCAGCAGCGCCCGCGACACGAGATAGGTGCCCCGGAGGTTGACATCCATCACCAGGTCCCACGCATCCGGGTCCACCTCCTCGATGGACCCGAGGATCTCGATGCCGGCGTTGTTGACCAGCAGGTCGACCGCCGGATGGCGGTCCCGGACGCGCCCCGCGAACGCCTCCACGGAGCGGACCGAGCGGACATCGACGCGCAGCGCGGTGACACTGCCACGCGGCGCCAGGCGAGCGGTGTCGCGTGCCCCTGGCAGATCGAGGTCGGCGGCGATGACGCGGGCGCCCTCGGCGGCCAGGCGCAGCACCGTCGCGCGGCCGATGCCTCGTGCCGCACCCGTGACCACCGCGACCCGGCCGGGGTAACGGTGCGCGGTCGGGTCGCCCGAGGTGACCGCCGGCAGCGTGGGCGGCACCGCGATGGCGGGCGCGTCGGCCGATGCTGCGCTCATCGCAGCATCGCCCCAAGGTCCACAAGCAGCGATTCACCCGTGATGTATCGGGCTTCGTCGGAGGCTAGGAACAGCACCGCGTTGGCGATGTCCACCGTCTCCACCCAGGGCACCGGCATCTGGTTCCAGCGCAGGTATCGCTCGCGCACCTCGTCCATCGTGGCCCCCTCGTGGCCGATCATCCGGTCGATGTAGCGCTGGTTCATGATCATGTCGGTGGCGACCGCGGTCGGGTCCACCTCGTTGACCCGCACCATCGATGGGGCCAGCTCCAGCGCGAACGCGCGCGTCAGTCCGAGCACCCCATGCTTAGCGACGGTGTAGTGCGCGAAATCCTTGTTGGCGCGATGGCTGAGGACCGATCCGATGAACACCATCGCGCCGGCCCCCTGCTCGACCATGATGGGTGCCACCGCACGGGCCGTCTTCCAGACGCCGGTGAGGTTGACGTCCAGCATCGCCTGCCACTGGTCCTCGGTGAGCTCCCACGCGGCGCCCCAGGAGTCGATGCCGGCGGCGGCGACGAGGATGTCGATGCGGCCGAGCCGCGCTACGGTCTGGCGGGCCGCATCGGCGAGGGCTGCCGCGTCGCGCACGTCCGCGATGAAGGGCTCCGCGCGACGGCCGAGCGCGCGCACTGCAGCCGCGGTCTCCTCGAGCTGGCTCGCGGCGGCGCCCTCGTAGGGCACGGTCTCCACCGCGCGGCCGATGTCCAGGAGCGCGACGTCTGCCCCTTCCTCGGCCAGGCGCAGGGCGCACGCTCGGCCGATACCCCGGGCTGCTCCGGTGACAAAGGCGACCTTCCCCGCGACGCGCCCGGTCATCCGGTTGGACGTCCTGGGTGGATCGGCTCCTCGGCCTCTCCGGCCGAATCGGGTCGGACGACCTCGATGTTGTGCTTGTGGTAAATCCGTCCCTGCTCGTTGACCCAGTAGATGTCGACGCCGTACTCGCGATAGCGCTCACCGGCGGCATACCGCTCGTCGCCGGTCGCTGCCGGGTCCACGGATGTCTTGAGGTAGCGCGCCCGGGTCTCGCTGACGATGATGTCGCCCATCGCCGCTCGGAACGTCCGGGAGATCTCGTACTCGCGCAGCGATCCGAACCACTCCGCCGGATGGCCGTGGACGATATCCGGCCCGAACAGCTGTCCGGCATGGAAGATGCGTGCGTCCGGCGTATAGAGGTCGGAGACCGCATCGGCATCGGAGGCGCGGTACAGCCGCTCCACGTTGCGTACCCAGGCTTCCGGGTCCTTCACCCCCATGGTCGATCTCCTCGCGTTGCGGTTCGGACGGGTGGACCGGGTGGCACGTGCCACCCGGTCCGTGGAGCGGATCGTCAGGGCTGCTTCCAGACGTCCTCGAACGAGTACTTGCCCTGCGCGTTGGGCATGAAGCCCTGGACCTTGGCGGTCGTCGCGTAGAGGCGCGGCACCTCGACCGTGTAGATGAACGGGCAGTCCTGGTTGACCTGCTTCTGGATCTGGGTGTAGATCACCTGCCGCTTGGCGGGATCGAGCTCGGCGCGTCCCTGGAGGACCAGGTCACGCACCGCTTCGCTGCGGTAGCCGGTATGGAGCGCGTTCTGGACGTTGTAGTCCAGGCCCGCGCCCATCATCTCGTCGGGGTCGGGCGTGTCATTCGTCCACGCCGAGATCCGGACGCTGTACTTCTCGGTGTTGTAGAGCTCCTGCGCCGTGGTCGCCTCGACCTGGGTGATCTTCAGGTTCACGCCCAGCTCCTTGAGCGCGGCTCCCCAGATCTGCGCGATGGCGAGACGGGTGGAATCACCCGTTGGAACGTGGATCTCGAGGTCGAAGCCGTTGGGCACGCTGCTTGTGGCGAGCAGCTCCCTGGCCTTGTCAAGGTCGTACGTGATGGGGCCGGTGTCGGGGTCGTAGTAGGCGGTGGAGCTGGGGATGATCGACTTCGCAGCGGCGGCGTTGCCGAAATAGACGTTCTTGGCGATCGCCTCCCGGTCGACAGCGTAGGCGAGCGCGCAGCGGACCGCGGCCTCGTCCAGGGGCTTGATCGCCTCGTTGAGGGTCATCCAGCCGACGGCGGTCCCATCGATCTTCTGGAGCTGGGCCCCGGAGCCGGTGACCTGCTCGATCTGGTTCGGAGGCACGAAGTCGATCGCGTCGACCTGGTCACCCATGAGCTGGAGGACCCGGGTGTTGTCATCGCCCACGACGGAGAACGTCACGCCGTCGAGGTACGGCTTGCCTGCCTGCCAGTAGTAGGGGTTCTTCTTGAGCACGACCTGGGTGCCCTTGTCCCAGCGGTCGAGCATGAAGGCGCCCGTGCCAAGGGGACGCTCCCCGGCGGCATCCCCGGCCTGCTCGAAGTTCGCCTTGGAGTAGATGCTCGCCGCGAACGTGGACAGCGCGAGTTCGAGCGGCGCGAACGGCTCGGACATCGTCAGCTTGATGGTCGAGTCATCGACCTTCTCCACCGACGTCACGGGCGAGAACAGGAAGCCCCACGAGCCGGTCTGGTCGATGGCGCGAGTGAGCGAGAACACGACGTCATCCGCCGTCAGTGGCGTGCCGTCAGAGAACTTCACGTCCGGACGCAGCACGAATGTGGCGGTCAGGCCGTCCGGGGCGATGTCCCACGATGTGGCGAGCTCCGGCTCCACGGATCTCCCGTCTGCCGCGAGCTTCACCAGCCGGTCGTAGACCTGCAGCTCCGTGAAGATGGAGTAGTCGTCCTGGGTGTTGTACGGGTCGAAGGTGAAGATGTCTGCTGTACGGGCCATCGTCAGGGTGCCGCCTGACACGGGGTCCTGCGCCGCCCCTGGGGCGACGGCCGCTGCCATCGCAACGGTGGCGAGTGAGACGGCGAGCAGCGCCTTGGTGCGCGCCCTGAGGTACCTGGACACGGTCATCGATCCCTCGCTTCCTGCAATGCTTCAGTTGCCGGACCGCCCACCGCAACCCATCGTTCCGTGGCCCGCAGCGACGCCTCGAGGACCCGCTGGATGCGGGCACCATCGGCGAAGGTCGGAAGCACGCCTGGAAATGGGCTCGGACGGCCGGCCACGATGGCCGTGAAGTCGGCCAGGTGTCGCCGCGCGTACGCGGAACCGGGGTCGCCAAGTGGCTCCAGTGGCACCTCCTCGCGAATCGCGCCATCGAGTGAGAAGCGTCGATACGCCTCCCCGCTCGGCAGCGTCTGGCTGAGCTCCACCTCGGCGAGGCCGCCGGAGCCGTGGAGCCGGATACGGATCCCGGGGATGGCCCCGGTCAGCACCCATCCCGCCACCAGCACGCCGATGGCCGGCGGGGCCGCGCGGAACTGGAGCGTGGCGATGTCGTCCAGGCGCGCCCCAGGCAGGACCCGGGTCAACGAGGTGGAGACAGCCTCGATCGGACCGACGAGCCAGTCCGCTATGTCCGCGACATGCGAGCCGTACTCGTATAGGGCGCCCGCCGCGGCATGGGCTGGATCGCCCTTCCAGTTCATCGGCTTGCCGCGGGACGGGTGGAACTGCGCGTTGTACTCGAACAGCTCGATGAGCCACGGCGTGCCGAGCGCCCCGCTCAGGAGGTCGTCACGGAGCGTGAGTACCGCTGGGCTGTAGCGGAATGAGTAGCCCACTGTGGCGTGCACAGCGGCACGCTCGGCCGCCGCCGCCATCGCCGCCGCCACCGTGGCGTCATTGGCCAGTGGCTTCTCGCAGAAGACCGGGATACCGGATGCGATGGCAGCGAACGCCATTGCCGGATGGATGTCGTCAGGGCCTGCCACGACCAGCAGGTCGAGGCGCCCCGGGGCGTCCAGCAGGTCCTCCACCCGACCATAGGACGTCGGGATGGACTCCTGGGTCGCGAACGCCGACGCACGCTCCGGCGTGCGTCCGACGCACGCGACGATCTCGATCCCCGGAATCGCGCGCAGCGCCGGCAGGTGGGCGTAACTCGCCCAGAACCCGGTGCCCACGATGGCGACACGCATGTCCGTCACTCCACGTTCGAGGCGACCAGCGACTCGCGGGCCGCTCCGGCTGACACGTCCGGGGATGGAGCAGGGGCGCCTAAACGTCGCGATGCCTCCCGGGCGGCCCCGGTGACCGCTGCGATCACGTGATCCGCCCCGTGATGCTGC
>Ga0105047_10013002_pt1 | contig 13342 bp, 10 predicted proteins | sample MAT04_FD_78384 | JGI IMG/M metagenome (GOLD analysis project Ga0105047, IMG submission 78384) | Freshwater microbial communities from Lake Fryxell liftoff mats and glacier meltwater in Antarctica - MAT-04 (megahit assembly) | ecosystem: Environmental > Aquatic > Freshwater > Ice > Liftoff...
AGCGCAGCGAGCCGGAGACGAAGCGACCGAGACCATCAGGAATCAGTCGAGGAGCGCAGACGACGAAGCGCAGCGAGCCGGAGACGAAGCGACCGAGACCATCCGGAATCAGTCGATGCCGGCGACGGCCGACGCCATCACGATGCCGCGGCCGTTGCAGACCGAGCACTGGTCGGCGAACGACTCGAGCAGGCCCTCACCGATGCGCTTGCGGGTCATCTCGATGAGGCCGAGCTCGCTCACACTGAAGACCTGCGTGCGGGTCTTGTCCCGCGACAGGGCTTCCTTGAACACCCGCAACAGCTCGTCGCGGTTGGCCTTGATCTCCATGTCGACGAAGTCGATCACGATGATCCCGCCGATGTCGCGCAGGCGCAGCTGGCGAGCGATCTCGATGGCCGCTTCGAGGTTGTTGCGGTACACCGTCTCCTCGAGGGAGGACGAGCCCACGTTGCGACCCGTGTTGACGTCGATGACCGTCAGCGCCTCGGTGTGCTCGATGATGAGCGAACCGCCCGAGGGCAACCACACCTTGCGGTCGAGGCCCTTCTTGAGCTGCTCGGTGATCTGGAAGCGCTCGAACAGCGACAGGTTCTCGGCTTCGAGGTCGTAGTGCTGCACCCGATCGGCGGTGGCGGGCGAGATGGCCGCCACGTAGTCGTGCACATCGGCGAACAGCTTGGGCTCGTCGATGATGACGGCGCGGTACTCGTCGTTGAACTCCTCGCGGATGACCCGCACCGCCATGTCGGGTTCGCGGTAGAGCAGGCTGGGGCGCTTCTGGTCGGCAGCCAGCGCCGAGATCTGGTCCCACTGCTTGAGCAGCCGGGTGACGTCGCGTTCGATCTCTTCGCTGGTCACGTTCTCGGCGGCCGTGCGCACGATCACGCCGTGATGGGCGGGCTTGACGCGGTCGAGGATCTGACGGAGGCGCTTGCGTTCCTGATCCGACAGGCGCTTGGAGATGCCGTAGGTCTTGGAGTTGGGCACCAGCACCACGAAACGGCCAGGCAGCGACACCTCTTGGGTGAGCCGGGCGCCCTTGTGGCCGATCGGGTTCTTGGTGACTTGACACACGATCAGCTGCTTGGGCTTCAGCACCTCTTCGATACGCGAATTGGCGTTGTGCTCGACATCATCGGCGTCGAGGTGAACGTCACCGCGGTAGAGCACCGCGTTCTTGGGGGTGGCGATATCGATGAATGCCGCCTCCATACCGGGCAGCACGTTCTCGACCCGACCCAGGTAGATGTTGCCGTGGATCTGGCTGACGTCGTCGGAAGGCCGCGACACGTAGTGCTCGATGAGCGAGCGACCCTCGAGCACGGCGATATGGGTGTGACCCGCCGTGTCGACGTGCACGTTCATCTGGTAGCGGCCGACCGCACGGCCATTGCGCTGACGGCCCTGGCGCTTGGCCAGTTGCTTGGCGTTGAGCTGCACGCCACCGTCGTCGTCCATGAGCACGGCTTCGATGGGCTGGGTGCTTGGACGCTTCTGTCCGCCGCGACCCTGACCACCGCCACCGCCACCGCCACCTTTGGCCTTGCCGGCGTTCTGGTTCTGGTTCTGGCGGCCGCCGCCCTGGGCCCCGCCGCCGCCGTTGCCACCTTGGCGACCCTGGCCGCCGGCTTTCGCTCCGCCGCCCTCGCCACCCTGGTTGCGGTCGACGGGCTGACGATCGCCTTGCGCGTCGCCGCCTTCACCACCACCGCCTTCACCGCCACCGCCGGATCCGCCGCGGCCGCGGCGTCGACGCCGCTTGGCCGAGGTGCTCGTACCGTCGCCGGGCGCTCCCCCGCCTCCCTCGCCAGACTCCCGGCCCGACGAATCTCCCGACGAGACCGCCGGGATGGAGTCGCCGATCTGCGGCCGGCGGGGCGCGGGCGGTGGCACCTTGGGCACTAGCGGTGCAGTGGTGGGGTTGGAGTCGGATGGGCGGGGCGTGGTCGTGGCCGAATCCTCGGCGGGGGGCTTGGGCGAATCAGTGTCGTTGTCGGACATGTCGTGATACCTCTCAGGAGGCCAGTTGTGCAGTTACCGGCCGGGACGGGTCGCCGGCCACCAGAGGTGGCAGGGAGGCTCCGTCGATCGTCATGAGTTGTTCTTGTCTGCAGGTGCGTCGAACCTCCCCGGCGAGCGCGAGGCAGGCCAGGAACTCGGTGGGTCGCACACTGCGGGGTTTCGTCGCGAGCACCGCGGTGAGCACCACCGCGTCGTCGCGCAAATCTTCGTCCACCGTGATGCCCAGCAACGCCGGGCGGATGTTCTCGGTGATCGCCTTACCTTTTCGCTCGAAGGTGAGCGGAACTTCTTCACGGGCCAACAGCGTCTCGGCGGCGGAGACGGCCGAGGGGAGATCGGACCCGACGATCTCGAATTCCCAGCGGCAGTGGTCGACCACTGCCTGCAAGGCGAGCGCATTGAACGGAACTTCTGCCACACCGGTGATGTCGACACCGACGGGGAGTCCGTCGCTGAGCAGCTTGTCGATGCCCGAGAGCTCAACATCGCTGGTGAGGTCGAGGTCGATGTACTCGGCGGTCGATTCCGAACCGGTCGGCAACGCCAGGCCGTAGTGGACCTTGGGGCGAGGATGGAAGCCCTCGGTGTACGCAATGGGCAGCTCGGCGCGGCGGATGGCCCGCTCCCAGCAGCGGGCGAGGTCGCGGTGGCCGAGGAAACGAATCTTGCCGATCTTGGTGAAGCGGAGACGGACCCTCACACCGCCACCCCCGGCATTCGGGGCCGCAGCGTGACCGGAACGGCACCGCCCGAGGCGAGGTCGACTCCGGTTCCTTGGCTCCCACCAGCCGGGGGTGTGGCCGAGGCCACGATGTGTTCGATCGAATACCCGGTGCACGCCCCGCAGTCGTAGCAAGGGGTCCAGCGGCAGTCCTCGAGGCCGACCTCGTTGAGCGAGTCCCGCCAGTCCTGCCACAGGAAGTCCTTGTGCAGGCCCGCCGACAGGTGGTCCCACGGGAGCACCTCGTCTTCGTGGCGGTGGCGGTACACGTACCAGTCGATCTCGAGGCCGTTGTTGGCCATGGCCTCTTCCCAGAGTTCGAGGTTGAAGAACTCGGACCACTCCTGGAAGGTTCCGCCCCGACGCCAGACCTCTTCGATCACCGCTCCGATGCGTCGATCACCGCGGCTGGCGATGCCCTCGGCCATCGTGGCCTTCGGGTCGTGCCACTTGAGATCGACGCCACGGTCCTTGCGGGTCGCGTCGCGCAGCAGGTTGATCTTGCGTTGCAGCTCGACGCTGGTGTTCTGGCCGAACCACTGGAACGGCGTGAACGGTTTGGGCACGAAACCACCGACGGACACGGTCACCGAGGGACTCTTGTGGTGAGCGCGACCGAGCTCGACGCAGTTGCGGGCCAACTCGGCGATGCCGAGCGTGTCCTCGTCGGTCTCGGTGGGGAGACCGGTGAGGAAATACAGCTTCATTCGACGCCAACCCTGCGAGTACGCCGACTCGACGGCGCCGTAGAGGTCTTCCTCGCGGATCAGCTTGTTGATCACCTGGCGCATGCGCCAGGTTCCCGCCTCGGGCGCAAAGGTGAGACCGGTGCGGCGAGCTTTCTGGATCTGGGCGGCGACGCCCACGGTGAAGGCGTCGACCCGCAACGATGGGAGCGAGACCGACACCTGGCCGCAGTTGGTGGGGTCGTTCACGATGCCCGTCACCACCGATTCGATACCGCTCATATCGGCGGTGGACAGCGAGGTGAGCGCCACCTCGTCGTAGCCGGTGCGCTTGAGACCTTCGGACACCATGGTGCGGACCTGATCGGCGGGGCGCTCGCGCACGGGCCGGGTGATCATGCCGGCCTGGCAGAAGCGACAACCGCGGGTGCAGCCCCGGAACACCTCGACGTTGAGACGGTCGTGGACGACCTCGGTAACGGGCACCAGCTGGTTCTTGGGGTACGGCCACTCGGCCAGATCCGCAACGGTGCGTTTGCCCACCACGGCCGGCACGTCGTTGTAGCGCGGCAGCACCGAAATGATGCGAGGCCCGTCGTAGGTGACCTCGTACATCGACGGCACGTACACGCCCTCGATGAGCGCCAGACGGTGCAGCACCTCCTCGCGGGAGTCACGGCCCGAACGCTTCCAGTCGCCGATGACCTCGGTGATCTCGGAGACGACCTCCTCGCCGTCGCCCAGCACCACGAAGTCGACGAAGTCACTGATGGGCTCGGGGTTGTACGTGCAGTGGCCGCCGGCACACACCAGTGGGTGCTGCGGCGAACGGTCGGCCGCACGGACCGGCACATGGGCCAGATCGATGCAGTTCAGCAGGTTGGTGTAGGTGAGCTCGGCCGAAAGGTTGAACGCCAGCAGGTCGAACAGCGGCGCCGGGCGATGGGTGTCGACGCTGAACAACGGCAGGTTGTTGGCGCGGAGCTCGGCTTCGAGGTCGACCCAGGGCGCGTAGGAGCGCTCGGCAGCGGCATCGCTGCGCTCGTTGAGGATCTCGTACAGGATCTGCAGCCCTTGGTTGGGAAGACCGATCTCGTAGGTATCGGGATAGATGAGCAGCCACGACACCTTGTCGGGGCTGTGTACGGGCCGCTGGGACCCCTCTTCACAACCGATGTAACGAGCTGGCTTGCCGACCTTGGCCAGCAGCGGTTCGAGCTGGGGCCACATGGAGGTCATCGTCTCGTCATCCTACTGGTCAGACCCTTCACGGAGTGAACCACCCTCTGAAACCCCCTGTGCTGGTGCTGGTGCGGCCCGTTGCGGGGCCGGATCAGGTGAAACGACGCATGTGCACGTTGAGAACGAGGCCCACGCAGATGAACGCGGAGACGGTCGACGAACCGCCATAGGAGACGAACGGCAACGGGATTCCGGTGACGGGCATGATTCCGAGGTTCATGCCGACATTCTCGAAGATGTGGAACACGAACAGGCACAGGACTCCGACACAGATCAGCATGCCCACCTGATCGCGGGCGAGCTGCGCGGTCCGCCAGATGCGCCACACGATTCCTCCCAACAACAGCAGCAACGTCGCAGAGCCCAGAAAGCCAAGCTCTTCGCCCGGCACGGTGAAAATGAAGTCGGTCTGCTGCTCGGGCACCGATCCTCCCTTGGTGTACTCGCCTTGCAGGTATCCCTTACCGGTGAGCCCTCCCAGTGAGATGGCCGTCTGGGACTGCTTGGTGTTGTACACGGCGCCGGAGCTGGCGGCGCTGGGATCGGCGAATGACGTGAGGCGATCGCGCTGGTAGCCCTCGAGGGTGTCGCTCTGCAGGATTCCGGCGACACCGATGACCGCGACGATCGCCAGAGCGATGAGGTACCGCATGGGCAAACCGGCCACCACCAGCATGCCGGCGGCGATCATCACGAACACCAGGTTGGTCCCGAGGTCCGGCTGCAACATGATGAGGCCCATCGGAATGGCGAACATCACCAACGCCACCGCCAGATGTTTGAGTCCGAGCCGCTCGACCGAATCGCCCAGATAGCTCGCCACCGCGATGATGACCAGTACCTTGGTGAACTCGGCAGGCTGGATCTGGAACGGCCCGATGTCGTACCAGGCCCGAATGTCATTGTGGACGCTGCCAATGCCCGGAATGGCTACGCCCACCAGCGCGAGGACGCCGATCACATAGAGCAGTCGGGCCCAGTCCCGCAGCTTCACGTAGTCGATGCTGGCCGCTGCGGCCATCGCCGCCACGCCGATGGTCACGAACACGAGGTGCTTCTCGATGAACGGGATCGACGCCTCCTTGTTGCGGGTCGCGCTGTAGATCATGAGCGAACCAATGAACGACGTGGACGCCACCAACAGGCAGAGAACGACGTCGATGTGTCGCCAGGCCGCCGACATGTCGCGGTTGCGGACTCGGGTCATGGCGTTGGTGGTGATCATTTGCTCGCTCCCGTCGTGGGCACGGCGACCGGGATGGCGTTGTCCGACACCGGCTTGAGTACCGACGCCACCAGTGGCGCCGCCGCCTCGTTACCGAAGCCGGCCTCTGGCAGCACCGTAGCCATGGTGTATTGCGGGAGAACGAAACCGGTGGCCGGCCCCCAGCCCACGAACACCGACGTATCGGCCTTGCCCTGCACCTGAGCGGTGCCGGTCTTGCCCGCCATCTGCCACGCGACGGGATAGTCGCGAAACGCACCGGCGGCGGTGCCCTCGGCAGAGGGGTTCGCCACACCCTGCAACCCGGTGTAGATCGTGGCGTACTGGTGAGGGTCGGGGAACTCAACCGTGCCGTTGACCTTGGACTCGAACTCCTCGACCAACTCGACGTTGTTCAGATCGACGACCGCCTTGGTGAGGTCCTTGGGCCGGGTGACCCTCACCGCGATTTTCGGTTTGTAGCGGGTGCCGCCGTTGGCAAACGCGGCGTAGGCGTTTGCCAGCTGCAGCGGCGTCACCGCAACGAGGCCCTGCCCGATGGCGACGTTCAGAGTGTCACCGACTGTCCACGAGCCGTGGTCCCAGTTCTTGGGGTTCTTCTCGTACACCTCGGCCAGCCACTCGGGTGTCCCGATGAGCCCCGCCGACTCCGACGGCAGGTCGATGCCGGTCTTCTGGCCGAAGCCGAAGACCTTTGCGGAATCCTGGATGGGAGCGTCGCCGAACGCGGCGCGACCGCGCCACAGCAGGTCACCGATTCGGTAGTAGTACACGTCGGAGGAGACCGTGAGCGCCGTCTGCAGATTGACGGAACCGTGCGGCGTTCGCCCAGCGTTCTGGAACTCGCACTTGCCCGAGGTGCAGCCGTCCAGCTTGTACACGCCACGATCCTGGATCACCTCGTCGGGAGTGATCAGGCCGCGACCGAGCGCAGCGTGGGAGCTGATCAACTTGAAGGTGGAGCCGGGCGCGTAGGACTCGGCCATGGCCCGGTTCAACATGGGCTTGCCGGCTTCTTTCGAGTTGAGCTGAGTCCACAGGTCGCTGCTGATGCCGTTGACCAGCATCGACGGGTCGAAGGTGGGGTACGAAGCCATGGCGATCACTTCGCCGTTGGTCGGGTCGAGCACCACGGCGGATCCCTCGCTGGCGTCGCACTTGGTGATCTTGTCGCACGAGACCGACGGGTTGCGCGCCGCGATGGTCTCCTTCAGCTTCTGCTCGGTCAACGCCTGGATGTTGACATCGATCGTGAGCCACAGGTCATCACCCTGCGCCAGTTGGGGTTCCTTCACCGTGCCGATGCGCTGGCCCTTGGCGTCGACCTGGATGACCGTGTCGCCCGGCCTTCCCCGCAGGTACTTCTCGAAGGAGCGCTCGACCCCGGTCTTGCCGATCTGGTCTTCGGGCGCGTACGGCTTGGCGTCGGGCCCGGCCGGCTTTTTGACCGTTCCCTGGGCCACCACGTCGGGCAACTCCAGCTCGGTGTCGATGATCTGGCCGACGTAGCCGAGCAGATGCGCGGCCGTGGTGCCGTAGGGGTAGACCCTCACCGTGCGCGACTTCACTTCGATGCCAGGAAACTGGGTGTGCCGCTCGCCCAGGTAGGCCTGCAGCTCGTCGGTGACTCCCTCGTCCTGAATGGGGATGAAGTCGTTGGGGCTGTAACGCCGGTCGGTGTAGAGCGTCTCGATGGCGGTCACCTTGGTGGGAAGTCCCCGATTGGTGAGCAACACCGCTAGCCGACCGAAAACCTCTTTGCGTTTCGCCCGTTGCTCGTCGGAGTCGTTGTCATCGCCGTTGCCCATGTCCTTGGACCGAGCAGTCGCCTTGTCGATGCCGACGACGACGGAGATCTTGTTGTCGACCAGGATGTTGCCGTTGCGATCCAGGATGCGGCCGCGGGGGCCCTGCTCATGGATCGTTCGCAGGTGGACGGCCAGGGACTGCGCCTGGAACTCCTGATGATCGATCACCTGCAGGTAATACAGGCGCACGAAGAGAGAGGCGAACAACGAGATGCAGACGACACCGATGACGGCGAGCCGTACCCGTGTGGTGTCAGCATCCTCTACCGCCATCTGTGCTCACCTTCCGTGTGATCGCTGCAACGGTGATCGTTGCAACGGCGATCGCCCACTACTCCGCGACGCTCCGGGTCTCTGGTCCGTCCGCCCAGCCTGCCACTCGCAGCGCCGGCCGCGACAGCGCGGCACCCACCAGCACCGAGACCACGAGGATCTTGACCAGGTGAGGGTTGCTCAAGGTCTCCTGACCGAAGATCTGTGCCTCGACGGCGAACAGGAGCACGCCCAGCACGCTGCCGGTGGCCACGATGATCATCGACATCACCCGTCCGGACTGCAGGATGACGACCTGGGCGGTACCGGCGACGAAGGCCACGAGGCAGTACGCAAGTGCCGACAGACCGAGCGGGTGGCTTCGGGGCATGTCGAACAGCAGACCGATCCAGAAGCCCACGATCGCGCCGCGTTGGGCACCGCCGCTGAGTCCGGCGCACACGGCGAGCACCACCAAAATGTCGGGGACGACGCCGAACACGTGGATCTGGGTCACGAGTCCGATCTGCAGGACGAAGGCCACGATGACGACGAACGCCCAACGCAGCACGATGTGTATCGGTGTCACTCGGGCGGCTCCCACTTCAGGACCCGGATGTAGTCGAGCCGGACGAGGTCAGCGGCCATCGTGAGGTCAAGAACCTGCGTGAGGGCGGACTGGCTGGGCGACACCTCGTCGACGGTGCCAACGGGGATGTCCTTGGGAAAGATCGTGGTCTCGAGTCCGCTCGTCACGATCTTCTCGCCCTTCTCGATCGCCAGGTCGAGTGGGACGCGCTCATCGATGACAAACGGATTCTCCGGCCCGGCGCCATGGCCGAGCCCGATGACTCCGCTGGTGACCAGACGCACGCTGACGCTGAACTCGGGATCGGTGATCAGGCGCACCACGGCCGCCTTCTCGGTGACCGACAAGATGTTGCCGACCAGCCCGGCCGAGGTGACCACCGGCATGTCGACGGCGATACCCGAGCTCGCGCCCTTGTCGATGGTGATGGTGTTGTTGTCGAAACTGGAATACGGCCCAGTGGCCACCTGGGCCATCTCGAAGGGGATGTCGGCGACGAAGGCGATGTTGAGCTGCTCCTGCAACCGGGCCAGATCGATTGCCGCAGTGCTGTTGCTCGACTGCTTCGCCGTCAACCGGTCGACCTCCTCGCGGAGCTCTCGGTTCTCGGCCTCGACCCGGTCGTAGTCGTTGACCCCACCCCACCAGCTTCGGATTGGCTTGGTCGCCGAACGGAATCCGCTCCCGATCGGCCCGGTCAGGTCGATGATGCTCGACCGCACCGTGCCGAGGACCGGCACGTCCTTGCCGCCGATCGTGAGCACGGTGAACGACAGCAACACCATCACGATGAGCGTGGTGCGCGGCCTACGGGGATGCGACGCTGGCATGGAGCGGCGCCGGGATCAGTCGCGACTGGAGGCGAACAGCAACCCGTTCAACGCCTCGAACGATTCGAGGCACTGCCCCGAACCGAGCGCGACGGCGTCGAGCGGGTTGTCGGCGATGCGCACGGGCATACCGGTCTCGTTCGCGATCCTGGTCATGAGCCCCGCCAGCAGCGCCCCACCACCCGCAAGGACGATGCCCTGCTCCATGATGTCGGCGGCGAGCTCCGGAGGCGTCTTGTCGAGGGTGAACTTCACAGCGTCCACGATTGCAGACACCGGCTCCTCGATGGCCTCGCGGATCTCCTCGGTGGAGGTCACGATGGTTTTGGGCAGGCCCGAGACGAGGTCGCGGCCCCGGACCTCGGCCTGCATCTCTTGCTCGAGGACCCACGCGGATCCGAGGTACATCTTGACCTCTTCGGCGGTGCGTTCGCCGAGGGCCAGGCTGTATTCCTTCTTCACGAACTGGATGATGGCCTCGTCGAGCTCATCGCCGGCGACCCGCACCGATTGGCTGGCGACCACTCCACCGAGCGAGATGACCGCGACCTCGGTGGTGCCTCCGCCGATGTCGACGATCATGTTGCCGCGAGGCTCCTGGACCGGCAGGTTCGACCCGATGGCCGCCGCCATGGGCTCCTCGATGATGTAGGCGGGCTTGGCGGCGCCGGCGTACTCGGCGGCCTCCTGCACGGCTCGCTGCTCGACACCGGTGATGCCGCCAGGCACGCAGATGACCATGCGGGGGCGGGCGAAGCGACGGTGATGCACCTTCTGGATGAAGTAACGCAGCATCTTTTCGCAGATGTCGAAGTCGTTGATGACGCCATCGCGCAGCGGCCGCACGGCCCGGATGTGGGCAGGCGTGCGGCCGATCATGCGCTTTGCTTCGGTGCCGACGGCGAGCGGCTGGCCGGTCTTGGCGTTGACCGCCACGACCGATGGCTCGCGCAGCACGATTCCTTCGCCCCGCACGTAGACGAGGGTGTTGGCCGTGCCGAGGTCGATCGCCATGTCGCGCCCGAGGACACTGGAGAAGGACGAGAACCGTGGTGCCATGATTCGCTCAGCTCCTCCTGGCTCTCACCGGGTGCGGGGGTATCCGCGACTCGACGTCGACCACATGGTAGCTGTCATCGGCTCTGGACTCCACCGCCCCCTGAGAGGGGATGCGGCTCAGACCAGGTTCGGGAAGAAGATGGCGATCTCGCGGGCCGCGGCCTCGGCCGAATCGGAACCGTGGATGAGGTTCTCGGACATCTCGATGCCGAAATCACCGCGGATCGTGCCCGGCGCGGAGTCGAGCGGGTTGGTTGCGCCCATCATGGTGCGCAGAGCCTTCCAGGTGTCTCCGGGGCCCTCGACGACGAACACCAGCGCCGGCGAACGACCGATGAAGGTGACGAGTTCTTCGTAGAAGCCCTTGCCCTCGTGCTCGGCGTAGTGCTGGGCGGCGAGGTCGCGGTCGATGACGCGCAGCTCCGCGGCGACGATCTTGAGGGTGCGCCGTTCGATGCGGGAGAGGATTTCGCCGACGAGGCCGCGTTCGACGGCGTCGGGCTTACAGATAACGAGAGTACGGTCCATGAGGCGCCGAGATTAGGGGCCGGCAGCCTCAGCGGCGAATCACAGTACGTCGACAGGGGACATCACGGGTCATAGATCGTGATCGACTTGGTGGAACCGGTCCAGTCCGCCGCGCCACTCACATCGGTGATCTCGATCACGATCGGTGAGTACGAGTCGGGAACGTCGGTGTAGGTCACGACACAGACACCGCTGCTGTTGGTGGTGCAGCCGGTGGAGCCCACCGTGTAGCCGTTGAGCGTGGCGATTACGCTCACCGTGAGTCCGTTCACCGACGCCCCGCCGGTACCGGTGACGGTGAACTGCACCTTCAGGGTCCAGGTTTTCTTGGAGTTGGTCGACTGGTTCACGAGGGCCGTCGACACCTTCTTCGGGATGGTGGTTGTCGTCGTGGAGGTTGTGGTCGTCGTCGCCTTGGTCGTGGTCGGGGCAACGGTGGTGGTCGTGGCCTTCGTCGTTGTCGGCGCAACCGTTGTCGTCGTCGCCTTGGTCGTGGTCGGCGCAACCGTTGTCGTCGTCGCCGCGGTCGTCGTGGTCGCCTGGGTGGTGGCGGTCGTGGCCGGCGGTGCCGTGATCGACGTGGTGCTGGCGAGGGTCTGGCGGTTGCCGTTCTCGTCGTACTGGATGCGGTTGACCGGCTGGCCGATCTGGCTCGAGGATGTGGCGAAGTATTGCCTCGCTCCGGCGTTCAGCCCCCCGACCGCCGTGATGGCGACCAGTACGAACGCGCTGACGAAGAGCACGTATTCGACGAGGGTGGCGCCACTCTCATTGCGCCTCGAACCGGACATCCGAACCTCCTGGTGCGATGATCCGTACTCGGCATCGGCACCCGCTCGGCCGGGCTGTAGTGATTTCCGCTCGAACGGAAACTACATGTCGCTATTCAGGTGCCCGCTAGGGGTCGCGGCGGGGGATGACTCGTCGAGCCGCCTCGATGACCCGGAATGACCCGGTGACAACGATGAGGTCGGACTCGTCGGCCAGTTCGAGGGCCCGGCGCGTGCCCTCCTCGATCGTGGTCGAGCGCACCACCGGGAGGCCCACCCGCTCGGCACCGCCGGCAACCCGCTCTGCCGTTGCGCCCCGCGGTTCACCCAACGCGCAGGCAACGACGAGATCGATGGAGAACTCGGCAGTGAGCGCTTCGAAGAAGCGCTCAGGGTCGCGGCCTTGCAACATGGCGACCACCACGGTGCGCCGGCCGGCGATGGTGAACGACTCGGAAAGCGTTGCACCGAGGGCGGCTGCGGCATCGGGGTTGTGGGCCCCGTCGAGCACCACCACCGGATCGGTCAACACCATCTCGACACGACCGGGCACGCGCAGCGCTTCGAACGCCGCATCGACCACGTCCTCGTCGAGCTGGGCGTGCAGGATGGATTCGGTCGCCTCGATCGCCACCGCCGCATTGGCCGACTGATGGGCGCCGTGCAGCGGGATGAACACCTCGAAGCGCGATCCCCGCGACGTGGTGACCTCGGTGCGGCGACCGCCGAGTGCGACTCGATCGTCGATGCAGTCGAAGTCGTGGTGGAGCCGAACCAGCGACTCGGGCTCCTCGGCGGTGAAATGAGCGAGGAGGTCGTCGTCGATGTCACCGAGAACGGCCTGGCTGGAGGCCTTGAGGATGCCGGCCTTCTCGCTGGCAACGCGATCCTTCCAACCCGGAGCGAAATCGGTGTGATCACCACCGACGTTGGTCACCACCGCTACGTCACCGTCGATGATGTTGGTGCCGTCGTAGCGGCCGAGCAGGCCGACCTCGATGATGGCGATGTCGACCGGGGCATCACCGAAGGCGACCAGCGCCGACAATGTCACCGCCTCGAAGGCGGTGAGCGACAGACCAAGGTGCTCGGCCACCCCGCGCACCGAGATGACGGCATCGGCGAGCGCGGCATCGTCGATGGGTCGACCGTCGATCCGGATGCGCTCGTTGACCGTGCCCTCGGGGCTCATATAGGTGCCCACCCGTAGCCCGGTGGCCGCAACGAGCGACTCGATCATGCGACAGACCGACCCCTTGCCGTTGGTACCGGTGACGTGGACGATGCGATAGGCGGCGTCAGGACGACCTAGCGCGTCGAGCGCGGCGGTCGCCGGCTCGAGCGTGAGACCCTCGATGTCGCCGGCACTGATGCCAACCGAGGAGATCTCGTGGTCGACGAGTTGGCGCAGATAGCCAAGCGCGTCCACGACGTGTGCGGATTGGCCGATGTCGCTCAAGAGCAGCCGAGAAACGCAGACGACGAAGCGAAGCGAGCCGGAGTCGTGGTGATCGAGGCCATCAGGTGGCAGTTGCCGAGAAACGAAGACGACGAAGCGAAGCGAGCCGGAGTCGTAGTGATCGAGGCCATCAGGACAGCGGTCAGCT
>Ga0105047_10013003_pt1 | contig 13342 bp, 10 predicted proteins | sample MAT04_FD_78384 | JGI IMG/M metagenome (GOLD analysis project Ga0105047, IMG submission 78384) | Freshwater microbial communities from Lake Fryxell liftoff mats and glacier meltwater in Antarctica - MAT-04 (megahit assembly) | ecosystem: Environmental > Aquatic > Freshwater > Ice > Liftoff...
CAGCGAACTTGCTGCACGCATAAGGACTGAGAGGCAGCGGAATGGTTGCAACCGACGCGCGTGTGTTGTCCGGTACTTCGCCGTAAATCGCACCCCCGGTGCTGGCAAAGACCAGATGCCCGACGTTGTGATTGACGCAGGCCTGCATCACATTGATTGAACCAATGATATTGATCGATGCATCTTTCTGCGGATCGCGAACACTCACGGCAACGCTGGCCTGAGCCGCCTGATGACTGACGGCGGTCGGCTTGAAGCTCGCAAAGGCCCTTTCGACTTCCAACGTACTCTGAATATCCACCTTAAAGAATTCGGCATCGTTGGGAACGTTCTCGCGTCGTCCGCTGCTCAGGTCGTCGAGCACAGCAACTTTCCAACCAGCTTCGATGGCCTTATCCGCCAGGTTGCTGCCAATAAACCCCGCGCCGCCGGTGATCAAGAGTCGCATTTTTCGTTGTTCTTCCTTTACGAAATGGCTTTACACTGTAAATAGTTGGAAAATTGTGTTGTTGAGAAGATTTTGGAACAACAGAATCGCAAAAACCGGAGGCTGACGCCTCGCGGCTCGCCTATTCCCGGCGAGCGGGGGACGTCAGTCCCCTGATTGTGTTTGCCACTGCGGCTCCATGCACTGCCACGAACCTCACTATGTCGCCTCAGGAGCACAATATGGAGTCAGCCGACGGTCTGCGAGTCTCAACATTTCACAATGAGGCCCCCAATGCCGAATGGGAAAAATCTCAACTTGTAGAGACTCTCGAAATTACCAGGCCCACTTGATTTGACAGGCATTCCAGTCGTCCTTATCGTTACACACTGCCGTGCCTTCTGTACTTGCGTTGTTTGCGTGGGTTGAGTTGGCTCAGATTCAACAAATTGGAGGTTTGTTATGAAATTTGCTCGTTTGCTTTGTTTGGGTGCTTTGGCTGGAATGGTTGCTTTTGGCGATCTGTCGAAAGCTGGTGATTATCATTCAAGCGGTTCTTATGGATCGCATGGTAGCTCGATTGTGTCGGCCGGCTCTTGCGGGTCAACTGGCGACTATGGTTCGACTGGTTCTTATGGCTCACGAAGAGCACGTCGCGCTGCTGCGTCACATGGTTCAACCGGATCCTACGGTTCAACAGCTTCAATGGGGTCGTACGGTTCGACTGCATCTTATGGATCAGCCGTATCGTACGGTTCAACCGGATCGTATGGATCATCTCACGATTCAAGCGGCGGATCTTCGGGTGGTCGCGTGCCACGCCGTGTCATCCGTGCTGCAAACAGAGCAGCAGGTTCAAACGGTTCGACAGGTTCATACGGAACAGCAGCTGCATACGGATCCACAGGTTCATACGGATCACTTTCATCCGGTGGGCCTGGAGTTTGGTAGTTTCCATAGCTGCGTCGAGATCGACGGCAGTAAGCTGAAACTGGATGTCAGGAAACGCCAACAGGTCACCAGGGATTCTGGCTGACCCTTGGCGTTTCTTTGCATTCTGGCAGTACAAAATGGAAGAGCCACGGAGGTCGCTCAGCACATCATTGTCGTTCGCGTCAAAGACACTGCGAGCAATCGACAGTATGGCTTTCTGGTTGTGGACCGTACCGATGATCGCCGGTCTGAAAAAACTCTTGTGTAAAGTCGGCTACGCAGTACTCAGTCTGTGGCTGGCATTCCACGTCTTCGCCGTGTTTATTTCACCGGCTGCCATGCCTCCTGCGTCGCCGCTGCTGGAAGACGGTTACCGACTCGCATTGCCGTACAATGAAGCTCTGTTCCTGAATCATGGCTACCACTATTTCGCACCAGATCCTGGTGCCAGTACGCTCATCGGCTGGGAAATACCGGGTGCAGGCGAGGCACCTGCGGTCGGACGATTTCCGAACGTCTCGATTCGTCCGCGACTTCTTTATCATCGTTACTTCATGCTGGCCGAAAATGTCTGGGCCTTCGATGATGAGATTCAGCAGGACATGCTGAAAGCTTACGCGCGGCAGCTCGCAGAACAATTTCGTGCAGATCGAATTTCGCTGAGTCGCATCAGCCACGTGCCATCGTCGATCATGCGCTTACAGGCTGGCGGAAAGCTGGATGACCCGGAAACGTATCAGAAGGATGTGCTCGGAGCCTTTGATTTTTCTGCTGAACTCGATGCCTCCGGTTCGTCAGTCGCCCGGAATTTCTGAGGTAGCACAGCCGTGACGGAACAGCGACGTACTCATCCGCTGACAAGTGTCCTGACGTCTGTTCGTCGCAGCGTGGATCAAGGAGTTGCGGCATGGCATCGCTTCTGGTTTGAACCTCTGGACCCATTGATGCTGGGAGTCATTCGGCTGCTGACGGGCTGGATGTTGTTCTACAATCTTCTGGTCTGGTCGCTGCAACTGGAAGCATTCTTCGGACGTAACGGGCTGCAGCCGCTCGAAGCGGTGAAACGGGTGTACGAATCACGATTTGTGTTTTCATTCTGGCTGTGGATCGATGATCAGTATTTGTGGCCTGTGCATATCGCCTGCGTCATCGTGGCCGCCATGTTTTGCATGGGAGCGGCCACGCGCGTGACATCGATTCTGGCGTTTCTGATCACGATCTCCTATTCGCAGCGCGTGCCTGTCGCCAACTTCGGATTTGATCAGATCCTGGGTATGATGTGTCTGTACCTTGCCTTGGCACCCTGTGGCGCGGCAATGTCGGCGGACTGTGTGATTCGCAGGTGGCGGCGGCGGAAAGGTATGGAAACGAGTGTCGCGCCAGTTCGGTTTGCGTCGGCCCGAATGGCCAGTCGTCTGATCCAGCTGCACTTGTGTGCGATATACTTCTGGTCAGGTTTTTCCAAGCTGAAAGGTCCGACCTGGTGGACCGGCGAAGCCATGTGGAACGTCATCGCTAATCAGGAGTACCAGACGATTGATCTTACCTGGATGGCATGGACACCCTGGCTCCCGTATCTGATCGCGCATGTGACCGTCGCGTGGGAGGCATTCTTTATTGTCCTGGTCTGGAATCGTCGATTGCGGCCTTTCGTACTTGCGGTGGGCGTCGCGATGCATTTCGGGATCGGAGCGTTCCTTGGAATGTGGACGTTCGGTCTGATCATGACTTTTGCATATTTGTCGTTTGCCGATCCGGTGATCTGGCGGGCTCGCCTTGATACAATGAAACATCGACTATGAAAACATTCGACGCTTCGACGGTCGGGACATGCCTCGCATCCGTTGCCTGCCTGATATGGCTGACCACTGGTTGCGCGGAAGCACCGGATTCGCCGGAGTTAATGTTCGCACGCGCAAAGATTTTGATGGATCGAGGCCAGGCGGCGGACGCTATTCCGTTACTCGACCTTGCATTGAAGGCTATGCCGCAAAATCCTGAAGTGTACTATCAGCGAGGCCTTGTGTATGAGAATCTCGACTTGCCCGAGAAAGCTCTGGCTGATTATGTAGCCTGTCTGAAACTCGACGACAGGCGCACCGACGCTCTTAACAATAAGGCCGTGCAGCTTGCGAAGCTGAAGCGCTTCGACGAAGCCATCATCGCTTTCTCAGAACTCGTCGATCTGGATCGGGAAGATTTCCTTGGATACCGCAATCGAGGGCTCTGCCGATCTGATATGCACGACGCTTCTGGCGCGCTGCAGGACTATGACACCGCGCTGAAGCTGAATCCCGACGATTCGTCGTCCTGGTTTCAGCGTGGTAACGTGCATCTGTCCATGGACAATCTGGACGCTGCAGAAAGTGACTTTTCAAAAGCACTGGAACTGGACACCGAATTTGCCAGAGCATGGATGAATCGCGGCGTCGTGCGGTATCGCAAAGGCCAAAAACCATTGGCGGCTGAAGATCTGACGAGGGCTCAGGAACTAGACAGCAATATCGTGCTGCCAGCGATAGATTTCTTCAAGGATGTCGCACCATCCGCAGCTGCCACAGAAGTCACGGCAGCGTCGGTGTGGAACAGTTGCCGTCCGTTGATTTCAGGAGAATTGGCCGATCGAGGATTTACGAAACTGGTCTTCGTACGAGAGTTCCCCGATCTGCAGTGCGCGGAATTGATCGGAGAATTCGAGGGCACGCCGAGCACGGTCCTTGTGACATGTCAGCAGACAGGGAAATCGACCGTCACCCTGCCCTGCCCCGATTTGCCTGAGCTCCCAGGCGGTGAACGGCGTCGATATTCCCTGCTGGTGCTGGAAGTGCCGGACAGAAACGGCACTGCTCCGAAGGTCACCCGGTTCGAACAGCAGTGGAATCCACAATCTCAGAATGGCTCGCGGGTGATCATGGGTTACGATCTTTGAGCGGTGGGTTTCGCCCCACTTCACACACCCTGCGATTGAAAATGACGGTGATCGCTTGCAGTCGCCGTGAAATCGCGGCACGATGCGTCTTCGTGGTCCATCAGGCCTCACCTCTACGCAATGCCGCGCGAGTTGGCCTCGATCCCTTAAATTCTTGTTCGTTCGGGAGCCCGTATGAAGTCCAGCTCATGGGTACTGGTTGCATTGATACTGAAATTTTCCGCAGATCCGCAGTTCTGCCTTCGGGCGGATGAGGCCAGGCAGGAGACTCCGGCGACTGATGAAGCCAAAGCAAAGCCTGCAGCGGAGGAACCCAAGGATGCAAAGGCGGAACTCCGAAAACTACTGCAGACCGGATCGCCGGATGATGCGATTAAGGCACTTGATACGGCAATTGAACAATCACCGGACGATGTTGAAGTCCAGTTGCTGCGGTATAATCTTGTCGCACGCCTGATGTCGTTGAGAAAAACGGCGGAAGCGATTGAACATGCTGAGAAACTCACGGCGTTCCAATTGAGGCGTGTGCAGGATGCTACTTCGGCTCAGAATATTTCTATGGCTTCGTCAGTTCAAATGCTGCGATCTCTGTATCTTCGTGAGCAAAAGTCCGCAGAGGCTGCAAAGATCACCAACGAAGCGTTGGAGGCACTGCGTTCGGTTGCGGTCAAAGACAAGGATGATCTGTACCTGCCCCCAATTGCGCAGCTTGTCAGTGCCGCTGCTCAGGGTTTGAGTCTGGAAGAAAAATACGCAGAAGCGGACGACATGTTAAAGAAAGAATGCTCTGATCTGCAGGCAAAAATCGACTCAGCCACAGCGACGGAACGCCCTGTTCAGGCATGGGTGAATCTGATGCAGTCCCGTGTGATGAATGCGCGGCGGGCGGAGCTTGAGGTCGCTCAGGCACTGGCAGAGGAACTCGACGCAGGCATTCGCCTCGCAATCGAAAAGAATGCGTCATCGAAAAACCTGATGTCCGCCTTCATTGGCGTCCGGTCAATTGAAGTCGGGAGAATCTATCGGGACGCGCCGCAAGCAGCCCAGGATCTTCTGACGAATACAGTCGAGTTTGTCGAAGCGTCCGAACTGAAGGATGACCGTGTGATCCTGGAGGCAGTTGAGAGATTGAAGGCGTACGAATCCAGAATTGCGTCCGCATTGCTGGTCCTTGAGATGATCGGCAACCCGGCACCGCCACTGGATATCGAAGTCTGGGCTCATGGAGACAGTAAATCGCCTGAGGATCTGAAGGGAAAAGTCGTGTTGCTGGACTTCTGGGCCGTGTGGTGTGGACCGTGCATTGCCACGTTTCCACATCTGAAGGAATGGCACGAAGTCTATCATGACAAGGGGCTGGAAATTGTTGGCGTTACGCGACAATATGGATATGAGTGGAACGAAGAATCCGGACGAGCTGCCAAAGCGAAGGAAGATGTTTCACTGGAAACTGAACAGCAAATGCTGGACAAATTCATGTCGCATCATGAACTTCACCATGCCACGATCGTGACACCTAAGACGTCGGAAATGCAGAAGCAATTCGGCGTGACGGGAATTCCTCATGCCGTCCTGATCGACAGGCTGGGAAATGTTCGCATGATCAAAGTCGGCTCCGGCCCCGCAAATTCGAAAGCTCTGCACGAGATGATTGAAGTGCTGCTGACCGAATAGATTTCTCGGTAACATGGCAGGCGATGGCTTGGAAAAGGGGGTCAGGAACCAATAGCCAAATGGCCCGAAGGGTGCTCCGCACTATTGGTTCCTGACCCCTTTTCCAGGCACAACTGGCATATCGAATACCCCCCCCTCATCCGGCCTATCGGCCACCTTCTCCCCCTTGCCCGGGGGAGAAGGGACATTCTATAGCAATTTCAACAGCACCGGCTTGGAATGCGGAAACGCAATCGTGAAATGCTCTGGTTGATGACCCTGACTAAAGAGAACAATAGTCCATGAATGCTCCGTTGACTTCGCAACTGCCTGTTGGATTCCAGGCTTCCGGCTCAACCTGTGGGATCAAAGTCAGCGGCAAACCGGATCTGGCGTTGTTTATTTCAGATCGCGATGCGACGGCGGCCGGGGTCTTTACGACAAACAAAGTCTGCGGTGCCCCGGTGATCGTGTCGAAGCAGCGCGTGCCATCGACTGTCGCTCGAGCCGTCATTATCAATTCGGGCAATTCGAATGCTGCCACTGGTGAACCCGGGATTCGGGACGCGGAGCAGATGACGTCGGCTCTCGCTGAACAGCTTGGCTGTGATGCGAAATCGGTCTTTGTGTGTTCGACGGGTGTAATCGGTGTGCCATTGCCGATGCGCACGATCCTCAATGGCATTCCTCACGGGATACAATCGCTCGGTACATCCGAAAAGCATTTTTTTGATGCCGCAACGGCGATGATGACGACCGACACGTTTCCCAAACTGACGTCTGTGGATGTCGCCGTGGCTGGCGGCACTGTCCGGATCTCCGGCGTCTGCAAAGGCGCGGCGATGATTGCTCCGAACATGGCCACGATGCTGTCAGTCCTCATGACGGACGCTCAACTCACACCAATGCAGTGCGATTCCGCTCTGCGGTTCGGCGTCGATTGCACGTTCAACTGTATCAGTGTCGATGGTCACATGAGTACCAGCGACACGGTCTTGTTAATGGCCAACGGAGCAGCGGTCGGGTCACTCTCCGACACTGACTTCGGCAATGTTCGTGAGGCAGTTCAGCAGGTTTGCCAGAAACTGGCAACGGACATCATCCGCGATGCCGAAGGAGCGGATCATTTTATCACGATCGATGTCACCGGCATCGAGACTCGGGAAGCCGCGTATCGCATGGCGAAAGAAATTGCTGACAGCGCGTTGGTGAAAACGGCGATCGCTGGCGGCGACCCGAACTGGGGCCGTATCGTCTCAGCGGCAGGTTATGCCCACGTCGATTTCGACACGGCCTTCGTTTCGCTCCACATCAACGGGACCGAAGTCTACCGCGCCGGCATCCCTGTACCATTCGATGCCGCCGCCCTCTCGAATCAGCTCAAAACCAACCGCGATGTCCATCTGAAACTTGCCGTTTCCGGTGGTCCCTGTTCCGGCAAAGAATCCGTCCGCTTCTGGACGTCAGACCTGACGCAGGAATACGTGCGGTTGAATTCTGAGTACACGACGTAGACCACCTCGCCCGCTTCGCTTCGGGCCAGACTATGCGAACAAATGGGCCTTTGGTCCGAAACAATGTAGCCGTCTCGCTCCGCCGAGAAGAGTCAGTCTGGCACGATTGAGATTCGTTCGCGCTACTTTGCCTTTGACGCTCGATCGGCGCGAACATGGTTATGACAATCGAAGCACCGTTTTGTAGCATCGAGCCATTCCAGTTGTGCTGATGCAAATTCTGATTTTTGAGCGGCTTCGTCCAGACGCTTGATCGAACTTCGAAATGTCTGTGTATGTTCCCGATAGTCGGCGTCCGTCAGGACCTGCCAGACTTCCGCCTTGCTGAGTGCGGTCAGGATCGTTGTGCCTTCATGCACAAGTTCTTTGTCTTCAATGGTCAGCCCTTCGAGCACCTTCGAGGTGGCGTCAAGTTTTTGCCGCATGCTGACTTCAACCGGGTTCTTTTTTTCTTTTTCCTGTGCGCTCGCTGACCATGCCAGCCAGCCTGCGACGGCAACACACCCTGTTGAAATTGCCAGTTTGTAAATTGTGGAGGGTCGGAAGAAAGTTGCAGTATTCATCACAATGTCCTTTTCGTGGATGTTGGGGAGTCTCTGGTACCGCAAGCATCGTGCGTCGGCGGAATATATCATTTGCAATAAACGTTCCACCAGCGTTCCTGCAATGACGCCGACCTACTGTGATCAATCTGGCGGCATAATAATGCTCGACAAACAACACCTCAGCGAATTGGTGCGTGCCACTCAATCAGCGACCGCTGAGTCAATTCGGCACGCTTGTGCAGGCAGATGGTGTGCGAAACAGCACGCTTTCGGCAAGACAGGACATCAGCTCGACAATCAGGGTTGACGACGCAATGGAGGAGCATTTGTAAGCACTTTGTACTGCAAATGATTAAGATTTTGTTTTCCTGGGAAGATTTCTCTTATCCGGCGAGCGGGGGACGTCAGTCCCCTGATTGCGATTCCTGCAGCTTACGGTGAACGCAGTTGTCTTGCACGTGCGCCAACTGGCGGAACAGAAAAACAGAATTGGAAAAACCGGAGACTGACGTCTCGCGGCTCGCCATTTTCCGTCACCTCCACCTGCGTTGCGGGCGAAGCCCGCGCCAAGATTTTTGACCCCGCGATATCGGCAGAATCTGCCTGTCACATTGCACCGATTATTCCGATTATTTTTTTGAAATCGGTTGTTGCGATGATATCGACTTTGCCGATAACAACATTGGTAAGGATTTCTTTGCAATCTGCCAGGGCTGGCGATTGCTCCTTCGAGGATATAGCAAAAGGTTTAAAAAGATGCGAAAGCACACGATTCTCGTCAAGGCCGCCAGCATCGCTGTGTGCTTTGGAATTCTCCTGTCCAGCACCGCGTCCGCGTTCGAAGGCGGCCCTGTTCCGGTCGCCCGCGATGTCGAGCTGACGGGTGATGGAACTTTGCACGGTCAGATCTACACTTCTGAGGGGCGCGTGGTGGAAAATGCCACGATCGAACTTCGCTATCAAGGCACCACTGTGGCGCGGGCCATGACCGGTGCCGACGGCGACTTCGCCATTACCGGTGTTCGTGGCGGGGCTCATGACCTGACTGTCGGGGCAGCGACAACTTCTGTCAGACTCTGGAAGAACGGCACTGCACCGGCCGGTTCGGTAGAGAGCCTGGTTGTTGCAGGTGACGAAAACGTCGTTCGCGGTCAGGCGGTGGATGAGTACGGTAACCCGTGCAACACCTGTCCTCCGCCAAGCTCCGGGTTCGGACTGATCGACATCGTCACGCTCACAATGCTCGCCACTTCGGTGACGGCTCTGGTCTTCGCCATCGATACGAACAATGAAATTGATGACCTGAAAGATCAGCTGGCGTCTCCATAGGATCACGCTCTGCTCACGGCCAAGCCGGGGATTCAAGTTCAAAATCGAAGCAGCCCGCAGTTTTCTGCGGGCTGATTCGCATTGACAGCGACAGGCAAGTGTACGTTTCCCGACTGCCCACAACCTATGTTCGGGCGAACGTCACGTATCGTGACAACCTGCAAAAGCAGCAATGGCGGCGGCAATCGTCTGATCGATATCTGCGTCAGTGTGAACGGCCGACACGAACATGGCCTCAAACTGACTGCAGGGCAGATACACCCCACGATTCAGCATTCCGTGAAACCAACGGGCAAATCTCGCGGTGTCGGACGACGTTGCCGAGACCAGATCAGTGACCGTTTGCGATGTGAGAAAGACGGTTAACATACTGCCGACACGATTGATCTGCACATTCACGCCTGCCGCGTTTGCCGCAGACTGAAATCCGTCCGCCAGCTTCTGACCAGCCTGTTCCAGACGTGGATAAGGATTCTGTTCGCGGATCAGCCTGAGCATGGCGATCCCGGCTGCCATGGCTACCGGATTTCCAGACAGCGTTCCCGCCTGATAAACTTTTCCGACCGGCGACACGCAGTGCATGATGTCGGCTCTCCCGCCGTACGCACCGACAGGCATCCCGGCTCCGATGATCTTGCCCAGAGTTGTCATGTCCGGCACGATCCCGAACAATTGCTGAGCCCCACCGGCGGCGACTCGGAAACCAGTCATCACCTCGTCGAAAATGAGCACCGTACCGTGCTGAGTACACAGCCGGCGCAGCAGCAACAGGAATTCGGGCGTCGGAATGACACAGCCCATATTGCCTACCACCGGTTCCAGAATTACGGCCGCCAGTTGATCAGGGTTCTGCTGAAAAGCCACTTCCAGACTTTCACAATCGTTATACGGCAATACGACCGTGTCGGCTGTGGCGCCGGGTGGAACTCCGGGACTCGACGGACACCCCAGCGTCAGCGCGCCGCTGCCAGCGGCGACGAGCAAGCTGTCCACATGACCGTGATAACAACCGGCAAACTTCACGATCCCGTTGCGACCTGTGAAGCCGCGAGCAACGCGAATCGCGGACATCGTCGCTTCGGTGCCGGAGTTCACCATCCGGATCAGTTCGATTGACGGCACCATTTCGATCACCAGTTGCGCCATTTCGGCTTCAGCTTCTGTCGGTGCACCGAAACTGGTACCGATAAGCAGCGCCTGTTCGATCGCCTGCAGAATCGCCGGATGCCGATGGCCGAACAGATGCGGTCCCCATGAACCGATGTAGTCGATGAAGCGATTGCCATCGACGTCGAACAGATACGCACCTTCACCACGTTTCATAAAGGGCGGCGTGCCACCGACAGCACCGAAGGCGCGGGCCGGACTGTTGACGCCGCCCGGAATCAGCTGTGACGCATGTTTGAAAATGGATTCACTGCGAGTTCGTTTTGATGTGTCGGGAAGCACGGTGGATGCCCTGTCAGGCGAGAAGAAACAAAATACTCAAAGTCACGGAGCCAATTGGTCGTATGGTGAATCTTCAAGCGTCGAATTTTTGTAGGCCGGACCAAGCGGAGCGCAGTTCCGGCTGTAACTCTTGAAGAGTGGCGGCATTCCGTTCCGCCTGGTCCTGGCAGGGACTGCAAATTCTGCCTATTGATTTGAATTGATAACTCACTCATTCGCAGAGTTGACAATTTCCAGTTCCGGGCGAGCCGTGCGCAACGCTGTTACAGTTTCAGGACTTGGGCTTGAATTACTGAGATCCAGCCACTTCAACGCAGGAAGTTGGCTCAATTGAATAATGCCCTCGTCTCCCATCTGCGATCCAGCGACGCTCAGACGCTCCAATCGCTGCATTTTGAGCAGCGTTGGCAAGGACGCATCAGTGATGCGAGTGCCTTCGAGATTGAGTTCCGTAAGATTGACCAACGTACTGAGAGGCAAGAAGTTTTCGTCTTTAACTCTTGTTAACCCCCGCAGTTCCAGGTAGGTCAGTCCCGTCAGTTTACCAAGCTCCGCGATTGTTTTGCCCTTCAGGATTCGGCATTCACTGATATCAAGATACGAAAGCTTCGGGAATTGGCTGATAATTGTCAGGCTGCCGTCGTCGATCGACGTTTCGCGGAGTTCCAGTCGCGTCAATTCTTTCAGTGCGGCGAGGTTCTCTATCCCTTCGCCGCTGATGTCAGCCTGTCGACAACCGAATCGTTTGAGGCTTTTCAGTTTCGCAACTTCCGTCATTCCGACGTCGGTGATTTTGGCAGTGTCCATCAAAAGCGATTCAAGCGTGACAATGCTGCCAATCGTTGGCATACAGTCATCGGTAACAACCGTATAATTCAGATTCAGGGACTTGAGCGGCAAGCCTCGCAGGTATTCGACACCCACATCGGTCACTTTTGAGTTTTCCAACTGCACATCGACCAGCGTTTTGATTCCCGCGAGATGCGCGACGCCAGCATCGGTGATGTTGGTATTTCGTAAATCAATGGCCCGCAGTTTTGTCAGAGTCTTGATTGCTTCAAGACCCGCATCTGTAAACCCTGCACGGCGCAGCGTCAGCACTTCAATCGCAGGAATGCCCCCGACAACTTTCAGCGTGTCATCGCCGATGGATGAGCAATCGGTGAGGTCAAGTCGTTTCAGAGATTTGAGGCTGGACAGAAACGACATGCCTTTGTCATTCATTCCCGGCCCGCCGAAGCGTGCGATGGTGACATGGGGCACGCCGACAAGATACTTCATCGTTTCTGAAAAATCGGTATCAGACGACACGGCGATTTCAGTGACCTGACCTGCGGCGTTCTTTTTGAGGCGGCATCCGGCTTTTTCAAGTGCCGCGACAGCGGCGTTGTCATCTGGCGTGACTTTCGCAACCGCGGGCTTGCCGGGACCGGGATTATCAACGCAGCCTGCTGACAGGAAACAACCTGTTGCAAACACAGCCAAATGGCGATTCAAGTTGTGTGGGAAGAATTTCATTTGCTTGAACACCCCGGAGTCAGGAAAACCGTTGCTCGATTCGGCAGCGTACGTCGATCCTCGCACTTTCGCAACGGTGGAGGGCGAACATCACGATTTGATTGTCAACGGACCGTGCAGCCAGTACGATTTCCCGAGTGTGGGGCAACACACCACGGCGGAATAATGGTAACTGCGTCGTTGGGTTGTTTTCGCATGGGCATCAGCTGGAATGCGAGTCGCGGAGCGACATCGCCTACGTAGCTCAGTCGCTCCGCCGACTGAGATTTCCTGGTTCCAGCCTGGTCAACCCACAATCGGTGACTTAAGGTAACCGTGTTTAAAAAGGGTCAGGAACCAATCGTGTGGGGCAACCTCCGGGCCATTTGGCTTTTGGTTCCTACCCCCTTTTTAACACAAGTCGAAAGGAATCGTGATGTCGCCTGCACTTTGGCAAAGCGGAGCCGTGGTGATCGGGTGCCGCGAGAATACGGCTGAGTTCATCGAAAAACTGCTGAGCAGTCAATGCCCGGTCGCCGGTGTCGTAACGATCTCGCAGGCAACTGCTGCTCGCAATCAGGTCCCCAGTTGGATTGATCTGTCACTCGAATTCGGCCAGCACATTCCCGTTTACACTTCACAGAGCTACAAACTGGAAACTCCGACCGACTTCGAAATCCTGGGTGCGTCGAAAGCCGACGTCGGTTTCTGTATCGGCTGGCAACGCCTGTTGCCACAATGGTTCCTGAGTCTGCACCGCAACGGCGTCTTTGGTATGCATGCCTGTGCAGATCGTCTGCCCAACGGACGCGGTCGGTCCCCGATCAACTGGAGCGTGATTGAAGGAGCATCCCGATTGCACGCGCATATATTCCGGTACAACGACGAGCCGGACGCCGGGGATCTGCTGAGCGTGCCGATCATCCCGATCGAGTCGCATGATGACATTCAGACATTGCAGCAAAAGGCCCGCGTTGTATTCAACTGCGAAGTGATATGCCGCTGGCAAGAGTTGTTGTCCGACACCGTCGAATTGCAGCCGCTGAACAGTTCCGGCGAACCCAAA
>Ga0105047_10013004_pt1 | contig 13342 bp, 13 predicted proteins | sample MAT04_FD_78384 | JGI IMG/M metagenome (GOLD analysis project Ga0105047, IMG submission 78384) | Freshwater microbial communities from Lake Fryxell liftoff mats and glacier meltwater in Antarctica - MAT-04 (megahit assembly) | ecosystem: Environmental > Aquatic > Freshwater > Ice > Liftoff...
CATTCGGATCAGCCGGCTTTTCCTCGGTCTTCTTCGGACCCAGCGTATCGAGCAGGTTTTTATCGCCCGTCGTCGTGGTCGGCAGCTTTTCAAGAATGTCGGTCGGGCGGCTTTCATAGCGCGCCAGCAGGCCGAGGCCGAGCGAAGTGACGAAGAACAACCCCGCCAGAATTGCCGTGGTGCGCGTCAACGCGTTCGCCGCGCCACGGGCGCTCATGAAGCCCGAGCCGCCACCGATGCCAAGGCCACCGCCTTCCGAACGCTGGATAAGCACGACGCCGACAAGCGCCAGCACGATCATCAGATGGATCACGATCAATACGGTCTGCATAAGTCCAATCCCGTCCGAGCGTTCCCGGACAAATCCTGCAATTGGCGCGCTATTACACGAGCCTTGTTCAATTTGAAAGCCCCTTCGGCCGGAATAGCTTGCAACACGTTCCGGTGTCAGGCGCCAATTTCGTTGTAGACTTGTGAAATGGCGAGGAAGTCCGCCGATTTCAAGCTCGCGCCGCCAATCAATGCACCATCGACATTGGCGATGCTCATCAGTTCCTTGGCATTGGACGGCTTGACCGAGCCGCCATAGAGTATGCGCATCTTGGCACCCTCATCTCCAAAGCGGGAGACGAGTTCGCCGCGCATGAAGGCATGCGCCTCGCGTACATCCTCTGAAGTGGGCGTCAGCCCCGTGCCGATCGCCCAGACCGGCTCATAGGCGATGACGGTGCGATGTGCCGTAGCGCCGTCCGGGATCGAGCCCGCCAACTGGCGCTTCAGCACATCGAGCGTCGTGCCGCCCTTGCGTTCGATCTCGGTCTCGCCGATGCAGATGATGGCGGTGAGGGCGGCAGCGTGTGCTGCCTCGGCCTTCTGGCAGACCAGCGCATCGCTCTCGCCATGCAGGGTGCGGCGTTCCGAATGGCCAACGATCACATAGGTGCCGAAGCAATCGGCAATCATCTCGGCAGAGATATCGCCGGTAAAGGCCCCTGACTTGGCAATGTGGCAATCCTGGGCGCCGATCTTCAGCGGGCTGTCGGTCACCAGCGCGGTTGCCACATAGAGAAGCGTCACGGGCGGGCAGATCAGTGCATCGATCTTGTCGGCAAGCGGAACGATTCCCTCGGCGATCGCCTTCAATTCATTCAATGAATCGCGCGTGCCATTCATTTTCCAGTTGCCCGCGACCAGCGGCCGGACCTTCGGCGTCATTCGCTTTCCCCCTTGCTTGCCCATGTTGCCACCACGCTTTACCAGAAGCGGTAAAAAAACCGCAAGTGAAAGTTCGGCCTCAAAGCAACCTCACCATAAAAACGCCGACTGCCGGGACAAAGAATAAATGATATGTATTGACCGTTTTCTGTTCGAGGACTTCAATCCGCAGGGCTGAATTGCTGCCAAAGCGCGGCTCGCGACAAAGGAAACTGCAAAATGCCTGCCTTCATCCGCAATGCACGGTTGGCCGCCGGACTGCTGGTCACCCTGCTGCTCATCGCAACAATTGTCCCGGCGGAGGCTGCCGGGCGCATTGCGCTGGTCATCGGCATGTCGAAGTACCAGAACATTCCGTCGCTTTCCAATTCGGTCGCCGATGCAACCGAGATCTCAGCGACGCTGACCAAGCTGGGTTTCAAGGTCGAGACATCGATCGACCAGCCGCTTGCCGAACTCGTCGAGACGCTGAATGCCTTCTCTTTCGATGCCGAGGTCGCCGATATCGCCATGGTCTACTATGCCGGCCACGGGGTCGAACTGGGTGGCGAAAACTTCCTGATTCCTGTGGATGTGAAGATTGCCAAGCCCGAGCAGATCGCCTCGCAGGCGATCACCCTCAAGGCACTGCTCAAGACCGTTGAAAAAGCCCGCAAGCTGCGCGTGGTGATCCTGGACTCCTGCCGCAACAACCCGTTTGCCGACTGGCCGCTGCAGGAGGTCGCCAAGGCCAGCTCGCCGGCCTACCAGACGGGCGAAGTGACCAAGATCCGCACCGGCGGCCTGGCAACGCCATCCGCCGACAAGGGCATGCTGGTGGTTTATGCCGCCAAGGAAGGTGAAGTGGCGCTCGACGGCGAAGGCGGCCACAGCCCGTTTGCCAAGGCGTTGATCAGGGAGCTTCCGGCGCGCGATGTCGAGATCGGCATGATGTTTCGCAGGGTGCGCGACATCGTCATGGCTGAGACCAAGAACAAGCAGCAGCCGCATTTCTACGGCTCGCTGTCGGGCGTGCCGTATTTCCTCGCCGGGACCGACCTGAACCTTGCCTCGATCACCGATCGCAAGACGGCCTGGGGCTCGCTCGCCCCTGCCCAGGAGTTGCAGCTCGCTTCGCTGGCGGAGGATGGCAATGTGCGCGCCATGATCGGGCTCGGCTATATGTCGCTCAGCCCCGATAAATCGCGTTTCAAACCCGAGAAAGCCTTCGATCTGTTCACCCGCGCGGCCAACAACGGCGATCCGGAAGCGCTGTTCGAACTTGGAAAGCTCTATGAGAAGGGCATCGGCACCGAACAGGATATTGCCAAGGCGATCGATCTCTATCAGCGATCCGCCAATCTGGGTTTTGCCGATGCGATCAACGATCTCGGCTTCCTCTATTATCAGGGCGCCAGCGGATTGAAACGCGATCCGCAAAAAGCCGTCGCATTGTTCCTCAAAGCGGCGGATCTGCGGCATCCACAGGCAATGTACAATGTCGCAGCCCTGATCGACGACGGCGTCGTCAAGGGCAAGACACCGGAGGATGCAGCGCGCTATCTCTATGCGGCGTTGCGCTCGGGCGTGAAAGACGTGTTGGCGCAGTTGGCCGATCGGCCGAACCAGTTCAAGCCGGCCACCCGCAAAGCCCTGCAGGCCGAGCTTGCGAAAAACAATTTCTATTCGGGAAAGATCGATGGCAGTATCGGCCAGGGAACGCAGCGCAGCATGCGGATCGCCTTTGGCGAAAATATCGACTGAGGGAGACGCGAAATGCTGATAAGGTCTGCTGACTATTCCGTGCGTGTGGCTCTCTTGGTTTCGATGACCTTCTATGGGGTGGCGCCGGCCGCATCCGCGATCCTGCCGCAAGCCTCCCTGCCCGGCGCAAACCAGACTGCCGATCACGGCGCTGACATGCCCGAACTCGATGCCATCCTGGCCGCGTTCATGACGGAGCAGCCGGCGCGGCAAACCGTGGATCATCCCGATCAGCCTGATCGGCCGGACAAAAACCCGCGCGGCGCGCAGCATGATGCTCGCGATCACGACAGGCTGGAAATTCCGCTTTCGCGCCTGACGACCCGCAGGATTGTCCTTGATCTGCTTTCGATGCGCAACGAATGCGCCGGACGTGACGAAGTCTATCGCATCGATTGCCTGCGGCAGGGCATCGACATGGTCGCCAACTCTCTGCCGGACCACAGCGAGTATCGTCAGGCAAAGCAGATCCTGAAGAAAGCCAGCAGCCAGCTGGGTCGCATCGTCTCGACCTATCAGGACAAGAACGCGCCGAAGCTGGAAGTGCCGGCCAATGCCAATCTGCGCTTCAAGAAGCGGCGCAAATATACCGCCATCAAACGCGAGGCTGTGCCGCAGGCGATGGCCAGGGCGGTCGATGTCGTCAACGAGGCGACGACCGCGCTACTCCGGTCCGGCGAAAATTCCGAGCGCCGCTACGCGCATTATCAGGACATTTCGGTGGCCGTCGACTCGACCAAGACACTGCTGCGCTCGTCCTGACCGCCGTTCACAACAATCATGCAAGCGTTGAACCGCGCTCTTGGCGCGGTTTCGCCTGCGAGCACTTGCCCCATCATTTTTGTTGCGCCGCACAATCGCACCTCGTGCAATTCCTGCAAACCTGCAAGTCCCTCATTTCCCTCTGATTTCCATTGCCTGTTCGGCCCGGATCCGAAATTCAGCGACGATATCCCTGGTTTCCAAGGCTTTGCCTCGGCCTCTGAGAGGTTGCCGTTAATCTGGCATTAACGAAAGGCGCTATTTTGGTCGACGCCTGAAAATGAGGCGACGCATGCATATTTGCATGGCAGTTGCACATATTTTGCACTGCACATTCTTATTACACAAGTGTATAAGGAACTCAAGTTTGAAGCGCGGCACAAGCTGACGCACAGAAAAGTACAAAGAGGAAAACACCATGAACCCGCTCCGCATCGTCTCCAATTGGGTCAACTATCGCCGCACGATTTCTGAACTGTCCAACCTGTCGAACGACACGCTCTCCGACATCGGTGTGAACCGTTACCAGATCCGCAACATCGCGGCCCGTTCCTTCCGTTAAGAGAAGCACGGTCTAGTCTAGGGACACAACAACGGCGCCTCGGGGCGCCGTTTTGCATTGGGCATTGGCAATCCGTTTTGCGTCGTGATAATGAACCCGCCATGACGACATTCCCCTCCCCCATTCACATCGTCGGTGGCGGCCTGGCCGGCTCTGAAGCCGCCTGGCAGATCGCCAACCGCGGCATTCCCGTCATCCTGCACGAGATGCGCGGCATGCGCATGACCGATGCTCACAAGACCGACAGCCTCGCCGAACTGGTCTGCTCCAATTCGTTCCGCTCCGATGATTCGACCTCCAATGCCGTCGGCGTGCTGCATGCCGAGATGCGGCTTGCGGGTTCCCTGATCATGGCGGCGGCCGACCGCAACCAGGTACCGGCCGGCGGTGCGCTGGCTGTCGATCGCGAGGCCTTTGCCGAAGCCGTCACCCACGATATCGCCAATCATCAGTTGATCACCGTGGTGCGCGAGGAAATCTCCGGCCTGCCGCCCGCCGAATGGGACAATGCCATCATCGCCACAGGCCCGCTGACCGCGCCGTCGCTCGGCGAAGCCATCCGCGCAGCGACAGGAGCCGATTCGTTGTCGTTCTTCGATGCGATCGCACCGATCATCTATCGCGACACGATCAACATGGACGTCGCCTGGTATCAATCGCGCTACGACAAGGTCGGCCCTGGCGGCACCGGCAAGGACTACATCAACTGCCCGATGAGCCGCGAGCAGTACGAGGCATTCGTCGAGGCACTGAAGGGCGGCGAAAAGACCGAGTTCAAGCAATGGGAGCATGTCCCCTATTTCGACGGCTGCCTGCCGATCGAGATCATGGCCGAACGCGGCGTCGAGACGCTACGCCACGGCCCTATGAAGCCGATGGGGCTGACCAACGCGCACAATCCCACGGTCAAGGCCTATGCGGTCGTGCAACTGCGTCAGGACAACGCGCTGGGCTCGCTCTACAATATGGTGGGTTTCCAGACCAAGCTGAAATATGGCGCCCAGATCGAGATCTTCCGGATGATTCCGGGACTTGAGAATGCCGAATTCGCCCGCCTCGGCGGACTGCACCGCAACACTTATATCAATTCTCCCATCCTGCTCGATCCGACGCTGGCGTTGAATTCGCGGCCCGGTCTGCGGTTTGCCGGCCAGATCACCGGCTGCGAAGGCTATGTGGAAAGCGCCAGCATCGGGCTGCTGGCCGGGCGCTTCGCAGCGGCCGAGCGGCTCGGCAAGCCGATCTCGCCGCCACCCGTCACATCGGCGTTCGGTGCGCTGCTCAACCACATCACCGGCGGCCATATCGTTTCTGCCGAGGAACCGGGCAAGCGTTCCTTCCAACCGATGAACATTAATTTCGGCCTTTTTCCCGAGCCAGAGCCCGGCAGCGTCGTTACCACGGTGGATGGCAAGCGCCTCAAGGGCAAGGACAAGACGATTGCCAAACGGCGGGCGATCGCGGCGCGGGCGCTGGTCGATTGCCGGCAATGGCTGGAAACGGCCGCTTAGGCAGCAAGCGGGCAGCGGGCAATCGGAACAAACCGGTGGGTTGCGGCTTTCGCGGATAGAGTTTTTCCAGAGGCAACGGTACGGTCAAGAACCACACCACTGCGAAGGAAAGCGCGATGCCAGCACCATTCCGTATCGGCAATCAATATCTGACGGTCGAGGTCTCCCCGTTGGGCGCCGAGATGCAGTCGCTGACATCAACCGATGGACGCGCATGGCTCTGGAATGGAGACCCAACGTTTTGGTCGGGGCGCTCGCCCATTCTGTTTCCGATCGTCGGCAAGGCGCCGGGCGATAAGGTCGGCATCGACGGCAAGAGCTATGCGATGGCGCAGCATGGCTTCGCCAGACGGCGCGAATTCGCGCTTACCACATCCAGCGATACGCTGTGCCGGTTTGAGCTGGTCGCTTCGCCAGAAACCAGAATTGTGTATCCCTTCGAATTCCGGCTCGCCGTTCAACACGAGATCAACAACCGCGCGGTGACAGTTTCGGCGGAAGTTACCAACAACGACAAGATAGCGATGCCGTTCGGGGTCGGCTTTCACTCCGCTTTCGCGTGGCCGCTGCCGGGTGCCGAAGGTCGCCCCCATGCCGTCGTCCTCGACAATGGCGCCGAGCCGGAACTGGTGCGGATCGAGAGCGGACTGATCAAACCGGACAGGTTGCCATCGCCGTTTGTGTCCGGGCGTCTGAACCTTGATCACGCAATGTTTGTCGATGACGCGATGATATTTCCCGAGGCTGCAGGCGCTGGTCTTCGCTATGGCACGGAGGATGGGCCGGCGCTGAAATTCCGCTTCGAAAATCTGCCGAATCTTGCACTCTGGACCAAGCCGGGGGCACCATTCCTGTGCGTCGAACCGTGGCATGGAACGGCAGCGGTGCTCGGCAGCTCAAACGAACTTCGAGAGAGGCCCTATACCGTCGTCCTTGAGCCGGGCGCTTCGGCACGGTTTGCCTTCACGGTCGAGATCCCCGAATAAGATCAGACATGAACGACATCAGGCGTGGGTGGGAACGTCCAGTTGCGCCTCCGCCTTGGTCGCCAGACTGCCCAGCAGCCAGAGCGACACCTCGGCCGCTTCGCCCGAAGAGCGGAAATTGACCTCGCCCGAAAACGTCTTCAGTCCCGGGAAATCCAGCACAAGGCCTGAGCCGCTTGCCGACGGCGTAACGCTGATGGTCGAAGGGTCGATCACGTGGCATAGAAATCGCGTGCCGTTGCGCCGCATGCATCCGGTCCTGCCTGTCCACAGACGCAGGAAAACCATCTCGCCGTCGCTGGAAATCACCACGTCACGAATCGCCTCATTGGGATAGGCGCTGCCGAACTCGACAATGGCTAGCCCCGCATCAAAGCGCTCGTCCTCCGTCCGAAGCTTTACCGTGTTGGTCGCCCAGAAGAAGAACAGCAAAAACCCGCTTACGATGGCAATCCAGAGCGCTATGACCATAACCGGCTCCATTTCTCCAATTTATGGAAATGGCTTAGTCGATGAAACTTGCGTGAACATAATACAGCATCTGCATTGCAGAGACACAAACGCCGCAACTCCGCTTTGAATCAAACTTTATCATACGCACCAAATAGAAAAAGCCGGGAATCTGGTCCCGGCTTTTCTCTGTTTTTTAGGTCTTACTGCTCGGTTTCGGCAATCGGCCGGACGAGCGAGGTGATGCGGCGGATCGTGACGCGGCGGTTGGTCCGTTCCGGTTCATCCGTATCGACTTTCAGGAAGCGCTCGCCATAGCCCTGGGTCACCAGGTTCTCGGCGGGGATTTCGAAGAGGTCCGAAAGGACATTGGCCACCGATTCGGCGCGTTCGTCAGACAGGACCAGGTTCGACTCATCCGAGCCGACGGCATCCGTGTGACCTTCGATCAGGAACGTCTCGCCCGGATCGCGATCGAGAATGTCCTTGATCGCCGCGCCAACACGCTTCAGCGAACCAGCCTGACCCATGTCGATTTCGGCGCTGCCGGTCTCGAAGGTGATGGTATCGAGGTCGATGCGCCGCACCTTGTCACGGATACGGGCCGAATATTTGACCTCGTCCACCGAGTAGACCCGCTCGACAGCCTCGACTGGCGGCTGCGAGAGGAACTCCTCGTAGTCGCGGTCCGGCTCGCTCGACACATCGACGATATAGTCGCGCAACGGCACCCGAAGGCGCATCGGCGGCAAGTCGACACCGGCATCGCGCAGGTACAGGCGATCGCGGCCACGCTCAAGCAGCGGTGAATAGAAGATCACCACTTCGCGTTCGCGCGCGTCGATGCGCGAACGACGGATGATTTCGCCCCAACGATTGCGCACAGTCACGATGCGGTCGCCATTCGGCCGGATGATGATTTCACGGATACGGTTATTGCTTAGGCGCTCATAACGGGTGTCACCACGGCGACCAAGGCGACCGCGGTCATCATCACGCACGACGACACGGCCATCGATGTTTATGATGACGCGGAAATCGTTCTTGTCCTTGCTGACGCGGCGACCGTTGTCATTATTATAGCCCTGAAATCCGGTGAAACGCTCGCCCTTCTCGCGAAGTACCGGGTCGATGCGGAGCCGATCCTTGTCGCCCTTGAATCCGGCCTGCGCATCCTTGTCGGATTTCGGCAAGCGAACCTGCTTGCCCTCTTCACGAGCGCGCTTGCGGCGCTCGCGATCACCACCGCGCTTGTCGGCATCCTTGTCGCTATCGAGGACCGCGGCGCCGTTTTCGACCGGCAGTTCGATCGTGTCGGTGGTCTTGTTGGGATCGGCGGCGATCTCCTTGCGCCGCTTGACGCGTTCCGGCTGTTCGGCAGCATCGGCATTTTTCTTGCGGCGCGGCTTGACCGGCTCGCCGTTGTCCTGCTGCTGCAGATCCTGCATCTGCTGGTTCTCAGCATCGGCGTTCTTCTTGCGGCGCGGCTTGACCGGCTCGGCATTGTCCTGCTGCTGCAGATCCTGCATCTGCTGGTTCTCAGCATCGGCGTTCTTTTTACGACGTGGCTTCACCGGTTCGGCGTCGTCGCCTTGCTGCATCTGCTGCTGTGCTTCGGCATTCTTGCGCCGCTTCTTCTGCTGCTGGTTGTCCTGGGATTCATTTTGGCCAGCATTCTGCTCCTGCTTGAGCTTCTGGCGCCGTTCGCGACGCTCCTTGCGCTGTTGCTTGAGGAGTTCCTCTTCGGTAGCCTGAACAGTGATGACCTGCTTCTGCACCGTGATCGGCACATCGGCGCGCATCAACGTGGTTGCGCTGGCCGGCTCCATCCAGGCAAGCGCAATCAGCGGGATTGCCGCCGTAGTCAGAAGCTTCAGTTTAAACGCCATCAATGTGTTCCTCTTCGCTTTCATTAATTCTGTTCGCATTACTGCGCAATTTGTGGGTCTTTTCTGTGATTCAGTGGGTTAGTTTCGGAAGGCGACATTAAGATGGCCAGTCTTTACCCAAACTGAATTCACGGTTCAGTTTCAGTTCATATTCATGAATCAGAACATTCTAAAAGTTTTTACCTGAAACGCCCGCCGGCTGTTGCTTTTTGCATCTCAACCCATAGGATTATCACCCAGTTGGGGACAGCACGGCTTCACCGAAAACCGGTGACATCACCCGCAAGATCGATCTTGCGAGTGATGTGAAACCAGGGGAAAACATGCGCATGACCAGATTTCTCGCTTTCGCCGCACCACTTTTGATTGTCGCAGCCATCGCCAGCACAACGCGGGCTGCCGACAAGATCGTCATCGGTACCGAAGGTGCCTATCCGCCCTTCAATAAACTTGAAACGGACGGCACACTGACCGGTTTCGATATCGATATCGCCCGCGCCATCTGCGACGAGATGAAGGCGGTATGCACCTTTGTCACCCAGGATTGGGACGGTATCATTCCCGCACTGCAGGCCGAGAAATTCGACGCCATCGTTGCCTCGATGTCGATCACGGCCGAGCGCAAGGAAATGGTCGATTTTACCAACAAGTACTATAATACGCCGCCGGCGATTGCCGTGCCGAAAGATTCGACGATCAGCGAGGCGAGCGAAGCCGGCCTCGACGGCAAGAGGCTGGGCGCTCAATCCTCGACCACGCATGCGAACTATGCCGAAGCGCGCCTGAAAAAGTCCGAACTCAAGCTCTATCCGGCCACTGACGAATACAAGCTCGACCTCGCCAACGGCCGCCTTGATGCCGTGATTGATGACGTGGTGGTGCTGTCCGAATGGCTGAAAACGCCGAACGGTGCCTGCTGCAAGTTGCTCGGCGTGCTTCCGATCGATCCCGTCATCAATGGCGAGGGCGCCGGGATTGCCATCCGCAAGGGTGAAGACAGCTTGCGCGAGAAGCTCAACGGAGCGATCGCAGCAATCCGCACCAACGGCAAATACAAGGAAATCAACTCGAGGTATTTCCCCTTCGACGTGTACGGCGATTAATCCCCCGATTTTCGTGCAAATCGAGTAACAGAAGGGTTGCCCTTGCGTCATTTTTGTTTGAGTAAGTAGACCAATAGAACCCGGAACCGGGACAGGGGAAGAGTATGCAGGGCGACGTTGTCGTTACGGCAGAGAGCACGAATACGTTCTACACGCAGATATGGGCGCTCATTGACGGGATGTTTTCCGCCATTTGGTCAATCCTGCATCCGGTACTGTCGGCGATCGATCCGCTCTGCGGTCGGGTGGGGGTTTTTTCCCTGCTTGGCGGGAACGGCATGCTGTCCTGCGGAGACCTGGGTTGGGGCGACGAAATCGCCCATGGCTTCTACATTACCGCGAGCCTTGCCATCTGCACGCTGCCCCTCGGGTTGGCCATCGGTTTTCTGCTGGCACTCGCAAAGCAATCGTCCGTGGGGCAACTGAGGACAGCGGCCGACATCTATACGACGCTGTTTCGCGGGCTTCCGGAGCTTCTCACGCTGTTCATCGTCTATTACGGGCTACAGATCGTCCTGCAGAATTTCGCCGGCAGCATAGGCTTTTCCGGGCCGATCGAGATCAACAGCTTCATTGCCGGGATGATCGCGATCGGCCTGGTGTTCTCCGCCTATTGCGCCGGGGTGCTGCAATCAGCTTTCCAGGCCATTCCACAAGGCCAGTACGAAGCCGGTTATGCGATCGGTCTGACAAAGAGCCAGACGATGCGCCTCGTCATCATGCCGCAACTGCTGCGCATCGCGTTGCCTGGCCTGGGCAATCTCTGGATGATCCTGCTCAAGGATACCGCCCTGGTTTCGGCCATCGGCCTGCCGGATATTCTGCGGCAGACCTTTACCGCTGCCAAGGTCACCAAGCACGCGATCACCTTTACGGGCATTGCCTGCCTGCTGTTTCTGGCACTTGCGCTGCTTTCCTCCGTCATCTTCAGCTGGATCGAGACGCGGACCAAACGCTCGGAGGGCGCTCGATGACCTATGTTGCCGAGATGATCCCCGCGCGTGCCGCGCCACCGGAAGCAGTCCAACGCTATTCCTTGAGCCGATTTGCCGGAAGCCTGTTCATGGGCGTCTGGGTGGCCATCTTCCTTGGCACAGCCTGGTTCATGTACAGTGGCTTCAGCGAGGAAAAGTTCTACAAATACGGGCCACGCATGATATCGGGCCTGGGCGTGACGCTTCAGCTCGTGTTGACCTCGCTGGTGCTCGGTGCGCTGTTCTCATTGCCTGTCGTCTATGCGCGCATGAGCAAGTCGCGGGCTCTTGGTGCCATTGCCTATGGATATGTCTATTTCTTCCGTGGCACGCCGCTGATCGCCCAACTCTATCTCGTCTACTACGGCCTGGGCAGCTTCCGGACGTTCTTCGAAGCCATCAACATGTGGTGGTTCTTTCGCGAGGCGTATTTCTGCGCGCTGCTCGCCTTCACGCTCAACACGGCGGCCTACCAGGCCGAGATCCTGCGTGGCGCCATCGAGAGCGTACCGCGCGGCCAGACCGAGGCTTGCAACGCACTCGGGCTTTCCAAGCTGCGCGCATTCCTGACGGTGATCCTGCCGCAGGCGCTGATGGTGGCGCTTCGCCCCTACGGCAATGAGATCATCCTGATGATCAAGGGGTCAGCGATCGTGGCGATCGTCACGGTTTTCGACCTCATGGGCGAAACGCGCTATGCCTTCTCCAGGACGTTCGACTTCCAGATGTATCTGTGGGCGGCGGTGCTTTATCTGGTGATCGTCGAGGTCCTGCGCAATGCCTGGAATTCGATCGACCGGCGCCTGACCCGGCATCTGAAGCGGTAGAAAAAGGATTGGCAGCACTCGCACGCACACGCTGCTAACACAATGATATTTCACGGAAATGTCATAAATCACACGGACTGTTAAGGTTCGGTAAACCATAACGGCGTTCAATCAAAAGGCAAACTCAGGGAACTCAAACAATAGAGGTTGCCAATGACCAAGGAACTCGATCTACGGCTGAAGGGCTATGGACTGACGACTGCCGAAATCATCTACCGCTTGCCGGATCACCCCAGCCTGCTGCAAAGCTATATCTGGCAGCACTACGATCTCGCCCCCGAATTTCCCGAAATGACCAGTTTCCTGAAATTCTGGCAGGATAAGCTCGACGGCGTGCTGCATTCGGTTCGCTATGTGCACAACAAGCTGATCACCCCCACCGAATGGCGGGCTCTGAAAGGCGAGTTCATCCTGCACTGATCGATTGCCTTTGCCTCAGAGAGGCCTTATGAGCCCGTCAAACGGCGCGGAAGGCAACCTTGACCATGGCAAAGAAAAACAAGATCGACGAAGCGGCGCTGGCCGACGCCTATAATGGCGCGCTGGCACTGGAAAAATCCGGCAAGTTCGAACAGGCCGCCGAGGCCTATCGCAAGGTGCTGGAACTCGATCCCGAAGACCATGGTGGTGCGGCCGTGCGCATTGCGTCGATGGGTTTTGGCGAGATGCCGCCCAAGGCGCCGGACGCCTATGTGGCCACGCTGTTTGACCAGCATGCCGAGGCCTTCGAGTCGATTCTCGTCGACCAGCTCGAATATTGCGTGCCGCTGATGGTGCTGCAGCAGATCCAGACGCTGAAGCTTGGCCCGTTCAAGAAACTGCTCGATCTCGGCTGCGGCACGGGCCTGACCGGCGGCGCGTTGCGCGACATCGTCGAAGAGATGACTGGTCTCGACATTTCGGAAAACATGGTCGAGATCGCCCATGAGAAGGACCTCTACGAGACGCTCTACGTGGCGGAAGCCGCCGACTTTCTCGAGGACAACGACGATGGTCCCTTCGATATCGTCACCGCAACCGATGTGCTGCCCTATCTCGGCTTCCTGGAAGAACTTTTCTTCGGCGTCGCCGACAATCTCGAACCGGGCGGCCTGTTCTTCTTCTCCTCCGAGACGCTACCCGACGATGTACTTAGCGGCCGGGACTTCATGGTCGGACCGCACCAGCGCTTCGCGCATGCCGAGCCCTATGTCCGCAAGGTGCTCGCCGACGCGGGCTTCGAGGTGATCGAGGTTCAAGACATCACCGTGCGGCTGGAAGACGGCAAGCCGATTGCAGGCCATCTGGTGGCGGCCAGGAAGAAATAGGCGATTGCCAAAC
>Ga0105047_10013005_pt1 | contig 13342 bp, 5 predicted proteins | sample MAT04_FD_78384 | JGI IMG/M metagenome (GOLD analysis project Ga0105047, IMG submission 78384) | Freshwater microbial communities from Lake Fryxell liftoff mats and glacier meltwater in Antarctica - MAT-04 (megahit assembly) | ecosystem: Environmental > Aquatic > Freshwater > Ice > Liftoff...
ACCCTGAAGGGGTGCGACAACGTTCGCGCGTCTCATTGTCGCACCCCTTCAGGGTGCAAAACCCTTTCAATTCGCAACCCAGGGCGTTGCCCTGGGCTAAGTTGTCCCACCCCTTCGGGGTGAAAAACGACAAGCGATAGGATTCCTGCTCGGCCCCGCTTCTGTTGAAGGTTCTCTGCGATGCAGTTCCTGGCTTCGACGATGTTGTACGGTGCGGCAGCGGTCTCCATCCCGCTCGCCCTGCACTTCTTCTACCGCGCCCGGCACACGCCGCTGCCGTGGGGACCGATGAAGTTCCTGAAGGAAGCCATCGAGCAAACCAGCCGACGGCTCAAGTTCCAGGAAATCATCCTCCTCATCCTGCGGTGCCTCGCGATCATTCTCCTCGCGCTCGCCATCGCACGCCCCGCTTCCGAGAGCGCCTCACGCTCGAACCGCGGCGACGCCGTCGACGCCGTGTTCGTCATCGACAACTCGTTCAGCATGGGCGCCCGCGTCGGCGAGAAAGAAAAGACCCGCCTCGACCACGCCAAGGAGTCCGCCATCGCCGTCATCGCGACGCTGCCGGCGAACTCGTCGGTTCAGGTCTACAGTTGCTCCGACCGTGCCAAGTTGGTCGGGCCGACGCAGAAACTGAACATGGATCAGGCACGCCACGTCATCGGCACCATTCAGCTCACGAGCATGTCGTCGGACCTGTACCCGGGGTTGAACGAAGCACTCGCGATGGCGAAGGCTGGCACGGCCTCCGCGAAAGAGATTTACGTCTTCACGGACATGCAGAAGGAAGCGGTTCAGCGACAGGAAGGGGCGGTTCGGGCGAAGTGCGAAGAGATCAAGGCCGCGGCCAACCTCGTGTTCATCCGGTGCGGCGACGTCAGCAAGCGGCTGCTGAACGTCGCCGTCGAGGATGTCACCTGGCACACCGAATCCATTCCGCACACGGGGCCGGGCGTACCGTTCGTGGTCACGCTCCGGAATTACGGCTCCGAGCCGGTCAAGAGTGTGAAGGTCTCGCTCGAAATCGACGGCAAGCCGGTCGAGAGCACTGCCCGCGAGATCGAGATCGTCGAAGCGGATCAGACAGCTCCGGTCACGTTCACCGGCTCGCTTGAGAAGCCCGGCGTCAGCGTGATCGCCGTGAGGATCACCGAGCCCGAGGGACTGCCCGGCGACAACGTCTTCTACAAGACGATCCTCGTGCGGGATAAGGTGCGGGTGCTGCTCGTGAACGGCACGCCGAAGCCCGAGAACCCAACGGGATCGGGCGATCACTTCATTCGCACGGCACTGAACCCCGCGAAGATTCCGAACTACTACATCGAGTCGGAGACGGTGCCCGCGAACGAAGTCGGCCCCAAGGATCTCGACGACAAAGACATCGTTTACCTGCTGAATGCGCCGATTCGCGACGCCGACCCGATCGCGGGAATGTCGGCCGATTTCCTGGCAGCGTTGGACAAGTTCGTCAAGAACGGCGGGGGGTTGGTGATCGGTTGCGGCGACCTTGTGAACGGCGACCTGTACGACAAGACGCTCGGCTCGACTGGCACGAAACTGTTGCCATTCGACCTGTCGAACACTCGCAGCGCAACCGAAACGTCGCCGTTCCACCCCGCCGCCGACACGGTTGAAGAGGCGTCGTTCCTCGGCAGGTTCCGACTGTCCCCGTATGCCCAGTCGCTCCAGGGGGTGTCGATCTTCCGGATGTTCGGCGTGACGGAAGCGGGGGCGAGTGGGCGTGTGCTCGTCCGCACGACGAGCGGCCTGCCCTACATCACCTCGAAGGTGGTCGGCGCTGGCGAGGTGATACTCATCACTGGTTCGCTCGATGAGTCCTGGGGCAACTTCTCATCCGATCCGGGGTCGTTCCAGGTTCCGCTTGCGATCTTCACGGTCACGCACCTGACGGGTCGCAAGGTCGCGGGCGGTTCGGTCGTGGCCGGCAACCCGTTGGTGTACTACCCGCCGCCCGAAGCCGGTCTGGCGTTCGAGTTGGTGCACCCCGACAAGCAACTCCCGCGAACGAAACTCACCGCGGTAGAAGCGGGTGGGAAGCGTACCGTGACCACCCCCGAGACAGATCTGGCGGGCATCTACCGCATCGTGCCGGCCGGGAAAGCGAACGAGAGCGGTCCGGTGTTCACCGTGAACCCCGACATACGTGAATCGAAGTCGCTGGTTGTGGCGTCCGACGACGATCTCGCGGGCTGGCTCGGCTTCCGTCCGTCGATCATTCAGGCGGGAGCGGGCACCGATTCGGCCGTGACGCAACTTCGAACGCGGAGCGAGTGGACCGAGTACGCGCTGGTGTTGTTGCTGGTGCTGTTAGTGGCGGAAACGACGTGGGCGTGGGTTTGCGGTCGGTCGTGGTGAGAACAGATGACGTTTAGCGGCGGTCCCAACGGGACCGCCGAAAGGCGGTGGCCCCGTTGGGACCACCGCTAAACATCCGAATCGAACGCGGTTTCGTTCCAAGCGGTGACCTTCATGTACACGGTGTTCGCGTTTCTCGGGATTGAGGCGCTGCAGTTCAGGGGCTCGTTCCTGCCCCTGCTCGCCTTCGCGCTCGTCGCCGTCGCCGTCGCCGCCGTCGTCGCACTATACGTCAAGGAATCGGGCAAGATCGGGCTCATCCCGCGAGTCGCGATGGCGCTGCTGCGCACTGCCATCGTCGTGCTCATCGCGTTTCTGCTCATGCGGCCCGTTTGGGTCACCGAGAAGCACACCGACAAGATCCGCCCCGTCGCCGTGCTCATCGACGTCTCGCAGAGCATGGACAACGCCGACCCCCGACCCAACACAGACGACCAAGCTCGCGCCGCAATCGCGTTCGGTCTCGTGGATGCCGACAAGGGACTGCCCACCGAGCTTCCCACCGCAGTCAGCGGGTCGCTCGACAAGCCCAAGCGAATCGAGGTCGCGCGTGCGGCACTCACCAACCCGAAGATCGACTTCTTCAAACGCCTCTCGCAAGGGGGCAAGCAGCCGCTCGAAATCTACACGTTCGGCAGTCAGCGGATCGGCCGCGACTCGGTCAACGAGGAATGGCTGAAGACCCTCGCCGCGACCGAACCAAAAACCGCGCTGGTCGAATCCGCGTTCGAGTTGCTCAACCGCGACGACGCCGACGCCCCGAGTTCCATCGTGATCGTCACGGACGGCCGCGAGAACGCCGGCCCCAAGAGTCTCGACGATCTGGCCCGCGAGTGCTACCGCCGCAACATCCCGCTGTTCGTCTACGGCGTCGGCAGTTCCGCGTTCGGTCAGCTCCAGACGGCGTTCGGTTCCGGCGCGGCCGACAAGAGCACGAACGCCCGCGTCGGTTCCGACACCGACGTGCCGAACACGCTGTTCGTGGATGACATCACAGCCGTTCCCGTTCGCTACAAGGTGACGGGGGTCAGCGAGGGCACCGCAACCATCACGCTGAAGTACGGCGACCGCGAGGTTGCCACGAAGCAGGAGAAGTTCACGCTCTCGCCCGACGAACTGCGGGAGGGCAAGACGTTCGCCACCGTGATGAAGTTCACGCCGACGAAGGCCGACGCCGAGACGAAGAAGCAGGAGTACAGCGTCAACGTCAGCATTTCGTCGGGAAGCGGGCCGTCGGCCATCTCGCTCAACAACACGATGTCGCGGCCGGCACAGGTCGTGAGCCGCAAGCTGAAGTTGCTCTGGGTCGATTCACTGCCCCGCCGCGACTTCCAGTTCATGCAGCGCGACCTGCTCCGCGATCGCCGCATCGACGCGAAGTTCTACCTGACCGAAGGCGACCGCCCCGCGATGCGATCCGGGCCGCCATGGATGATCGAGTTTTCACGCGAGGTGAACGGCGTCCTGAACATCGAACGGTCCGAGTTCCGCAAGATCCTGTTCGACTTCGACCTGATTGTGCTCGGCGACGTCCCCGGCAAGTTCTTCACGAAGGATCAGCAGGAGGTCATCAAGGAGTTCGTGACCGAGGGCGGCGGCCTCATTCACATTGCCGGTCGCTGGCACGGCCCGGCGGGTTGGGCGAACGAAAAGGGAATCGGCGCGACGAAGCCCGACACGAACCCGATTGCGGACGTGCTGCCGGTCGAGTTCGAGGCGACCCGCTTCCCGATTCAGGCGCTCGATAACCCGGTGGGGTTCGTGCCGGTGTTGGCACCGGCCGCCAGCCGCACCCAGATCGTCTCGCTCGACGACGACCCCATCGACAACTCCGAACGCTGGGGCAAACGCGGCACGCCAGCGGCCCAGCCGAGCGAGAAGCAACTCAAGCCGATGTACTGGTTTTACCCGGTCACGAAGGTGAAGCCCGCCGCCGACGTGTTCCTCGTTCACCCGTCCGCGAAGACACCGGCCCCGGACAACAAGGAGATGCCGTTGCTCGTCGGCCACTCCTTCGGCCGCGGCTACGTGCTGTTCGTGGGCTTCGACGATACCTGGCGTTGGCGGTTCAACAACCAGAGCAAGCTCACCGGGAAGTTCTGGACGCAGGCGATTTACACGGCCGGCATCCCCCGCATCATCGGCACGAAGATGACGCAACTGTCGTCGAACACGCTCGCGCCGGTGCTGGGCACCACGGGCGAGTACTACCTCCGGGTGTTCAACGAGAACTTCCAGCCACTGGGTGTTGACGAGATCGAGGGGACGCTGGAGCGGCTCGACGCCGACCCGAACGACAAGGACCGCACGACGCCGGTGAAGTTCCTGAAGGTTCAAGGCGCCGAGGGCGAGTACACCACGACGCTGCCTTACAACAAGGTCGGTAACTTCCGGTTGAGCGTGGACCCGAAGAACAAGAACGTGGCCTCGTTGAACTTCCCGGTGAGTTACCCGGAGAACCACGAACTGTCGCCCGGCCCGATGGACGAGCCGGCGATGCGGAAGTTGACTCGCGAGAGCCGCAAGCAGGAAACCGACGCCGGGTTCTACCGCGAAGAAACGCTGATTCAGCTGCCCGGCGACGTCAAGCCGCAGTTCTCGCCGCTGTCGAATCGGAGCGAAATCCTGCTGTGGAACGAGTGGGCGATGCTCCTGCTGATCGGGTTGCTCACGGCAGAGTGGTTCATGCGGAAGGTCAACGGACTGAGTTGACACCGGTTGCATTTGCCGCTTGCGGCGTTGCACGCAGATGCAACGCCGCAAGCGGCAAAAGCCAAACATAGCGCGACACTTGACGAACAACGATTCGGTTCAGACACATGAATAGCGTCCTGAAGCAGCTTCAACAGTGGCGGCTCCGCGAACAGGCTCTCAGCTTCGCCTGGGGCGCGGCTCGCTGGTTCGCGATCTTCGCCGTCGTCCTCGCGTGCGCCTGTGCCGTCGATTGGGTTGTCGATCGCTACTCGGGCTCCGCGAGTTGGCGAAGGGCGCTGCGTTCGACCCGCATCCTCGCGCCGTCCGATCCGCTCGCCGTGGGGCACACGCCGTTCGGCTTGCGCATCCTCATGACCGCCGGGCAACTCACGCTCACCGGGTTGCTCGTCTACTACTTCATCGTGCGGCCGTTGCGACGCACGCCCGCCGTGGACGCCCTCGCGGGCCGGGCCGAGAAAGCGTTCACCGAGTTCGACCACCGACTCGTCACCGCGATTCAGTTAAACCGACCGACCGCCGACACCCGGGGGATGTCGCAAACGCTCATCGGCAACCTGACCCGCGAAGCAGGCGACATCGCAGCGAAGTACAATTTCCTCTCGCTGATCGACTACCGCAGACTCAAGTGGGCGGCCGTTGTGGCTCTCCCCATGCTGCTGGCGTGGGGAGTCTTCGCGGCCATCAACTTCCCCCTCGCCAGCGTCCTCGTGCAACGGCAAGCGTTGATCCCGGTGAACATCCCGCGTGAAATCAAGCTCGTCAACGACACGAAAGAAGTGTGGCCCACCGGGGCAGAGGTCACCGTTCGGTACAAGGTCTCCGGAACTTACTCCCCGACTGCGGTCGGCACCCTCGTCGTTGTCCCAGAGAATCAGCCGCCCGAGTTCTACGAACTGACCAACGAAAAGAACCCCGACGACACCCCGACGGACATCTACTCGGTGAAGTTGCCGCCGGCGTCGCTCGACTTCAGTTTCCAGGCGAGGCTTGAAGCGGGGCGGACCGAGCAGGCCAGCAAAGTGCGGTTCGAGGCTCCGCCGCAACTCGCCCGGGAAGACCCCAACAACCCGCCACTGACCGCCGAGCAGTTGGTGCCCGCGTACATGGGCAAGCGACCCAACGGCGAACCGTACATCCGCAAGAACGAGGGCTGGACTCGCGGCGAAGTGATTGACGCGCTGCCGCGTGCCGTCATCCACGTTGAAGCGATGTTCAACAAGCCGGTTGTGGAAGCGAAACTCATCTGCATCGAGCGCGAAGGGTTTTCCGAACGCGACGTGCCGATCACACGTGAACAAATGGTTCTGGCCCCGGATAAGAAGTCCGCCGCGTTCGAGTTCCCGGCCACGCCGCGGCTGATCGGGTACCGCATCGAACTGAAAGACTCGTTCGGGTTCACCAACCCGACGCCGATTCGGCGCACGATTCGCATGTGGGATGACCGCCCGCCGACGGTCGAGTTCAAGCCAGAATCGTTGCGGAACCCGAACGCGAAAGCCTACTCCGGAACCGGCAATCCGAAGGATTACGAGTTCGACATGGCGCTGGCCCCCGACGGCGTCATTAGCGTCATCTACAGTGCGCGTTCCGAGGTGGGGCTGCGTGCGGCGAACATCCGCTACCGGGTGATCCCAAAGGGCGTGCAGTTCGACCTGTACCCCGAGGAATACCGGGCGATCCAGCACCCCCGCGACGACCCGAATTTGATCGTCTTCGACCGCCTGCCGCTCAAGAAGTACGTGCCGCCCAAGACCGGTGGCGACCCAGGCACGTTCGTGCCCGACCTGGGGTTGTTCACCAACGCGTTCAGCCGCACGATCGACATCCTCGGCTTCGAGTTCGTGGTCGATGTGATGCCGCCTCACAACTGGAACAAGGTGAACCTGGAGTTCTACCCGATCCCGTCACGCGACCCCGACGAGGAGCCCGGCGAGTTGGAAGCGGGTGGACGAATGAACTTCGAGGTGTCCGGGTTGGAGAAAAAGATCCCCGAAGTGCTGTCAGACGGGAAAACTATTCTGAAACGTGCGAAACTTGAGATCGGCGACACGGTTGAAGTATACGTCGAAGTTTTCGACAAGCTGCCGGGGTCGGACGGCAAGCCAGACCCCCGGCGACCCGCTGGCTACACAAAAGAAGCGAAACGCAAGATTGTGGTGACCGAACTCGAAACCGCGCTCGCTCTTCGTGCCCGCGACGAAGCCCGAACGAAGCTCCGGGATAAGGTCGATCAACTCGCGAAGGATCAGTTTGAAGTCTTCAAGCCGAAGAAGCAACCGTAACCGTTCACCCAACGCTTCCGCGTCGGGCTAAGCAAGCCGGCCCCTCCGGTGTGAAAAGTCTTGGTTTTCCACCCCGGAGGGGTCGGCGTTCGTAGCCCGACGCGGAAGCGTTGGGATCGGAAGGCCGAAGAAGAAACCGTAACCGCCCGCCGTCCGTCTGATGGATAGGGCAGCGCCGACCCTCTGATTATTCGGAGTGGTCGTAGCTTGCCCGGAAACCGCGTAACGTGGTGTAACAAACGCGGATTAGTGTTGCAAACGTGCTCAAACGGCACGATAGTAAACAAATCCCACCGGGATCGGCTCTCCCCGATCCTCCCCGCCTCAAGGAGGCCCGCCGATGGTCGCTGGACGCCGTATCCGATTCCTTGCGATTCTGATGCTTGTCGGGGCTACCGCCTCGCTTGCAGTTTCCAAGGATTTCGATCCCGCGAAACAACGGGACGAACAGAAGAAGATCAAGGAACGCATCGACGAAGCCGCCCGCCGACTCGGCGCGACTCTCAACGCGATGTCCTTCCAACGGCTGTCCCCGACCACCGAACGGAAGATCCTCGAAGGTGTGGCGAACGACTTCCGCGGCCTGAGCGACAACGAAATCCGCGAGATCCTGGCGAAGCTCGAAACCGCCATCGCCAACCCCGAGAACGCGACCACCGTGCAGAAGGAAGCACTCGCGAAGCAACGCCTCGTGGTGGAACAGCTCCGCGGGATGCTCTTCAAGATCGACATCGTCAAGAGCTTGGACGAAGCCGCCGCTCGGCTCGACCGCGCTGCCGACGTCCAACTCACCATCAACGCCGAGACGTTCCTCAACGCGGTCACCCGGAAGACGACGGGCAAGCCCGGTCGTCCCGTTCTCGATGATCGCGAACAACTCGCCATCGAAGAAAACGACCTGCGTCACGACGTCGCCGCCGTGTTTCAACAGCTCGAGATCCTGTTCGGCGACCCGATCATCTCGAAGAGCCTGAGCCAGGAACAGAAGGACCGAATCGCGGCGGCCGAAGTGCTGCCCCGTGGCGCCCGCCTGATCGCCGAAATCGACCTGACGGTGAAATCGCTCCGCGGTGCCAACTTCGCCGACGCGGGCGATCGCCAACGCCGCCACGCCAAGGAATTGAAGGATCTGGCCGCGGCGCTTCGCACGCCGCCGTCGAGCCGCCTCGACGCCCTCAAGGTCGCCGCGGAGAAGGTCGCCAAGGCCATCGACGCACAGACGAAGGTGAACAACGACAGCGCCGAGAAGCCGACCCCGGCCGAGGTCGAGAAGGCCGCCAAGACCAACACGGACCCGAAGGTTGCGAAGGGCAACGAGCTGGCCAACCAACAGACCAAGGCCGAGTTCGCCACCCGCGACGCCCGCAAGGCTGCCGAGCAGGCCGCCCCGGAAGTCGCCGACAAACTGAAGCCAGCCGAGAACAACCAGTGGAAGGCCGAAGACGCCCTGCGTGAAGGCAAGCCCGAAGCGGCGAAGCAACCGCAGGAAAAGGCTCTCAACGACCTGAAGGACGCCAAGGCCGAACTCGATCGACAGATCGCCGCAGCCGAGATGGCCAAGAAGGATCCGCTCGCCGCCGTCAAGGAAGCGTCGGAGCGCATCGAGCAGCTCATCAAGGATCAGAAGGATGCCGCGAAGAAGACCGAAAAGGCCGAAGCGAACCCGGCGAAACTTCCAGACGCGAAGGTTGCTCAGAAGGACGTGGCCAAGGCGACCGACGAGGTGAAGGACTCGCCGCTTCCGCCAAACGAAACCGTGAAGAAGGCGCTCGAAAAGGCGGCCGACGCGCAGAAGCAAGCCAACGAAAAGCTCGACGACAAGAAGCCGACCGAAGCCAAGCCGAACCAGAAGGAAGCCGTCAAGGCGTTGGAAGAAGCCAAGGCCGCGCTCGACATGCAGGCCAAGGCCATCGAGGAACGCCGCGAAGAAATCGCCAAGCTCGAAGCGATCAAAGACAAGCTCGACATGCTGGCGAAGAACGAAAAGGACGTCGCCAAGGACGCGAACAAGGCCGCCGCCGACCCGAAGAAGCCGGACACCGCCGAGATCGCCAAGAAGCAGGACGATCTCAAGGATCCGACCAAGAACGCTGGCATGGAACTGAAGGAACTCGCGGACAAGAACAAGAACGCCGACCCGATGGCTGCCGAGAAGCTGAACGAAGCTGCCAAGAAGGTCGACGATGCGAACATGAAGCAGGACGGGGCCAAGAAAGACCTCGACATGAACATGCCGATGGCCGGCGGTGAGAAGGCGAAGGACGCCGCGAAGAACCTCGAAGACGCCGCGAAGGACGTTCAGGCTCAGATCGACCAAAAGAAGGGCCAGGAAGCGAAGGATCAAGCCGCGCTTCAGCCGAACAAGGTCGATCCGATGAACGCTGCCGAGCAGGTTCAGAAGGCTCTCGAACAGGCGAAGATGGCCGCCGAGAAGGCGATGGAAGCGGCGGGGCAGCCGATGGCAGCAATGCCGATGGAGCCGATGGCCGGTGAGAAGGCCATGCCAATGGAAGGCGATAAGGCCATGCCAATGGAAGGCGATAAGGGCATGCCGATGATGGGCGACAAGGGCATGATGCCTGACAAGGGGATGCCGAACATCGCCGAACTCCAGAAGCAGATTGCCAAGCAAGCCGCCGATCAGAAGTTGCCGGAAGCGGCCAAGGCCGCGGACATGGCCGCGAAGGCCATCGAGAAGGGCGACCTTCCCGCCGCAATCGAGAACCAACAGAAGGCCCTCGATCAGTTGAAGATGGCTGGCGACATGGCGATGGGTGACAAGGGCATGGGCGACAAAGGCATGCCGATGATGGGTGACAAAGGCGACATGGGCGACAAGGGTGATAAGGGCATGGGTGACAAGGGCGACAAGGGAATGGGCGAGAAGGGCATGGGTGAGAAGGGGATGGGCGAGAAAGGTATGGGTGAGAAGGGGATGGGCGAGAAGGGGATGGGCGAGAAGGGCATGGGCGAGAAGGGCATGGGTGAGAAGGGCATGGGTGAGAAGGGGATGGGCGAGAAAGGTATGGGTGAGAAGGGCATGGGTGAGAAGGGCATGGGCATGGGCATGGGCATGGGCATGGGCATGGGCATGGGAATGGGAATGGGAGCGGGTGAGCTTGCCAAGCAACAGCAGCAAGTGCTCGACGCCACGAAGGCACTCCAGCAATCGCAGCAGGCGAACAACGCTGCTCAGGCTGCCATCCAACAGGCCCAAGCCAACGCTCCAATGGCCGTCCAGGGACAGCTACAACAAGCTCAGGACAAGTTGCAGCAAGCCCAAAACCAGTTGCAGCAAGGTCAACCCGGTCAGGCCGGGATGAACCAGCAAGACGCCGCGATGGCCCTTCAACAAGCTCTCGATACCCTCCAAGCCGCACAAGGCATGGGGATGATGGGCATGGGAATGGGTATGGGGATGGAAGGCATGGGGATGGGCATGCAGCCTGGAATGGGTATGGGCATGGGAATGGGAATGCAACCCGGCATGGGAATGGGGATGGGCATGGGGATGCAACCGGGGATGGGAATGCAGCCGGGCATGGGCCAGCAGGGCATGAACCCCGGCATGAGCGAAGGCGACATGAACGGTGGCGACAAGCTCAAGAACGCCGCCTCGGCCGGCACCACCGCGACCGGCGACGGAACCTTCATCAAGCTCCGCAACAAGGATCGCGAGAAGGTGCAACAGGGTTCCGACACCCAGTTCCCGGCTGAGTTCCGCGAGTTGATCAAGCAGTACAACGTCAACATCAAGAACGCCAAGCCGAACGGCGCGAAGTGATGTCGGCGGGACGCCTATAATTCATCGGGCCGGTGAGTCGATCGCGTCGGCTCACCGGCCCGTTTCGCGTGTACACAATCCGGCGACTCAGTTCGCCGGCTCGCTCCGTGGAGATCAACACCCATGCGTCGATTCCTGCTCGCCGCCGCGTTCGCGACGCTGTTCGCCGTCCCGAACGCAACCCAGGCACAACCGCCGAAGTCCGATGCGAAAGCCGATTCGAAGGCGGAATCGAAGGTCCCCGAAGACAAAGTGAAGATGGACCCGGAGACGAAGGCCGCCATCGAAAAGGCGCTGAAGTACCTCGCGAAGGAGCAAGCCGCCGACGGTTCCTGGGGCAACACGGCGATCACCGGCTTCACGCTGCTCGCGTTCATGTCGAACGGTCACGCCCCGAATCAGGGCGACTACGGCAAGGTGGTCGCCGCCGGCGTGCGGTACTTGCTCGCGCAGTGCCGCGAGGACGGTTACCTCGTCGGTGCCCGCGGCGGGAACATGTACTGTCACGGCATGGCGGCGCTGGCCCTCACGCAGGTCTACGGCATGACCGGCGACAACGACGTGAAGAAGGTGACCAAGAAGGCCATCGACCTGATTATCAAGACGCAGAACAACGAGGGCGGCTGGCGCTACGACCCGTCGCCTACGGGTGCGGACATCTCGGTCACGATCATGCAGGTCATGGCCCTGCGGGGTGCCAAGGATGCGGGGTTGCAGGTGCCCGACAAGACAATGGCCGATTCGATCAAGTACATCAACAAGTGCCGCGACAAGAACTCCGGCGGCTACAAGTACCAGCCTTACGGTGGTGCGGCCGGCTACGCTCGCACGGCGGCGGGCGTCTGCGTCCTTCAGTTGTGCGGCGACTACGAAGCCGAAGACATCAAGAAGGCCGTCGAGTTCATGGAGCGAGTCGGCGAAGACCGCGGCCACTACTGGTACGGTCACTACTACGCGGCTCACGCCATGAATCAGGTCGGTGGCGAGATGTGGGAGAAGTACTACAAGAAGATGCGAGACAAGTTGCTGGCCCCGAACTACCAGCAGACGAACGGCTCGTGGTACGATCCGCGTCTCGAAGCTGCCTACGGTGCGTCGTATCAGACCTCGATCGCGGTCTTGATCCTCAGCGTTCCGACGCACTACCTGCCCATCTACCAGAAGTGACCGGCGGGCCACGGGGCTCCGGAAACCAACGGCAGACCCGCCCCGGGTCGCAACCTGCGGCCCGTTGCCCTGTGGCACGCCGCAGGTTACGCTAAGTCTGAATGAAGCCCACCAATACCAGACACGCTACCGTAAAGTCGGAAGGCACCCTCGGGGCGGGGGCGTTGCTGCCGGAATCTGTCACCAAACTCGCCGAACTCACGCCGCAAGAACAAGCCGTCCTCGCGATGGCCGACCTTCGCGCGAGATGGGCCATCGGCGATCACACCCGAATCGAAGCTTACTTCTCCGCTCTGCCCGCGCTCGCCGCGGAACCCACTCACGTCGCCGAACTCGCGTTTCAGGAATTCGTGCTCGCCACGGAACACAACGTGGCGTCCGATGTCGAGAACCTCGTCCGACGATTTCCGAACTGCGTCGTGCAAATCAAAAGGCTCATCGAACGCTGGCAGTCGATGAAGCAAGACACCCAAACGCACTCGGGTTCGTGGCGTGACCTCGTCGGCTACGAGATTCTGAGCGAACTCGGCCGCGGTGGCATGGGGGTTGTCTACAAGGCCCGGCACCGCAGCCTGAACCGTCTCGCGGCACTGAAGATGATCCTCGGCGGCGAGCACGTCAGCACGGCTCACCGGTTGCGGTTCCTCGCCGAGGCACAGGCTCTCGGCAGGCTCAACCACCCGCACATTGTCCGCGTCTACGAATCCGGCGAGTTGGACGGTTGCCCGTACATCGCGCTGGAACTGATCGAAGGCGGGAACCTTTCCGATCGACTTCGCAAAACGAAACTGTCGGATCAGCAAGTCGCCGAGTTGATGGAGGTGCTGGCGTGGGGCGTTCAGGCGGCTCACGCGGCCGGCGTCATCCATCGCGACTTGAAGCCGAGCAACGTTTTGATGCGGCCCGACGGCACCCCGATCATCACCGACTTCGGGCTCGCGAAGGATCTCGCTGCGGATGCCGGCCTCACGAACTCGGGTGCGGTCCTCGGCACACCCGCGTACATGTCACCCGAACA
>Ga0105047_10013009_pt1 | contig 13340 bp, 5 predicted proteins | sample MAT04_FD_78384 | JGI IMG/M metagenome (GOLD analysis project Ga0105047, IMG submission 78384) | Freshwater microbial communities from Lake Fryxell liftoff mats and glacier meltwater in Antarctica - MAT-04 (megahit assembly) | ecosystem: Environmental > Aquatic > Freshwater > Ice > Liftoff...
CAAGCTGCTCGCCCCAACCCGCGCTGCCGGGTGGACGCTTTCCGGCGTCACCGAGGGCTTCAGCGGCGGCCTGCCGGCGGGGCAATTCGTCCTCGCCAGCGGCGCGGCGCGGGAGACGATTCCCTTCCGGCTCGACGCCGAGTCGTTGGCGGGTTTTCGCGCAGTCCTGAGCCAAACGGTCCCGCTCCCCACGGGTCATTGGGTGCTGACCGGCGCCAAGCTCAACGCGCGCTCCCGTCCGCCGCAGGGCGTCTTGTTGCTGGGCGCCCCACCCGCCAAGCCCGCCCGCGCCCTCACCCGCAAAGCCCCGGCTGCGACTCCGCGGGTATTGCGCGAGGCCGCCTTGAAACAGCCCTCCGCCTACGATCTAAACCCGGACGCCGCGCTGCAGGCGTTGCGCGATGGGAAAGGCCCGGAGGCCGATCAATTGCGCGCCTTGCTGGGCCAGGATTACTTCGACCTGCTTGGTGAGCTTGCGCGGCGAAGTCCGGCGAAACGTGGACGGGGCCGGGGCAAAGTGCTGGTGCTGCCCGGCATCATGGGCTCGAAGTTGGGCCGCCGGAAACGTCTGCTCGGCCTCGCGCACTACAGCGACGTCATCTGGCTGGATCCGGTGGACATGCGCCTGGGTCGGCTGGCCGACCTGACGCTCAGCGCGGAGGGGCAGCCGCAGAAAGGCACGCAGTCCGTGGGCGTGCTCTACACGTTCTACCTGCGGCTCAAGCTGAGCCTGGACTTAGCTGGCTTTGACGCCGATTTCCACGACTACGACTGGCGGCGGCCGGTGAGCGATTTGGGCCAGGAATTCGCCCGGTTCCTGAATCGGCAGACCGAGCCGGTGACCATTGTGGCGCACAGCATGGGCGGCGTCGTGTCCCGCGCCGCGCTCCAGTTCGGAGCGAAGAACGTCCGGCGCCTCATCATGATTGGCACGCCCAACCACGGCTCGTTCGTCCCGGTGCAGGCGATGCGCGCGGCCTATCCGTTTCTCAAGTCGCTGGCGGTCACATTCGACCGCGACTTGCCGACGATCACCGAGGAAGTTTTCGCCAGCTTTGCCGGCCTCTACGACATGTTGCCCGCGGCGGAAAAGTTCCCGAAGTTCCCCATCTTCGACCCCGCGCAATGGCCGCAGTCCGCGCCCCATGCCCGGGCGGACCTCATCCAAAAGGCCGCCGGCGCGCAGGCGTTGCTGGCCCCGGCGGACGACCGTTTCCACCTCATCTGCGGCGTCAATCAGGCCACGGTCGTGGACGTGCGCAAGGAGGGCGGGGAATTCGTCTTTCTCCAGACCAAGGACGGCGACGGCACGGTGCCGCGCATTTCGGCGGAATTGCCCGGCTGCAAGACGCTTTACGTCGAAGGCTCGCACGGCATGTTGCCCAACCTCGGGCTGGTCTGCGCGCTGGCGGTGGACCTCGCCCGCGAGGGCAAGACCGACCGCGAAACGCTCGTTTGGAAACCCCCGACGGACGCGCCGACGGAAGTCCGTGAAAGTGCGCTCCGCTCCGCTGCCGTCGCGGTCCGCGGCCTGCAACGCGGCGAGGAACCCAGCCCCGCGGTGTTCCGCGAAATCCTCTCGCCCCTCCTCGCCCTCCCGCCCCTGGAGCCCAAGGCACCCACGGCCGAGGTCGCCCAGCCACCCCCGAGCGGCGCCAGCGGCGGCCTCTTCACGCAATCGCTCGACGGCATCGTCGTGGGGCGACGTCGCCAGCGGCAGCTCGAAGTCGCCTTGTTCCCCGGCAGCCTCACGCGAGTCTCCAGCCGGGCCTATTTGCTCGGCCTTTTCCAAGGCGTTGCCCCGGCTGGCGCGGCGTCGGCGGTGGACGCGCTGATGGGGGGCGTGATCGAGGATTTCGTGCAGCGCCGCATGTTGAGCGGGCGGCTGGGGGAGGTTTTCATCGTGCCCAAGGGACGGAGCTTCATCGCCGCCGAGCACGTGCTGTTCGTTGGGCTGGGGCCGTTTGACCGCTTTCAGCAGCGGCAACGCACCGAGGACGGCGAGCCGGAATCCATGCGGTTGGTGTGCGAAAGCGCCGTCCGCACCTGCCTCCACGCGAACATCGAGGAGTTTGCCACCGTGCTGCTCGGCGGTTCCGCGGCGGCGAGCACCGCCGAAGGCTTGCGGCTCTTCACGCGCAGCTTTCTCGATGCCTTGAAGGTCGCCGATCCGCAGCGCCGGTTGCGCAAAATCACGCTCTGCGAAACGGATCCGCAACGCGTTGCCGAATTGCGCACCGCCCTGATGCAACTGGCCACCACGGACCTGTTCTCGGACGTGGAACTGGAATTGCGCGACCTCCCGCCGCCACCGCCCGCGCCTGCATCCGCCGCCGCCGCGCCCTGGCGCCCCACGCCGCTCTACCTGCTCACCCGCATGGTCGAGCCGCCGACGGGCCGGGGGAAAATCCTCATCGAAACCTCGCTCCTGCTGCCGAAGAGCAAGGCGGCCGTGCTCACCTGCCGGCGGGAACTTCCCGCCGCGCGCAAGGCCGAACTGCTGGCGCCCCTGGATGGCCACGAGTTATCGCTGGCGGAGGTCAGCCAACTCGGCCAGGCGCTGGCGGAATTCGTCTTTGAAAAGGACCTGCAAGCAGCCCTGCGCGACATCGCGCTTAAACTTCCCGGGGTGCCGCTGGTGGTCGTCCACGACCCGGTGGCCTCGCAGCTTCCGTGGGAGACGTTCCGCTGTGGCGACTGGGTGCCCGCCCTCAGCGGCGGCCTGGTGCGCCAGCATCTCGAAGCCAACCTCTCGGTCGCCAAGTGGCTGGAACAACGCGCCGACGATGCCTTCCTCGACGTCCTGCTCGTCACCAATCCCACCGGCGATTTGACGGGGGCCGAGGGCGAGGGCGATCGCATCCGGGCGCTGCTGAGTTCGCTGCCGGGCGTGCGGTTCAAGGAGCGCCGCGCCGGGCAGGCCACGCGCGAGCAATTGCTGGCCGACTTCCGCTCCGGGCAATTCGATGTCATCCACTACGCGGGCCACGCCTTCTTCGCTGCGACGCATCCGGGCCGGTCGGGCCTGCTGTGCGCGGGCCGCGAAGTGCTTTCCGGCGCGGACCTCGCGGGCCTGAGCAGCCTGCCGTCGCTCGTCTTCTTCAACGCCTGCGAGAGTGGCCGCGTGCGTGGGCAGGAGGAAAAACCGGCCAAGCCGGACCCGCGCAAGGCCGCCGCGATCACCGAGGAAAACATCAGCGTCGCCAACGCCTTCATCCGGGGCGGCGTCGCCAATTTCCTCGGCACCTACTGGCCGGTCGGCGATGCCGCGGCGCTTCAGTTCAGCGCGAGTTTCTATCCGCTGGTGCTGGCAGGAAAACCCATCGGCGAAGCGGTGCTGGCGGCCCGGCGGGCGCTCCAGCAAGGCAGTTCCGTGGATTGGGCCGACTACCTGCTCTACGGCAACCCCGAGTTCGTGCTCAAGCGCGCCGCCGCGGGCACCGCGGTTGGGGCCACTGTTTAGCCGCATCCATGACGCAGGACAGGCGACGTGCCGGTCTCCAGCAGTGGCTGAAACGCCGGCGGGTCGGAATTCCCGGGTTGGGGGCGCAAGGGTGCTGCCCGACGGCCTGGAGCCGGTGGCCACGAGGTGCCGTCGCCGTCAGCCGAGTTGATCGGCAGCCCCCGCCCGCACGCTGCCCAGCGCGACGCTGACGCGCGCAAACTCCTGCCGCGCTCGCGCGAGCACGGGCAGGGCGTCCGCGAGGAGGCTGGTGCGGGTGCTCTGCACGAGCTCATCGCACAGGGCCGCGAGGCCGCGTGCGCCGAGGTTTCCGGCGCTACCCATGAGGGCCGTGGCGGCGCTGGTCGTTTGAGCCAGCGCGGCGAGGTCGTTCCGGGTGATGGCTTGCTCCAGCGCGTCCAACTGGGCGGGCGCCTCCTGAAGAAAGAGGTCAATGAGCGACCGCAGCGGGTCGGGCTTACCCGGCAGCCGCAACTGCCGCAGGCCCGCGAGCACCACGGGATCCAGGACTTCTTCCAGCGCTTGCTGGGAAGCGCGATCCGCCAGCGCGCGGTGCAAGGCGGCGTCGAGCTCGGCCAATTGCACCGGCTTGTTGATAAAGTCGTCCATGCCCGCGCTGAGGCACTTCGCCCGGGAATCGGCCTCGGTGTTGGCGGTCATGGCGATGATGTGAATGCGGCCCGTCCGGCCCGGCCAACCGCCCGGCTGCTGCTCGCGATCCCGGATCTGCCAGGTGGCCTCGTAGCCGCTCATCTCCGGCATCTGGCAATCCATGAGAATGATGTCGTAAGGCGTGCGTTCGAGGGCGGCAATCGCCTGCGCGCCGTCGCCCACGGCCTCGGCCTGATAGCCGAGCCGTTCCAATTGCTTGAGGGCGACCTGCTGGTTGAGCGGCGAGTCCTCCGCCACGAGGATGCGCACGATGCGAGCCGGCAACGGCGTCTGAGGGTCTGGGTTGGCAGTCATGGGATGGGCCTTTCGCTGCGGGGGTATTACCGGCGTGACTCGTTCACGCACGCCGGAAGACTAGGCTCAGCCGCCGCCGGCTGCAATGGCGCAGGCGGCGCACGCGGGGCAGCTCAGTTCCAACCGGCGGCGAAAGGTGGAAACGGATGCGCGTGGCGGAGGGAGTTGACCCCGATGGCGGACCGCTGTTCGGGCGCCAGAGATGCGCCCACCGGCACGGGGCATCCCTCAGGGTTTGGGGACCCAGCATCCCATCCAAGCTTCGACGCGCGCGCGGGCTGCCACCGACCCCCTCCGGGAGTGCGGCGTGAATGCCGGCGCGGCAAAGTGCTTGAATCACGCCGCTGCTCCGCGACATTCCCCGCGCTCCATGCAGGAAATCAAACCCATCCAAGTTGCCCAGTTTGGTCTCGGCCCCATCGGCCTCGAATCCCTCAAGCTCGCCGCCACCAAGTCCTGGCTGGAAGTCATCGGCGGCGTGGACCTCGCAGCGGACAAGGTCGGTCGCGACTTGGCCGACTTGACCGGTGAGCCCGCGCTGCGCGGGCGACGCGTGTTCGAGACCCTGGCTGCGCTGCTCGCCGTGGGGAAGCCAGACGTGGTGTTGCACACGAGCGTCTCGAAGTTTGCCGCCGCCGCTCTTCAACTGGAACCTATCATCCGCCTCGGCATCAGCGTGGTTTCGTCCTGTGAAGAGTTGGTTTGTCCCGCGTTCCGCGATGCGGCTCTCGCTGCGCGTTTGGACGCTTTGTGCCAGCAGCACGGCGCCCGCGTGTTTGGCACGGGCGTGAACCCCGGCTTCGTGATGGACGTGTTGCCCGTGGTGCTGTCAGGGGTCAGCCGCACCGTGCACCGCATCTCCGTCCAGCGCGTCGTGAACGCCAGCACCCGGCGCGGACCGTTGCAGCGGAAGATTGGCAGCGGGTGGTCGCCGGCCGAATTCGAGCGACGCTTCAGCGAAGGCGAAGCCGGCCATGCGGGGCTGAAGGATTCCATCGCACTGATCGCCCACGGCTTGGGCTGGAGCCTGGACGGCATCACGGAAACCGGCCGCGCGATGGTGGCCGAGCGGGACATCCGCACGGACCACGTCGAGGTGCGTCAGGGACAATGTTGCGGCTTGCACCAGCTCGGGATCGGCACGCGTGCGGGCGAATCCGTGATCACGCTCGAGATCAAGATGTATCTCGACGCCCCCAACCCACACGACGCCATCCAGCTCGAGGGCGAGCCGCCGCTGCGCGTGTTGATCGAAGGCGGCGTGGCGGGCGACCAGGCCACCGTCGCGGCGCTGGTGAATGCGATTCCGCGCGTGCTCAAGGCGCGCCCCGGGCTGTTGCTTGCCACGGACATCGCCCTGCCATGTTTTGTCTGAACTCGGCCCGCTGCTCCCGCCGCGCCCGCCATGTATCGGAACCAGAAAGTCGTCGTCGTGATGCCCGCTTACAACGCGGCGCTCACCTTGCGCCAGACGCATCAGGAAGTCGTGGCGCAAGGGATCGTGGACCAGATCATCCTCGTGGACGACCACAGCCGGGACGAAACCTTCGCCGTGGCCAGCGCCCTGCCTGGAGTGATCGTTCACCGGCATGCGGAGAACCGCGGTTACGGCGGCAACCAAAAGACGTGTTACCGGCTGGCGCTGGATGCGGGCGCGGACATCGTCATCATGATCCATCCGGATTATCAGTACACGCCCAAGCTCATTCCCGCGCTGGCGAGCATCATCGGCAACGGCCTGCATCCATGCGTGCTTGGCAGCCGCATTCTGGGCGGCTATGCGCTGACCGGCGGGATGCCGTGGTGGAAATACCTCGCCAATCGCTTCCTCACCTTGGCGGAAAACATCCTGCTCGGCGCCAAGCTCTCGGAATATCACACCGGCTACCGCGCCTTCTCGCGGCAACTGCTGGAAACCGTCCCGTGGCAGACGAACTCCGACGACTTCGTTTTCGACAACCAAATGCTCGCGCAAATCCTCTGGTGCGGCTTCACCATCGCCGAGGTGAGCTGCCCGACGAAGTATTTTGCGGAAGCCTCCTCGATCAATTTCCGCCGCAGCGTGCCATACGGTTTTGGCTGCCTAGCGACTGGCCTGCGCTTCCGGCTCGCGCGGTGGGGCATAGGTAAGTCGGTGCTTTTCCCGACTGCGCTCGCCCGGCCAGCGAGACCTGCCGGCTGACTTCGGACCTCGGAGTTCGGGCTTCGGATGTCGGTTTTCGGCTTTCAGCCCGCCCCTCACAACCCTTCCAGGCGCACCACCTTCTCCCCCTCACATTCCCAAGTCAGCGCCGTCCCGTGCCGCCCCTTCCGCAGCCGCTGGTAAGTCTCCGGCTGATCCCGGCGGGCCACCGCCGCCTCGCGCACGCCGACGGCATCGCAGCCCAGAATGTGGGCGTACGGCTTGGTCAGCCGCGGGCGACCAATGAGCCGCATCGCCCCCGGCGGCAACGGCGGCGCGGGACGCTGGTCCAGCACGAGGTAACTGACCGGCAGGCTGCGCAAATCCACGCCCGCCAAACGCGCAAACTTGCCCCAGAACGGATCGGTGAAAATGCCCCCCGGCGGGTCCGCGAAATGATGACACCAATGCGGCTCGTTGCCGGGCGCGAGGATGCCACACCGCTCCTGATGCGGACACGGCGCTACCAACTGGAATTGCCCCCGCAACCGCTCGCGGATCGCGATCAGCGCCAGGCTCGTTTGATAATCGCCCGGCTCGACCCACAGCACACAAGTCGCCGGGGCCAGCCATTTGAGCAGTTCCTCCGTCTGCGCCGGCTGCAACTCGGACAGCACATGGCTCAGGAGCAACACGGCGGGCGGTTCGCCCAAGCCCGCTTGCGCGCGCAAGCCGGGGTACTTCGCAACGGCGCGGCGCAGGGCAAAATTCACCGCCAGCGGCGAGCGATCCCAGCAGCGCAATTCGCTCACGCCGGCCGTGCCGAAGTGATCCAGGAAGGCGCGATGCGCGATGCCGCTGCCACAGCCCCAATCGAGCAGACCGCCAGCGGGCGGCTGCCAGCCGCGGCGCGCGAGGTCAGCGAGGACATGGTCCCACTTCCAGCCGATGCGCTGGGCGAACGTGGCGTCGTAACTGGCGAGGTCGCGCTCACTTTGCCAATAGTCGTGCTCGCCGGCGCTGCCGGCGAGAAACGCGTGGCGGAGGCGTGCCAGGGCTGGCCAATCGAGGGGGAGGACGGAATCAGTGGGAGTCATGCTTTCCCCGCCAGCGTTGCGGCGTGGCCCGCCGCCGTCAAGCTGCGTAAGTTTGCGGGACAATCGTCACGGCTGATTCGACTGCAACGAGCCCAGGCTGGCAGGCGTGCCGAACTCGATCTTTGACTGAACCTCTTCCCGCCGGGTCTCCCCACCCGGCCATCCTGTTGCCATCCTGTTGCTGCGCTTCGGCGGGCGGGGTGCTACCATTCGGGCGTGTACTTTGAAGCATTGACTGGCTTGATGCGACATGGGCGCCGCTCAGGCGGGCGCTGCGTGGCCGCTGCGAGTCTGACGCTGGCCGTCGTGCTGCTGCCCATGTCCCTGCCGGCCGCGGGGTCGAATCAGGTGCTGCGCCTGCCCGATGCCGGGAGCTTCCTGGAACTTCCGCCGACGCTGCTCGCGGGCACTTCCAACTTCACCGTGGAGGCCTGGGTCCGCTGGGATCACCTCGGCGGTCAGCCCAAGCGGGTATTCGCGCACCGGAGCGACGGCGGGCAGGTGAGCTTGCACGCGCAGGCGGACGGATCGCTGATGTTTGCGGTCGCGGTGCCCGAAGGCTCGGCGGCGCGGCTGACGCGGACGTCGCCGCAACTCTTGCAGCGGGAAGTCTGGCAGCACGTCGCTGGCGTCAGCGGCGCAGCCGGGCTGAGGTTGTATGTGAACGGTGCCCTGGTAGGCAGCAATGGCCTGCCCGCAGTCGCGCCGCCGCTGGGCGTAGGGGAAAACCTCGTGGGCCGACGCGCCCCCGCAGCGCTGGCCGACGGTGCCATGCTCGGAGAACTTGATGATCTCCGCATCTGGCGCACGGCGCGCTCCGCGGCGGAGATTGCCGCCGGTCTCGCCCGCCCGCCTGCCAGCCCGGACCCCGGACTGGTCGGCTGGTGGAATTTTGACTCAGGCGACGCGCGGGACACGTCCCCGCGCGGCGCGAACGCGACGCTCAAAGGCCACGCCGCCGTGCTGGCCGGCGGCCCGTCCGGCAACGGCTCCTTGCCTCGCCCCGCGGTGCTGACCGGCGTGGTGACGGACGCTGAGGGTTTCCTGCTCACCAATGCCGTGGTCCGTTGCGAGCGCGCCGGGAGCCTGCCGCTGGAGGTGCGCACCGGCCCGGATGGCGCGTACCAACTGGCGTTGCAGCCCGATCCGAACGGCCAGGATTTGTCGGTCACCGCTGGCGTCGCGGGTGCGTGGCGGTTGCGCGAGGTGCTGCGGCCGGGCGAGTGGCAGCGCCTCGATTGGTCGCTCGCGCCGGCGGTGAGCGTCACCGGGCGCGTGCTCACCCTCGATGGCGTCACGCCGCTGCCCGCCGTGGTGGTGCAGGCGCTGCGGGCCGAGGTGCCGGCGACCAACCCGCCGCCGTGGACGCCCGACGAACGGGTCGCCGCCGCGACGCTGACGGATCGCGAGGGCAAGTTTCAGTTGGTGAATCTCAAGCCGGGAAGTTACCGGCTGCGCGCGCAAGTGGCGGGCGGGGCGGTGGATTTTGCGGGCGGCAAAGTCATGGCCGTCGCCACCGGACAACCCCCGGTGACGGTCGCGTTTCAACTGCCCAGCTTCCGCCAAGGCACCTGGCAGAATTACACCTACCTCGACGGCCTCGCGAGCGACAAGGTCATGGACTCGAAGGTGGACCCGTCCGGCCGGCTGTGGTTCGCCACGTTTGACGGCGTGTCGGTGTACGACGGCCATGCTTTCCAACGGCTGGACAAGGACCATGGCCTGAACCCGGGGCCGGTGAACTGCGTGGCCTTCGATGCGCAGGGGGCCGCCTGGTTGGGGCAGCAGGACGGGCTCTTTCACTTTGAGAGCGGCCGGTTCGTGGCGCGGCAGCCGGGCTACATCCTCAGCCTCCGGGGCCAGCCGGACGGCTCCATGTGGGCCGGGACCTTGGCGGGGGCTTACCGCCTCGGCGGCCCGCAACCGCTGATGCTGGCGGTAAGCAATGGCCTGCCCGGCAACCAAACCTTCGCGCTCCAGAACTCGACGGACGGCTGGCTCTGGCTCGGGACCGACGGCGGGCTGGCCCGGTGGACGAACGGTCAGGTGGAGGTCTTTCCTCAAGACGACAGCCTGGCCGGGGCCGCCGTGCTGGATATCACCGCCGCGCCGGAGGGCGTGCTCTGGCTGGCCACCACGGTGGGTTTGTGCCGGCTGGCCGAGGGCCGCCTCACCCGCTTCACCCAGCGCGACGGCCTGGCGGCCAACGCGGTGGCCCGCGTCCATCGCCGCGCGGACGGGACGCTTTGGCTGGCCTACCCCTTCGTCCCACAGATGCCCGGCCGGGGGGTGACGCGCTTCGATGGCCACTCGTTTGTCCACTTCACGGCCGCCGACGGGCTGGTTGAGGACCGGGTCAACACCATCGCCGAAGATCGGGAGGGCGGATTGTGGTTTGGCACCTACGGCGGCGTGTCGCGGTTCGATCCCACCTCCATGCAGACGTTCACGGTAGCGGACGGGCTGCCCGTCAATCAGGTCAGCGCCCTGGCCGCCGCACCCGACGGCACGCTCTGGGTGGGGCATGGCACGCCGCCGCTTTCCTCCACGCCGCCGCGCGGCGTTTCGCGCAGCCAACCCGGCGGCCTGCGGACGTTCACCCCGCTTGGTCCACGCGAAGGGTTGCCAGGGGACAACGTGCTGGCCATCCGGTGCGGCCCGGAGGGCACCCCCCACTTCGCGACGGACCTAGGGCTGGCCCGCTGGGCAGGGACGCGGTTCGTCAGCGAGCCGGCGGCCGGCAACCGTCCCGTGACGGAGCTGACCGGCGACGCGGGCGGCAACCTTTGGGCGCGCGAGAAATACGGTGCCGTGATTTGCGTGCGCCCGGACGGGACGTTCACCAACTACCCCGCGCCCGCGCAAGTCCTGAAGATGCGGGATAACGGCGTCGGTTTCGGCCTCGCCTGCGCGCCGGACGGCAACCTCTGGGTCAGCTTCCAGGTCGGCGGTTTGGGCCAGCTCGATCCCGGCGGACAGTACTTCAGTTTTTACAACGCCACCAACGGACTGCCCGACAGCCTGCTGGGCCGCTTGTTGCTGGATCCCAACGGCCCGCTCTGGATCGCGACCTTTGCCAACGGCCTCACGCGCTACGATGGCCGGCGGTTCACCACCTTCAACCGCGCCAACGGCCTCGCCGAGAATCGCGTCTATGCCCTGCTGCGCGACGCGGCCGGCCTGCTGTGGGTCGGCACGGGGGGCGGTCTCAGCTTGTTTGATGGCCAGAACTGGTCCTCGCTTGATCGCCGCGACGGCCTGCCGGGCAACGAAATTTATGCGCTGGCGCAAGCGGACGACGGCACCGTCTGGCTGGGCACGGACAAAGGGCTTACCCGGTTTGCGCGGAATCGGCGTCCGCCCGCCGCGCCGGACCTCGCGCTGCGGGCCGAGCCGTTGCGCACCAATGCCAGCGGCGGCCTGCGGCTGCTCACCGGCACCCGCGTCACACTCGAGTTTGCCAGCCGCGATTTCAACACCCGCCCGCAGCGCCGCCGCTATCGCCACCAGGTCGTGGCCGGAGAGCTTTCGCTCACCGCGCTCGCCAAAGGCGTCTGGCCGGCCGCCAGTGCGGCCGCGCAGGCCGAGTGGAAGCCTGAAGCTCCGGGCCTTTACACCGTCGCCGTGCAATACGTGGACCGCGACCTGAATTACTCCCCGCCCACCCGGCTGCTGCTGGAGGTCGTCCGACCCTGGTACGCCAACGCCTTGATCGTCGTGCCTGCGGGCGGGGCGCTCGCCGGGCTGCTGGGGTGGGCTTTCGTGGCGCGGATTCTCTACCGGCGCAAGTTGCAGGAAGCCGCCCGGCTGCGCGCTGAGATGTATGCGCAGGAGCATCGCGCGGCCCAGGCGCTCAAGGGCAAGAACGCCGAACTGGCCGACTCGAATCGCCAGCTCGCCGCCGCCAAGGCCGGGGCGGAACAAGCGAACCAAGCCAAGTCCCAGTTCCTCGCCAACATGAGCCACGAGCTGCGCACGCCGCTCAATGCCATTCTCGGCTACTCGGAAATGTTGCAGGAGGAAGCCGAGGATCTGGGCACGAAGGGGTTCATCCCCGACCTGCAGAAGATTCACGGGGCGGGCAAACATCTGCTGGGTTTGATCAACGACATCCTCGACCTCTCGAAGATCGAAGCCGGCAAGATGACCCTTTACGTCGAGCGCTTCGACGTGCCGACGCTCGTGCGCGAGGTCGAGCAGACCGTGCAGCCGCTGGTGTCGCGCAATGGCAACCGGCTGGTCGTCGAGTGCGCGCCGGACGTGGGCTTCATGCACGCGGACCTCACCAAGGTGCGCCAGGTGTTGTTCAATCTCCTGAGCAATGCCAGCAAGTTCACCGAGCAAGGGGTCATTAAGCTGACTGTGATGCGTGAAAGCGTGATGCGTGAAGCCCCCACGGAACACGCAACCCGGAACACGGAACACGCCGCCCGCCTCACGTTCGCCGTTTCCGACACCGGCATCGGCATGACCGCCGAGCAGGTGGGCCGGCTCTTTGAAGCCTTCAGCCAGGCGGATGCTTCCACCACGCGCCGGTTTGGCGGCACGGGTCTGGGCCTGGCCATCAGCCGCAAATTCTGCCGCTTGATGGGCGGCGAACTGAACGTGACCAGCGCGCCGGGCAAAGGCTCCACTTTCACCGCGTCGCTGCCGGCTGAAGTCCAGCCTCAACCTGCCCCCGAAACCGCCCGGCCAAGCTCGTCCGATCGGCCATCGGAAATCGGCCATCGGAAATCTCTGGTGCTGGTGATTGATGACGATCCCACGACCAGCGAATTGATGAGCCGCCTGTTGCGCGACGCGGGCTATGAGGTGGCCACCGCCGCCGACGGCAAGACGGGCCTGGCGCTGGCGGCACAGCTCAAGCCCGCCGTCATCACCCTCGACGTGATGATGCCGGACATGGACGGCTGGTCGGTGCTGTCCGCCCTCAAGGCCGATCCCGCGCTGGCGGACATCCCGGTGATTCTGGCCACGCTGGTGGACGATCCGAACCTGGCCTTCACCCTCGGCGCGGCAGACTACTTCACCAAGCCGATTGACTGGCCGCGGTTCAGCGCGGTGTTGGGTCGCTATCGCCAGGGCGGCGCGGTGCCCACGGCCTTGGTGATTGAGGACGATCCCACCACCCGCGAGTTGATGCGCCGCAACCTCGAGCGCGACGGTTGGACGGTGCGCCAGGCCGCCGACGGCCAGGAAGGTCTGGAAGCGATGCGCGACGGCGTGCCCGCGCTCATCCTGCTGGACCTGATGATGCCGCGCATGGACGGCTTTGAGTTTGTCCGCGAACTGCGTCTGAAGGCGGAGTGGCGCGCGGTGCCCGTGGTGGTAGTGACGGCCAAAGAATTGACCGATGACGACCGCCGGCGGTTGCAGGGCCAGGTCAGCCGCGTGATCCAGAAAGGCAGCCTCACGCTGGCCGATTTGCTGGCGGAAGTCCGCGCCGTCGCGGGAAGGGGGAAGGCCTGATGAAGCCTGCCTCTTCCTGCTCCTGCTCCCGCTCCTGCTCCTGCTCTTGCTCCTGCTCGTAATCAATTCCCCATGACTACCACCAAGCCCTTGTTCGACCACGAAAAGCTCCTAGCCTACCAACGCAGCGTTCAATTTGTTGCCTGGTCAAGCCCCTTGCTGGAAGCGCTGCCGCCCAAGCTGGCGGTCGCCGACCAGCTTGATCGCGCCTCGACCTCCGTTC
>Ga0105047_10013010_pt1 | contig 13340 bp, 8 predicted proteins | sample MAT04_FD_78384 | JGI IMG/M metagenome (GOLD analysis project Ga0105047, IMG submission 78384) | Freshwater microbial communities from Lake Fryxell liftoff mats and glacier meltwater in Antarctica - MAT-04 (megahit assembly) | ecosystem: Environmental > Aquatic > Freshwater > Ice > Liftoff...
ACGCGATCAAAGGGCCGCCACTCGCGCAGCGTGAAGGCGCCATTCCCCATGAAATGCGCGGGTTTGCTGGCCCAATCGGAGTGCCGCTCGACCGTCGCCCGATGCACCGGGAGCAGCGTGGAAAAGGCGCACAGATCGAGAAAGAAGGGCGTCGGATTTTCCAGCGTAACCTCGAACGTGGCGGGATCGAGCGCGCGCAAACCGACGGTGCCAAAGTCCTTGGTTTTTCCTTCGTTGAAATCCCTGGCGCCGCGCACGTAGTGGAGTTGGTAGGCATACTCCGCCGCCGTCTCGGGCAGCAGGATGCGCTTCCACGAATAGAAAAAATCTTCGGCGGTGACCGGCTCGCCGTTGCTCCAGGTGGCGTTGTTGCGCAGGTGAAAGGTGTAGCGCAAACCGTCGGTCGAGATTTCCCAGCGCTCGGCCACGCCGGGTTGCGCGACGCCGCGCATGTCGGGAGCCACCAGGCCTTCGAAGAGCGCATAAGTGATCCGGCCGGTGGCCTGCGCGGTGACGAGCGCCGGATCGAGCAATTCAGGCTCCGCACCGTTGATCAAAACGAGGTCGGCTCGATCCGGCAATCGCCCACAGCCGCACAGCGCCATGGCGGCGGGAATTAGCAAAAGGCGAAGCGGGGAACTGGTCACAGGGAGCGGGGAAATTGCACGAAAAACGGCCAGTTTCCAAGCGGTTCTCCAGGCGCTCCCGACGATCCTTGGCTGGCGGATCGAAACTGCCGCAGCCTTGCTTTCACACGAACTCAGTTCGCGGGTTTCTCGGGCGTCTTTTCCGGCTCCGCGGGCTTTTCCGCAGGGGCGGGAGCGGGCGTTGCCGGTTGTTCCGGTGCAGGCGCAGCGGGCTCTGGCTTGGCGGGAGCAGGCGCGGCGTCTTTGATGGGCTCCACGGGCGGAGGAGACGTTGGCGCGGGTGCGGACTCGGCGGGCTTGACCGGGACTGGAGCGGCGTCTTTCGGAGCCTGCGCAGGCGGAGCGGCTGGCATCGGCTTCGACTCGGGAATGGGTTGCTGGTCCGCGGGGGCTGGCGGCGTGGCGGCTGCGGGTTCCGCCGGTTTGGCCGGCGTCTCGGGAGTCGCCGGTTTCGCGTCCGCCGGAGCGGCCGGCTTTTCTTCAACCTTATCGTCTGGGGCCGGAGTGCTCGGCGCTGGAGGCACGACCGTCGGAGCGAGCAAACGCTGCTGCACGCTGCTCCGTTGGGAGGTTTGCTTCACGTAAAGCCACGAGAGCAGGAGCGTGAGGATGAAGAAAAGCGCACCGAGATAGCGGGTGAAGGTTTGCAGCACGTTCGTGGTCTGCGCGCCGAAAAGGTTCTCCGTCATGCCGCCGCCAAAGGCCGCGCCAAGCCCTTCATTCTTCGGGCGCTGCATCAGGACGAGCAGGATGATCAGCAGTGAAACGAAGATGTGGATCACCAGGAAGACGTTGATCGCGATGTGAAGCATAAGAAAGGGGCGCGGAATATGGAGGAAAGGGGCGCGGGTGTAAAATGGAAGTTTCCGAACTGCTAGGCTTGCGGTTTTGACGGCGTCAACTGCGTCTCGACCCAGCGTGCCCAAAGCCAGCAAAGGTCGGAGAGTCGATTGAGATAGCGGATGATTTCGGGATTCACCGGAGCGCCGGCTTCACTCAACGCGACGACCTGCCGCTCAGCGCGGCGGCAGACGGTGCGCGCGAGGTCGAGCGCGGCGGAACCGAGCGTCGCACCGGGCGTCGCCCAGCCGTCGTAGGTGACACGGTGGTTTGTTTCGAGGTCGTCGATGACCGCCGTCAGGGCAGCGACCATCGGTGCCTCGACGAACTTGTATTTGCCCCTCGCATAGCGCTCGCGGTCGTCGGGCGCAACGGCCAGTTCGCCCATGAGGATCACGAGTTCCTTTTGGATCGCCAGCACGGTATCGGTGACGAATGGATCGCCCGCGGTCGCGCGGACGAAGCCGAGCGCGGCGTTGAGTTCATCGACGGTGCCATAGGCGGCGACGCGCGCGTCGGTCTTCGACACGCGGCGGCCATACATGAGCGCGGTCGTTCCGTCGTCGCCGGTCTTGGTCGCTATGCTCATTGGAAGTTCGGTGGGTCAACGAAAAGGGGCGGCTGCTGCCGCCCCTTTCGTGAATGGTTGTCGGTCAGGACTTCGGTTAGCCGAGCGCGGGTTCGAGTTCCGTGCCGGGTTCCAGATCGCCGAGATGATCGCCGAGGTTGACGATCTTGATGTCGCGATGCGCCGGGAAGCCAGTGCCTGCCGGGATGAGGTGACCCATGATGACGTTTTCCTTGAACCCGCGCAGGTGATCGATACGGCCCAGCGTCGCGGCTTCGGTGAGGACGCGCGTCGTGTCCTGGAATGAGGCGGCGGAGATGAACGAATCGGTTTCGAGAGAGGCCTTGGTGATGCCGAGGAGCACGGGGACAGCTTCGGCTGGCTTGCCTCCCTTTTCTTCGACGCGGTTATTTTCCTGCTCGAAGGCAAGGCGGTCCACCTGGTCGCCCCACAGGAGCGAAGTGTCGCCGGGCTCGGTGATCTTCACCTTGCGCAGCATCTGGCGGACGATGATCTCGATGTGCTTGTCGGAGATTTCCACGCCCTGGAGGCGATAGACTTCCTGCACTTCGTTGACCATGTGCTCCTGAAGTTCCTGCGGCCCGCAGACATCGAGGATGTCATGCGGAGGCACGGGGCCTTCGGTGAGCTGCTGACCCTTCTTCACGAAGTCGCCCTTGAAGACGATGACGTGTTTGTTCATCGGCACGAGATGCTCTTCTTCGCCGCCAGTTTCTGCGTCGGTGACGATGATCTTGCGCTTGCCGCGGACGGTGCCGCCGATCTCGACGACGCCATCGATCTTGGCGATCTCGGCGGCATCTTTCGGACGGCGCGCCTCGAAGAGTTCGGCCACACGCGGCAGACCGCCGGTGATGTCCTTGGTCTTCGCGACTTTACGCGGAGTCTTGGCGAGGAGCTGACCGGCCTGAACTTTCTTGCCCTCCTGGACGGCGACGTGCGCGCCAGCGGGAATCGAGTAGCTGGCGATGATCTCCTTGGTCTTCTCATCCATGATGATGATCTGCGGATGAAGGTCTTCCTTGTGCTCGATGACGACCGTTCCAAGAACGCCCGTGGCTTCATCGACCTCTTTCTTCACCGTCACGCCCGAGATCATGTCGCGGAACTCCACCTTGCCGGCCTTCTCGGTGAGAATCGGGACGTTGTGCGGATCCCACTGGACGAAGGCCTCGCCTTTCTTCACATGTCCGCCTTCACCGATGGTGATGGTGGAACCGATGACGATGGTGAAGCGCTCGACCTCGCGGCCGTCCTTGGCGTGGAGGGTGATGCTGCCGTTCTTGTTCAGCGCGACCCAGTGGCCCTCGGTGTTTTGCACCGCCTTGAGTCCGTCGGCGAAGCGCACTTCACCGTCGTTCTTGGGCTTGATGATTGGCTGTTTGAACGTGCCGGAAGCGACGCCACCGATGTGGAAGGTACGCATGGTGAGCTGAGTGCCGGGTTCGCCAATGGACTGCGCAGCGATGATGCCGACGGCTTCGCCAAGCTTGACCATCTGGCCGGTGGCCAGGTTGCGGCCATAGCACTTCGCGCAGCAGCCACGCTTGCTTTCGCAAGTGAGCACCGAACGAATCTTGAGCTGCTCGACACCGATTTTCTCGATCGCTTGCGCGACGGTTTCTTCGATGAGCTGGTCCTTCTTGATGAGGGCTTTGCCGGTCACCGGATCCTTGATCGTTTCGCAACTCACGCGACCGATGATGCGGGTCACGAGGTCGACGACTTCTTCGTCTCCTTCGTAGATCGGCTTAACGACGATGCCATTGACCGTGCCGCAATCGGGTTCGTTGATGATGACGTCCTGCGACGCATCGACGAGCTTGCGGGTGAGGTAACCGGAGTCGGCGGTCTTGAGCGCGGTATCGGCGAGACCCTTGCGGGCGCCGTGCGTGGAAATGAAGTACTCGAGCACGGTCAGCCCCTCGCGGAAGTTCGAGGTGATCGGGCGTTCGATGATTTCACCGGAAGGCTTGGCCATGAGGCCGCGCATGCCCGCGAGTTGCTTGACCTGCTGGCGGTTACCGCGGGCGCCGGAGTCCACCATGAGGTAAACGGGGTTCAGTTCCTTGCGCCCTTCGTTGTGCTGCAAGGTCCGGAACATGACGTTCGAGATTTCCTCACCGGCGTGCGTCCACACGTCGATGATTTTATTGTAGCGCTCGCCATCGGTGATAATGCCGGAGCGATACTGCTTCTCAACCTTGTCGATTTCCTTACGGGCAAGATCGAGCTGCTCTTGCTTCTCCTTCGGAATGATCATGTCCGTGATGCCGATCGACACGCCCGCGCGCATCGCCCAGAGGAAACCGAGTTCCTTCAGGCGGTCGAGCGTATCGACAGTCGCCTGATGGCCCGCGGCTTGGTAAGTGCGAAAAATCACGTCGGAAACCTGCTTTTTGCCGCAAGCTTTGTTGAAGAAGCCCACGCCTGCCGGCCAGATTTCATTGAAGACGACGCGACCAGCGGTCGTTTCGATCACGCGCAACTCGGGGTTGCCAAACACGGACTTCTTGCCGAAATCAGGATTCTTGAAACGGATGCGATCGTGAACTTTCACGCTGCCTTCGGTCATCGCGAACTCGACTTCCGTCGCGTCGGCAAAGAGCGGCAGGCGCTCGACGTCTCCCGCCATCTTGCGCGGCTCCTGCGTGAGGTAGTATCCACCCAGCACGATGTCCTGGGACGGCGTGGTGATCGGCTTGCCGCTCGCGGGCGAGAACAGGTTGTTTGACGCCAGCATGAGCATGCGCGCTTCCATCTGCGCTTCGACGCTCAGCGGCACGTGGACGGCCATTTGATCGCCGTCGAAGTCCGCGTTGTAAGCCGTGCAAACGAGCGGGTGAATGCGGATCGCTTCGCCTTCGATGAGTTGCGGCTCGAAAGCCTGGATCGACAAGCGGTGCAGCGTCGGCGCGCGGTTCAGGAGAACCGGGTGGCCTTTCGTGACCTCTTCGAGGATGTCCCAGACTTCGGGCGTCTGACGCTCGATCATCTTCTTGGCCGACCGAACGGTATGCACGTAGCCGAGTTCCTTGAGGCGGCGAATGATGAACGGCTCAAACAGCACGAGCGCCATCTTCTTCGGCAGACCGCACTGGTGGAGCTTCAGCTCCGGCCCGATAACGATGACCGAACGGCCCGAGTAATCGACGCGCTTGCCGAGCAAGTTTTGACGGAAACGGCCACCCTTGCCCTTAAGCATGTCGGAGAGCGACTTGAGCGGGCGGTTGCCGGCGCCGGTGACGGCGCGGCCATGACGACCGTTGTCGAAGAGCGCGTCCACAGCTTCCTGGAGCATGCGCTTTTCGTTCCGAATGATGACGTCCGGCGTCTTGAGCTGGAGCAAGTTCTTCAACCGGTTGTTCCGGTTGATGACCCGGCGATAGAGATCGTTCAGATCGGAGGTCGCGAAACGGCCGCCTTCGAGCGGGACGAGCGGGCGCAGGTCCGGCGGGATGACGGGAAGCACTTCGAGGATCATCCACTCTGGACGCGTGTGCGACGAAGCAAAGCCCTGGCAAAGCTTCAAGCGCTTCGCGAGCTTCTTGCGAATCTGCTTGGAGCGCGTGGTCCCCATCATTTCCTCCAGCTCCTTGTTCAGCTCAGCGAGGCTGACGAGCGAGAGGAGTTGGCGGATGGCGTCGGCACCCATGCCGGCGGTGAAGGTCTCACCGTACTGGTCGAGGGCTTCGCGGTATTCGACTTCGGTCAGGAGCTGGCACTTGGTCAGCGGCGTCTGGCCGGGGTCGATCACGAGGTAATCCTCGTAATAGATGATGCGCTCAAGTTGGCGGCTGCTCATGTCGAGCATGAGGCCGATGCGCGAAGGCATGCACTTGTAGAACCAGATGTGCGTCACCGGCACGGCGAGCTCGATGTGGCCCATGCGCTCGCGGCGCACGCGGGCGAGGGTGACTTCGACGCCGCAGCGGTCGCAGATCACGCCCTTGTGTTTGATCCGCTTGTATTTGCCGCACGAGCACTCCCAGTCCCGGGTAGGGCCGAAGATGCGCTCGCAGAACAAGCCGCCTTTTTCGGGCTTGAACGTGCGGTAGTTGATCGTTTCCGGATTCTTGACTTCGCCGTTGCTCCAACTGCGGATGCTCTCCGGCGAGGCGACAGTAATGCCGACCTGGTCGAAGCCCACGCTCCGCTCTTCACCCATCAATTCACGAAAGGAAGGTTCGCTCATAATTATTTGTTAGCTGATTCGCTAGTTACGTTGGGTTGAGAGGTTAGATAAGACCCGCGGTGAGTGCGGAAGGAGCCTTGCCGCCGACTTTGACGTCGAGGCCGAGCGACTGCATTTCCTTGATGAGCACGTTGAAGGACTCGGGCGTGCCGGCTTCGAGCGAGTTGTCGCCCTTGACGATCGACTCGTAGATGCGCGTGCGGCCGGCCACGTCGTCGGACTTCACGGTCAGGAGTTCCTGCAACGTGTAAGCCGCGCCGTAGGCTTCGAGCGCCCACACTTCCATCTCGCCGAAACGCTGGCCACCGTACTGCGCCTTGCCGCCCAGCGGTTGCTGGGTGACGAGCGAGTATGGGCCGACCGCACGGGCGTGGATCTTGTCGGCAACCAAGTGGCCGAGCTTCAGCATATAGATGTAACCAACAACGATCGGCTGATCGAAAGGATCGCCGGTGCGACCGTCATAGACCGTGGCCTTGCCGTTGTCGTTGATCCAGGTGAAGCCCTCGATCTTTTGCGCCTGCTTGATGTAGGCGAAGATTTGCTTCTCATCGATACCATCGAAGACGGGAGTCGCGACCTTGAAGCCGAGCGCTTTCGCGGCGACGCCAAGGTGGGTTTCAAGAACCTGGCCGACGTTCATACGGGAAGGAACGCCGAGCGGGTTGAGGCAGATTTCGACGGGAGTGCCATCCGCGAGGAACGGCATGTCTTCTTCCGGCACGATGCGGGCAACGACGCCCTTGTTACCGTGACGACCGGCCATCTTGTCACCGACCGAGAGCTTGCGCTTCGAGGCGACGTAAACCTTCACCTGCTTGATGATGCCGGGATCGACATCGTCGCCGCTCTCGACCTTGTCCATCGAACGCTCGTGCTCGAGTTCGAGCTCGGCAAACTTGTGCTCAAACTGGCCGATGATTTCACGGATCTTATTACGGATCGGCGATGGATCGATGTCCACATGATCATAGACGCCGGCCAGCTTGCGCAGCAGGGTCTTGGTGATCTTGCGGTTGGCCGGGATGATGATTTCGCCGGTCTGGGCATTGACCACGTCGAGCGGGATCTTCTCGCCGAGAAGAATGTTCGACAGCGCTTCGGTCAACTGCTCGTGCAACTCGTCTTTCCGCTTGGCGTAATCTTCTTCGATGACTTTTTGCTGACGCTTACTCTCGACAGGCGAAAGCTTGACGCGGGTGATCTCCTTGCGGCTCGAAACCTTCACATCCATGACGATGCCGTAGGTGCCCGATGGAACGGTCAGCGACGTGTCTTTCACGTCTGCCGCCTTTTCACCGAAGATGGCGCGCAGGAGGCGCTCTTCGGGGGCGAGTTCAGTTTCGGATTTTGGGGTGATCTTGCCGACAAGGATGTCGCCAGGCTTCACTTCCGCGCCGACGCGGATGACACCGTCCGGGCCGAGGTGACGCAGCGCTTCTTCCGAGACGTTCGGAATATCCCGCGTGATTTCCTCTGGCCCGAGCTTGGTGTCGCGGGCGCCAATCTCGAATTCATCGATGTGAATCGAGGTGTAGATGTCTTCCTTAACGACCTTCTCGGAGATCGTGATGGCGTCCTCGAAGTTGTAGCCGTTCCAAGGCATGAACGCGACGAGCACGTTCCGGCCGAGGGCGAGTTCACCCTTCTCGGTATTCGGACCGTCAGCAATCACGTCGCCTTTCTTCACGGCCTGACCTTTCTTGACGATCGGTTTCTGATTAACGCAGGTGCCCGCATTGGAACGCATGAACTTGCGGAGGTCGTAGAGATACACGCCTTCTTCGGGATCGTGCTTGAGCTTCTTTTTGCCTTCGGGCATCTCGCCGTCCTTGGTCAGGACGATGAGGTCGGCGCTGACGCTGGCGATCTTGCCATTCGCCTCGGCGACGATCACGGCTTTGGAGTCGCGAGCGACCTTGCCTTCCATGCCGGTGCCGACGAGCGGCGACTCGCTGATGAGCAGCGGTACGCCCTGGCGTTGCATGTTCGAACCCATGAGCGCCCGGTTGGCGTCATCGTGTTCGAGGAATGGAATCAATCCAGCGGCCACGGAGACGAGCTGCTTCGGCGACACGTCCATGTAGTGAACCTTCGCCGGTTCAACTTCGAGGAAGTCCCCGCGGTAACGGATGCTCACCTTGTCGCTGGTGTAATGCCCTTTTTCGTCAATCGCGGCGTTCGCCTGCGCGACGAGATAGTTCTCTTCCTGATCGCCGGTGAGGAAGTCGATCTGATCGGTCACTCGACCGTTGATGACCTTGCGATAAGGAGTTTCGATGAAGCCGAAATCGTTGATCCGCGCGAACGTGGACATCGACGAGATGAGGCCGATGTTCGGACCTTCCGGCGTTTCGATCGGGCAGATGCGGCCATAGTGCGACGGATGAACGTCACGCACTTCGAAGCCGGCGCGATCCCGCGAGAGACCGCCTGGCCCAAGGGCCGAAAGACGGCGCTTGTGGGTCAGCTCGGCGAGCGGGTTGGTCTGATCCATGAACTGCGAGAGCTGGCTGCGGCCGAAGAAGTCGCGGATGACCGCGGACAGCGCCTTCGGGTTGATCAGCTTCTGCGGCGTCATGCCTTCGATGTTTACGTCGAACAAAGTCATGCGCTCCTTGACCAGACGCTCGGTGCGCGCGAGGCCCACGCGGCATTGGTTGGCGAGCAATTCGCCAACGGTCCGGACGCGGCGGGAACCCAGATGATCGATGTCATCGAGCGTGCCTTCACCCCGGCGCAGACCGGTGAGGTATTTCATCGCGGCGATGAAATCTTCCTTGGTCATCACGCGCTCCTCCTGGGAGACGTCGAGCTTCATCTTCTGGTTGAGCTTGTAGCGACCGACGCGGCCCAGATCGTACTTCTTCGGATCGAAGAACAGGCGCTTAAGCAAGCCACGCGCGTTCGGCACGGTCGGTGGATCGCCAGGACGGAGGCGGCGGTAAATGTCCTTGAGCGCCTCTTCTTCGTCATGCGCGGGATCTTTCTTGAGCGCCTTGATGATCGTGTCGTCGAGCTTGATATCGACCACATCCACCGACTTCACGCCGAGGGAGAGGATCTGTCGGATGGTCGCCTTGGTCAGCGGCTCGAAAGCGCGCGCCACGGTGATCTCGCCATCGCGCACGTCGGTCGTCAACACCTTGGTCGCGATCTCTTCTTCTTCCAGCGACTCGCTGAGCTTCAGCTTCTCGATGGTGTAAAACAGCTTGAGAATTTCCTCATCCGAGCCGTAGCCGAGCGCGCGGAGGAAAGTAGTCGCGAGAAACTTCCGGCGACGCTTGCGGCGATCGAGATAGACGTAGAGCAAGTCGTTCGTGTCGAACTGGACCTCCACCCACGAACCGCGATCAGGAATGATGCGGAAACTGAAGAGCACCTTGCCATTCAAGTGCAGCGAGGACTCGAAGCAGATGCCCGGCGAACGGTGCAACTGCGAGACAACCACACGCTCCGCACCATTGATCACAAACGTGCCCTGCGGCGTCATCAGCGGGATTTCACCCATGTAAACTTTCTCCTCCTTGGTCCCGTGCTCTTCCTTGAGCAGGAAAGTCACATGCAGTGGCGCGCTGAAGGTCTGCCCTTCACGCATCGCTTCGCGGATGCTTAGCTTGGGCTCGCCGATGTCGTAGCTCGCGAAGTCGAGCGTGACTTTTTCGTCGTAGCTGGTGATCGGGAAGACCTCGCGAAACACCGCCTGCAGCCCGGTGATTTTGCGCTTGCTGAGGGCGACGTCCGTCTGGAGAAACTCGATGTACGAATCAAGTTGAACTTCAATGAGGTTGGGCGGCTCGGCGCCTTCGCGAAGTTTGCCGAAGTATTTGCGTTCAGACATGGAAGTGGGTGCTCGGTTTGCTGGCTTCTGCTCAAATCGCTGTGTTCCGCCGGCCAGCCCGCGGAACGTGCGTCAAAAAATTTACTGGGGTGTCTCGCCTGGGGACGCAAAAAGGCAGAGGCGCAGAAACGCAGGGGACGCGGTGCATCCTCTGCGTTTCGGGGTCTCTGCGAGAAAATTTTGCGGGCGGGCGGCGACGACGGTGGTCAAGACGAAAATCCGCGAGGGTCGAATCTCGCGGGAAAAAGGACGGGGAAGCTGCTCCACTCATCGGCGCCTGGCAAGAAATATTTCTTGCCAGGACGCACGATAGTGTTTTTGGAGTCGGGATTACTTGATTTCGACCGTGCCGCCGGCGGCTTCGATCTTCTTCTTGATCTCTTCGGATTCTTCCTTGGTCACGCCTTCCTTGAGGGTCTTCGGAGCGCCTTCGACGAGGGCCTTGGCTTCGGCGAGGCCGAGACCGGGGACCGCCGCGCGGACTTCCTTGATGACAGCGATTTTCTTCGCGGCGTCGATCGACTTCAGGATGACGTCGAAGGCGGTCTTTTCTTCCGCAGGAGCCGCAGCAGCACCACCGGCGGCACCGCCGGCAGCGGCGACAGCGACGGGAGCAGCAGCGCTAACGCCCCACTTTTCTTCGAGTTGTTTGACGAGATCAGCGACTTCCAGGACGGTGAGTCCGCTGAGGGTTTCCACTAACGTGTTGGTATCGGCCATATCATTTTTCGGTATCGTCGCCACCCGGAGCTTCGGGCGATTTCAGATCAGCAGCCGCTGACCCGACGAGGAACCATTGGTTGTTTGTTAAGGTGCCGACGGCGACAATTGCGCCTCCGTCAGCGAATCCCCGGCAAAGCCGGGAAAGTGGTTTGTTGTTTTTTCCTTACTCATACTCTTGTTCTTACTCTCCGGCTGGGGAGTAAGAGTAGGAGGAAGAGTAAGCGTAGAATTTATGCAGCGGGCGGTTCTTCTTCAGCGGGAGCGGCAGGCGCGGCTTCGGCGGCGGGAGCTTCAACTGCGGGAGCCGCAGGAGCTTCGGCGGCTGGAGCCTCGGCTGCGGGTGCCGCAGGTGCTTCCGCAGCGGGAGCCGGGGTGTTAGCCGCATCCTTTTCGGCCTTGGCCTTGAGCAGGCGGGCGAGCGAGGAGGCGGGTTCGTTGAGCACGCGGACGAGTTTCGACGCCGGCGCGTTGAGCACGCCGAGGAGCGTGGCGAGCAAGACTTCGCGGGAAGGCAGATCGGCGATGGCCGCGATCTGCGCGGTCGTGACGACGATCTTATCCACGACACCGGTCTTCACTTCCGGCTTCTTGAACTCCGCGGTGAAATTCTTCAAGACCTTGGCCGCAGCGGCCACGTCCTTGTCGCCCACGATGATCGCGGTCTGCCCCTTCAGCTCGGCGAGTTCCGGCAAGCCGGCTTCTTTCGCCGCCTTGCGGAGGAAAGTGTTCTTCACCACATGACAGCGGGCGCCCGTGGTGTGCAGACGATTCCGCAACTCGGCGAATTGCGCGACCTTCAAGCCGGTATAATCAGCCACGAAGAGGAACGGCGACGCGTTCAGCTTTTGCTGGAGATCGTCAACGATGATGGTTTTGGCAGGATGCATGATTTCGGTCTCCTAATTAAAACTTGATGAACGCGGACGCATCGATCTTGAGACCAGGCGACATCGTCGCACTCAGCGTCACGTTCTCGACAAAGATTCCCTTGGCGGTCGCCGGGCGCGCCTTGGCCACGGCCTCAATGACCGTCTTGCCATTGTCGGCCAGCGCTTCGGGCGAGAAGGAGAACTTCCCTACCGGCACCGCAACGTTGCCGTTCTTGTCGAGCTTGAACTCGACCCGGCCCGCCTTCACTTCCTTCACCGCCTTGGCCGTGTCGTCGGTCACCGTGCCGGTCTTCGGATTTGGCATCAGGCCGCGCGGTCCGAGAACCTTTCCGAGCTTCCGGACTTCCGCCATCGCGGCGGGCGTGGCGATGGCCACGTCGAAATCCTGGAAACCGCCGACGCATTTCTCGATCATATCCTTGTAACCGACGAACTCTGCGCCCGCCTCCTTCGCCGCCGAGGCCGCATTGCCTTCCGCAAAAACGAGCACGCGCACGTTCTTGCCCGAACCATGCGGCAGCGGCGTGGTGCCGCGGACCATCTGGTCGGATTGTTTGGGATCGACTCCGAGCCGGAATGAAAGCGTGACCGTCTGGTCAAACTTCGGGGCCGGGAGCGACTTGAGGAGCGAGATGGCCTCGGCGAGCGGGTAGCTCTTTTTCACGTCCACCTTTTCGGCGGCCGCGCGATAACGTTTGCTACGGGAGTTGGGCATGTTTTGGTGCAGTTCGGGCGAGTCTAATGGCTCTCCTGCGTTGCGGATTAAATTCTGCCTCCGGAGTGGAAGCGGGGCGCGCAAAGTAGCGACCTCCCCCCGCCTGTCAAAACTTTTTCCACAAAATTTTCGCCACCCCCATTCTCCGGGCTCGAAAAGGCCGCACCCCAGCGTTTCCCACCATTCCCACAATGGGCGAAAAACTTCGTTGGAACATGCCCCTCCCCAACGGGGAAAAGCTGCGCTGGAATCACGGCGCGCAGCGCAGATGGAATATGAAGTGCCCGACAACCTGAACCCACGCACGACACTACGCCTGCCCTGCCAAAACCTCATCTCCGCTACCGTCACAGAAGTCCTCGCCAACGAAGTCATGGCCGACATCGCCGCGCTCTGCGAGAAACAGGGAGTCTTTTGGCAAAAAAAGAGATCGCCATCGGCCCGCGCCTCGGAGCCTTCGGCGGCACGGTGAAGGGGACCGCGTGGTTTGCGGACTTGGATTTCAAGGAAATCGTCCCGGCGAAGAAGTGACGGCGGGCGTTTGCCCCTCGATAACCTCGTGCCCAAGCTAGCTTGGGCACGCACCAAACCGGGTGCTGCAACCCAGTTAGGGTTGATGACTTTTGCAGGACGTACTCCCAGGGTAGCTAGTCCCTCGCAACCCTGGGCTGGATGATGAAACGCCGTTGAGGTTATTCTCCCTCGTTCCGAAGTTGCACTTCGGAACGCCCTTGCCCGCGAAGCTCAGCTTCGCCCACACTCACGTCCCCAATTACCAGGCGGCGCAAATTGTTTTCTGTAAATTGAGCGCGGGTTAGGCGGAGGGCGGGTTTGAAGGGTTCATGTCGAGGTAGATTTTGGCGGAGAGCCAGTCGTCGGAGATTTCTGCGAGGACGGCGC
>Ga0105047_10013011_pt1 | contig 13340 bp, 8 predicted proteins | sample MAT04_FD_78384 | JGI IMG/M metagenome (GOLD analysis project Ga0105047, IMG submission 78384) | Freshwater microbial communities from Lake Fryxell liftoff mats and glacier meltwater in Antarctica - MAT-04 (megahit assembly) | ecosystem: Environmental > Aquatic > Freshwater > Ice > Liftoff...
AGCAGCGCGCTCCAGCATCAAAATAACAGGGGATGTGCGGCGATGCGTGGGGCGGGCGATGCGCCCGTACTGCCCCACAAATCCTGCACGGATCGCGCCTCCCATCAGCTGAAATGGTGCCCATTCATACTGGAACGTCCAGCGGGGCTTCGTCCCCTGCTTCATTTCAAGCAACGCGACAAAAACGTCCGATAATCACAAGAGATGCTCGACCAGCTTGTCCAATCTCTGATCTCGACCAAAAACGAGGCCGCCGACGATGTGCTGCTGGAAGGGCTCGACCGGGGCAATGAGCGGGAGAAATCGCTTTGCTTCAATACGCTTGTTCGACGTGGCACGGTTCGCGGGCTGAGTGGCGTGGTCGTGCGGTTTGATCAGCTTTCGACAGCGTTGCAAGGCGTGACACTGCAGTCGATCCGCGCATTTCACCCCGCGCTCCGACACTGCGGGCGGGGGGGAGACGTGCCGACGCGCATGGCGGCGTTGCAGCTGATTGCGTTGGGTCGGCAGGGCAAGCTCGCCTATGTCATCTCGGAAAATCTTCATGAGACCGACGACATTCTCAGTCGGGCTGCCGTCAATGCCATGGTCGAACTGGCCCGATGGGTATCCGATGAGACGCGTCAGTTGAATCTCCTCGATCCCGAAAGCTTCGGGGAAGGGACCACAGCCTCGACGGTGGTGGTGGGACGACAGTCACTTCTGCCCGTCGAGGCACAGGTGCAATCGCCGCTGGCAATCTACAAACATCTGATGAGCGAGCGTGCTGAAATCGAGCAAGCTGTCGCACGCGCGATCGATGTGCATCGTGGTCGTCATGGGAATGACCTTCTCCGAGCCGCGTTGTTGCTTGCGGACTGGCCAGGCAGTCGCACGCTGGCGATTTTGCACACGGCCAAGCATGGCGGCCAGTCGCCCATGGTCCGCCGACTTCAACAACCCCCGGTCAGTGAGCATGTCGAGGCGTTTCTGCTGGGCGCGTCACATGGCGGGCTTCGATCACAATTCGGAAGCATTTTTTCTCACATCGATAACGAGGAGACGTTTGCCCGGCTGCTGCATCGCACGCACTGGGTGAAAGATCATCAACTGCAACTCTGCATGCATCAGGTGACACGCGGAAAGTGGCTGCAAAGCGACCTAGCGCCGATGAGCGCAACCGATACGATGCGCGTCGGAGGCTGGGTGGCAGCGAGCGGTCTGGCCGACCAGGCGATGGATGCAAAGTTGAAATCGCTTTACGAGCAGTCGAGCGAATCCGTGTCCGCCAGGATGCACCTCCTGCGACTCGGCATGCAGCGGAAGCGCGGGACTTCACTGGAACTTCTGAAACGCGTGCTTACGGACTCGGACGAACGACTCGCTCGCATCGCCGCGCGGGAGATCATCCGCAGGCGTCCTTCAGATATGGAGAATATTCTCCTGCAGCTTTTGACCAATGCCCCGGAGAGCGTGAGGCAGGTGGTGAGTCGATCGATTGGGCATGTCGGGTTCGAACATTACTGGTCACGCTTCGATTCACTTCCCAAGGCCACGCGGAAAAGCGCAGGACGCGCGATGTTTAAACTGCTTCCCGATTCGACCGCGCGACTTAGTAGGCGGCTGTCGTCGGGGCCTGTGGAACAGCGACTGAAAGCGATGCAGATGGCACAGGAGCTGGATCAGGCCAGCGCAGTGAAGGACATACTGCTGGAACTGGTTCAGCATGCCCACCCGCGTATTCGCAGCAAGGCTGTCGCGATGCTTGGAGAAATGGAAGGCGTCGATTTCGGCGTGCTGCTGGATAAGGCCCTGACCGATGTCGACGCACGCGTGCGTGCCAATGCGATCGAGGTACTCGAATCGCGCCGAAAGGCCGAGTATGTCCCCATGCTCACCAATCGTGCCCGATCCGCACAGAACCGGGAGCGCGCCAATGCAATCAAGGCAATTCATCGCCTGCGCGCTGGTACAGCCGGTACGCAACTGCACGCCATGCTGCAGGACGCCCGTGCTGAGCATCGCATTTCCGCGATGTGGGCCCTGCGTCAAATCGGGTGGTGGCAGCTTTTAAAGGAAGTAGGGCGGATGGCCAAGGAAGACACCGATATGAAGGTCCGACGATACGCGTTGAGCATGCTCCGAAATGTCGCCGATGGCGCGCAGGCAAAACGTGCTGCGCTGGTCAAAGCCGGGTAGCCATGTTGGATTTGCCAGTCCCACGGAAAATATCTCATGAAAATGTCGTTGATGCTCGCCCTCTTGTCCCTCGCCGCCATCACAGCCCATGCTGCCGACGTGCCAACGGTCGCGCCTACACAGGAGCAGGTGTTACGGAGCATCTCCGAGAATCTCGGCGAGCCGACCGACGGCGGCAAGTTGCTGGCTGCGCTGTGCGCGTTCGTAGCGGTGGTCATTCTACTGGTATTGCTGCAGTCACGTCGGGTGCGCTCGATCGAAGTGAAGGTCCTGAATCACCCCGGAAAGTTGATGAAGGAAGTTACTAAAGCTGTCGATCTTTCGCCCATGCAAGTCAAACAGTTGAAATCCCTCGCCAGCCGGCTTGGGTGCAAAAGTCCCCTGACGCTTCTCCTCTGCCCGTCCATCGCCAAGACTGCTGTCTCATCGGGCGACGCAAAGGCACCTGCTGACGACCGTGCGCAGGCGATTTCGCAAAAGCAGTAGCGCGATTTCTTGCCATCCGTTCGCATACGTCCTACGCTTGGCCGTCATGCCCGGTCTTCTTATTCAGACGCTTTACTGGCTGGCCCTGTCGACCTGGTTTGGCGGGGTCTTGTTTATCGCCGTTGCGGCACCAGTCATTTTCCGGACGGTGCGCGAGGGCAACCCAGTGCTGCCAACCGTCCTCAGTGTCAACATGGAGGGTCAGCACGGCACACTGCTGGCGGGGACGATCGTCGCGAATCTGCTGGCGCTCTTTACTCGCATCGGAATGTTCTGCGCGATCGTCCTGGCTGTTGTACTGGGCGGGCAATGGCTATTCGCTCCGCCAGCAAGCAATACCGCAGCCGTTTTCATGACGCTCAAGAGCGCGTTTTTTCTCGCTGCTGTCGGGCTGGTGGTTTTTGATGCGTACTTCATTGCCCCGAAGATTCAGAAGCACCGTCAGACCTATCTCGACCATGCCGATGAACCGGAAATCGCCAACCCCGCCAAGGATGCGTTCGATCGTCATCACCGCGAGAGCGTGACTGTACTGAGCGTTGTCCTCATGTTTCTGCTGGGGATGATTGTGTTCGGCGGAACGCTGACGCAAACGGTGCTGCAACTTCCCGAATAATACAAATGGCACGGAACGACGAAGCAACGGATGCATCGGGGGCACGACCGGTTACTCGCCGCGCGGTGTCCAAGACGATGCAGATACGGCAGGAGCGGGTGGATGCGATCCTGCCGATTCTCAAATCGCTCTACCCCGACGCCAGGTGCTCGCTCAAGCATACGTCGCCGCTGCAGCTGTTGGTCGCGACCATTTTATCTGCGCAGTGCACAGACGAGCGGGTGAACATCGTCACGAAGTCGCTCTTTCAGAAGTATCTCTCGGTCACGGCGTTTGCCAATGCGTCGCAGGAAGGGCTGGAGCGGGACATCGCCTCGACCGGCTTTTTTCGCAACAAGGCCAGGAGCATTCGATCGATGGCGCGGTCGCTTATCGATACCCATCAAGGCGAGGTCCCGCAGAATATGGATGCGCTCACGGAGCTGGCAGGCGTGGGCCGCAAGACAGCAAACGTGATCCTGGGTAATGCGTTCGGCAAAAATATCGGCGTGACAGTCGACACGCACGTCACGCGACTATCCAACCGCCTTGGCCTGACAAAGCATGCAGTCGATGCGGTGAAGATAGAGCAGGATTTGATGCAGATCGTACCGCAGTCCGAGTGGACACTCTGGTCACATCTACTGATTTACCATGGCCGGGCGATCTGTCAGGCGCGCAGCCCGCGCTGCCCCGAGTGTCCGCTTTTGCCATATTGCCCACACGGATTGAAGCTGATGAAGCAGGGTGTATTCGACCGAGTACCGGACAATCGAAAACGCACGAGTGCGAGGCGATGATCGCTGACCGTCAGGCCAAGCCGTATCTCCGAAGTGCGGCCAGTACCCCATGATCGTTGTTGGACGGGGCCACCCAGTGCGCCACGCTTTTCACGACCGAATAAGCGTTGTCCATCGCAACAGCGACGCCCGCCAACTGCAGCATACCGACGTCGTTGGGTGCGTCTCCGATCGCCATCATGTTGGCTGCGGGTATCTTGTAATGCGCCAGCACCATCTGCAGCGCTGCCGACTTGCCGACGCGCGGGTGCATGATCTGCAGAAGCGTTTGATCCGTCTGCACCGTGACGACCTGACCGGCAAAGCGTTCCACGATCGACGCGTTAAGTCGGGTGATCGTCTGGCTGTCTCCCAACAGCATTAGCTTGGTGATGTCCTGATTGCACATGACATCAATCGGAGCAATGACATCCGGCCGGAATAGTCGTCCCGTCTCGGTCGTGTATTTATGGTCATCGCGATCTGTGTACCAGCGGTCCATGACTTCGCAACTCACGAGAATGCTGTCGTGCTGTCGACGTGCATCCTCGATAATTGCACGGACGACGTTCCCTGAAAGTGGCCGATGAAATGCCACACGCTTGCCCGGCTCGTCCCAGATCAACGCACCGTTGTAATTGATCTGCAACGTGTTCAGTTCAAGTGACAGGTACACCTGCCGCACGCTGCGCGGCGGGCGTGCCGACGCGATGACAACGCGCACGCCAGCGTGGCTGAGGGCAGTCAGTGCAAGCGCAGTACCGTCGCCGACTTTTTTGGCATCGTTGAGTAACGTGCCATCCAGATCGATTGCAACCAGGCGAATAGGACCGATGTGACCGCTCACGACGAAAGAAGTATACCCCGTCGCATTCGATGCGTCATGGCAGCGGGATGAGGCTAATCGCCAATCTTCTGGGAAATGATTTGTCGGGCGTGGAGAAAAGCGAGGTGCGTTTTCACGACGGGTTGCCTTGTGATTTTCTGAAGGGCCAACGCGTAGATGCGCATTTGCTCGGCATACGACTGGGCACGAAGCTGGAGATTTGATCCATCCACGCGATCCGTTTTGTAATCGACGATCTCCAAGCCTGCATCCGTGAGCAGCAACAGGTCGATGCGGCCGCGGACCATGACACGGTCGGCGGGGTCGGTGGCAACGGCGGCGGGGTCGGTGACATTTACTGAGTCGACTGATACGCCATTGAGCATCCCTGACGTGTCATTCACCCGTCCATGCAGGATTTGGTCGTCCAGAAAAATCCCCTCGCGCGATGCTGCTGCAGCCACGTAGACCGGAAGCTCTTTGCGAATCGTGTCCACGTGCAAATGGATCATGCGTCCCAGTTCTGAATCCAAGAGCCACACAATGTCAGACTGATTGACAAGGCCGGCCTGCTCGGGTGAAAGCTTTCCCTCGCTGGCCATCGCATCGACCGCCAATCGCAAACTTTGCGCGTCACGGACCGTCGCAAAATCGAGATGCTGCAGGGCAAGATGCGTTGCTGTTCCGCGATCCTTCCCCTGCGTAGGCAGGGCGGGCGTGACGCACAACGGCGGTTCTAAGTTGGCGTCGCCTTCCAGCGGGCAATCTTCGCCCGAATTTGCGGGCTGCTCATAGCTAAATGTCCCCTTGGCCAGAGACGTCACCGACCGCGCGGCAGCCTCACGGGCGTGGAGCGCGTGATGGTACGGTTCACTCAATCGCGACAGCATCGCCTCCGCCGCCGCTGTCCCTTCTGGCGAGGAACTTGCTGCCGAGAGCCCGGGTGTCAAGCCTTTGCTGTCGACAACAAGGCCCTGAATGTCGTGCAACGCATATTCCTTCAATTCGATGACGGGCGCGGTGTCTCCCGCATTCGCTGCCCATAGGGGACCGAGCCAGTCGAGCGGCGTCTGATATCGCGTGATCAGATCGACAGGCAGGTCCGCCCCTGTCGGCCACAGCCTTCGCCACGTTTCGACTTTACCGTTCTTAGCGCTTCCGATCAGAATCAGGTGTTCCTGTGCGCGCGTCATACCGACATACAGCACACGCAATTCCTCTGCGGAGGTTTCGATGCGGATTTCGTGCCTTGCCAGCGCGGATGCCAGTGACGGATATCGCGCGCGAAGCTGGTGATCCATCACATCAAGCCCGAGGTACGCCTTGCGATCCGCCAGCACCGATCCTGCAAGATCGGTGAAGTTGATGCCCTTGCCGATGTCCGGGATGATCACAACGGGGAACTCCAGCCCCTTGGATTGGTGAATACTCATCACCCGCACTGCGTCTTCAGCGCCGGTGGATATCGACGGGCGACCGAGGTCGGTTTCCTCGGCCAGCTTGTCGAGATGCGCGATGAAGCGGCTCAGGCCCTGCCGCTGAAATGTCCCGAAACGCTTGGCAATATCGTGGAGTTCCAGGAGGTTCGCTTGCCGCTGTGGGCCGGCGATCAGGCCCATGACGTACGCGAGGTATCCGGTGTCAAGGTAGATGGTCCAGATCGACTCAGCCAACGGCCGTCGCTGGGTCATGCTTCTCCATCCGTCGAGTCGAGCGAACACCGCCCGCAGTTGCGTCGCCAGTTCATCCGATTGATCTGAAGCGTACGCGATCGCAGCTTCATGAAAGGGAAACTGTGCGTCGGCGTGTCGCCCGGAAATCGCGATCCGTGCCAGCGCGTCGTCGGGCGTGGGCAGACCTGCCAGCGGACTGCGCAAGAACGCAGCGAGCGGAACATCCTGTCGGCGGTTATCCAGAACCTTCAAAAGGGCGAGCATGTCGCGAACTTCGACCGCGTCGAAAAACCCTCCGCGGCCGTCGGTCTGGGTCGGGATCCCGTGCCCGCGGAGAATGTCAGCGAGTTGCTCGGCCTTGAACTTGCGGGTGCGCAAAAGGATCGCGATATCACCAAAGCGGATGGGATGCATGGAATGGGTGCCGTCCCCATTTTTCCCGTAGACCTGCTTTGCCTGCCCATCCACGTGCCCGAGCATTTCATGGATACGCAGCGCGGCTACTGACGCTTCCCGTTCGATCTGCTCCATGTCGACAGCGTCGGTGTCCGCTTCGTCATCGTCGTCATCCGCATCCGCCTGCACAGAACCGGGTTTGATGCTCGGCAACACGTGGAGTTCGATAGGTCGACCTGAAAATGTACACGCGCCCTCACTGACCGGAAAGTTTCGCCCGGCCACCAGATGATGCGTGCGATCGTACGCGATGCCCGCCGCCTGCTGGGTCATGAGTCGGCTGAAGATCCAGTTGATGGAATCAAGCAGCGGGGCGCGACTGCGGAAATTCGTTGCCAGATGAATCACCCTGCTTGGCTGCGGTGCCTGCGCCTGCGAGAACGCGGCAAGCCTCCGTAGAAATCGCCCCGGGTCGGCGAGTCGAAACCGGTAGATGCTCTGCTTGACGTCTCCCACACAAAACAGGTTTGGCTTGAGCGTCGTCGCGCTTGCAGTCTCGTGGCTGACAAGCGACAGGATCGCGTCCTGCACGGCGTTGATATCCTGATATTCGTCAACCAGCACATGTTTGAATCGCCGTTGCAGGTTGCGTGCGACATTGGACGGTCGCAACGTCGTCGCATCTTCTCGCAGGACTCGGAGGGACAGCCGCTCCAGGTCGTTGAAATCCACCGCACGAATCGCTGCCTTTTCGATTGCATATGATTTGGCAAGGCGCTCGACGAGTGACAACAACGTCCGAGCTGCGGGGAGGGTTTGTTTCAAACCTGCCTGCCACTCGTCAGGCTTGAATCGCAACAATCGCCCGAGTGGTCCCTTCTGCACATTTAGCTTTTGTCGCACCGCGTCCAGCATCGCCTTGGCGGTGTCTCTTCCTGGGACCTCGGCCTTCACTGCCGGTGCACGCTCCGCTTTCAGCGTCGATGCCTCCGTGACCAGCGCGCCCACCCCGCGGTCAACAAGCGTGATCTGCCACGCCAGTAGCGTGCTGGCGAGGTTGTTCAGCAGCTTGATATATCCATCAAACCCGCCCATCGACTCTAACGCGCGCATGCTTCGCCAGCACTCATCTTCAAGTGATACCAGCTCCCCATTCAGTAGAGCGCTCAGCGACTGACCGAGTTTTGAAGAATTGAATGGCCCGTCGGCTGCCTCCTGAAGTCGCGCGATCGCATGATCCATCCAGTCGTGCGGATCGATGACACTGCCCAGAAAGTCGAAGATGGAGATCAGTCGCTCGGCAAGTTGTTGATCCTGACCATTGGAATAGTCGTCGAGCAACGCCGACACAGCACCGGTCGCGTCCAGCTCCAACGCCTCATCAACGACCGACCGGGCGGTCTCCGATCGAAGTAGAGTCGCTTCGCTGGCATCGAGTATGCGGAACGACGGGTCAATCTCGACGAGATGAAAGTTCTCCCGCAGAATGCGACTGCAAAAGCCGTGCAGCGTGCCGATCTGCGCCCGCTCCAGAAGCGCGGTCTGCCGACGCAGGCGGTTGCGGGCAGCGTCATCGGGCGCGTGTTCCAGGCGCTGACGCAAGGCACGCTCGATCCTGGACCGCATTTCCGATGCGGCTGCCTCGGTAAATGTCACCACCAGCAACTCATCGACGTCGCACCCGTGATCGGGATCGCACACCAGCTGCGCGCATCGCTCCGACAGCACGGCCGTCTTACCCGAGCCCGCAGCAGCGGATACCAGCAGATTGGTATCGACGAGCGTAATGGCATCAATCTGATCAGGCGTATAGTCGACGGCGGTCGATCCCGGCGGGGCAAGTTTATTCGTCATCCTTCCCCCCGGTGTATTGTTCGAGCGCTGTTACGCGATCCATGACCTTCCGTGGGAGATAACTGTTCACGCCGACCTCGAAGCGGCACACACTTCGAAAGCTGCACGATGGACAGGGCGTTTCCTGACCCAGCCGATAGGGAAGCACGCTGATTTCCCCAGCGACCATGCGATCAGTCAACGCAGCCAGCTGCATTCGCACGCCCTGCAGCACTGCGGCGAAAGCCTCGTCGCTGACGACATCGCTTTTGCCCACATGACCGGGCGTGCCGTCCTTTTTGATGCTCGCATTAATCACCGGCGAGCGACCTGTGCTCAGTCCTGCATCAAAGAGTCCAATGCCTGAGTTCGTGATGATCCCGCGCGGCTTGACCCGTAGAAAAAAGAGCGGATCCTCGGGCGTCGTTGCATCCCCGGGGTGTGCAATGGAATCCAGCCAGCGCATCACTCCCAGGTAAAAGCCGGCAACGGGCGTTATCTCTTTACCTGCTAACTTGTGCCCGTGTTCCTGCAGGACCAACAGGTACGTCAGCAACTGAAGCGACAGTCCGTGATACACATGTTGCAACGAAAGTGCGTTGCCCGTCAGCCGATAGTCGATCACCGCAAACTCGGCTGAGTCCAGGGCAAGATCGATACGATCGATCCGACCGTGCAGCCGAAGGACATTGTGGGAAGAGCTCGTGATTTGGAGCGTGGGCACCGGCTGGCCGGATCCGAAACGCACACCTGTGTACGAGGGCCGCATCGATCCATGCCCGACGGAGGCGCGCTGCGACTCAAGCAACTCATTCACCGTGCGTTCGATCTGCTGCAGCAGGTGCCTGCGTCGGGCATCGGTCAAAGCCATCCGTGACTGCAACGCGACGCTCGCCTCCAGTGACAATCGCTTAATCAATCGGCTGGCATCTGCATCGGTCAGTTGTGCGAGGTCGACCTTGTCCGCCAGAAGGTGCGCGACAATTGACTCTAGTAGTCGATGATACGTCACCGAAAGATCTGCGCCACTTAAGTCGATCGACGGGCGTTCTGTAAGACGCAACCCATACGACGCGAAGTGTGCGAACGGGCAGGCTGCAAACGTCTCGACCTGGCGGGGGGTGGCATCGATGGGCGACTGGAACAACCCGCAAGCGACATCGGGCGAGAGGCGACCCTCGTTTCGGTAGATCAACGCCTGACGGGCGACTGCATAAAGGCGGGCGACGGGCGTGGAAGCTGATGTGCCTTCCAAGACCGACCGAATTGCTGCCAACGATTCAATCTCCTCTGTCGACGCACCAGTCGCATCACCGATCCTCGACCAGCGCAGGACCGATTCGACAATCTGACGTGGAGTCGCAAGTGCGTCGAGTGGCCGCGCGTTGACCGCAACGGGTTTTGCGTCGGGCACTACTTCTCGCACCTGCATCCAAAATGGCGAGGGTGCCAGCGCATGGCCGCGCGCGTCGGCAGTGGGGCGGATCAGGCAGAGTTTGTCCGATGCGCGCGTAAAGGCGAAGTATGCGAGGATGCTTTCGTCCAGCGTGCGACGCGTGAGATCGGGATCCAGTTCGATATTCAGCCGCCCCAATATCCGCCGGTCGCCGTCACTGAAGATCTGAACCGACCGCGACGCTCGCGGGAAAATCCCCTCGCTTAAGCCCAGAACGATGCACAATTTCCCCGCGTGCATGCGCGAACGCTCGATCTCCCCGGCCAAAACCTGGTCGATGGTCGGCGGGACCAGGGCAAGGTCAAAACTCTCCAGCCCGGTGTCGAGCACTTCTGAAAATTCGGTCAGTGTCAGATGCTCATCGCCAAGCATCTCGGTCAACTCGTCGAGAAGTTCCGTCAGCTTCGCCCACGCCTGGGTATGTTCTTCGACTTCCTCATGACGTGCCGCTGCCGTAGCGGCGGTGATCCACGCACTGAGGGTCTGTCTAACGTGGAAGGCTTCAACAAGTGCAAACAATCCTGCCACGATGTCTTTCAAGGCGCACTTTGATGCCACACCGACGGCAGATTGGAACGCTTGCAGCGGTTGCACCAGCCGGCGTCGAAACAGGTCAACGGCGTCGGCGCGGTGACCGGTGCCGAGCGGGGCGTCGTCGTCCTGGCTCATGTGGCGGTCATAATTCCATGGCGATTCATCGGTCCACCGCTTCCCACGAATGCGATGCAAGAGAACATAGTTTTCGACCTGCTCAGCCTCATCAAGCGATAGACCGGCGAGCCCGGTTTTCATCAGCTCGATCATCCAATCGTTGGCGAACCCCTGCCGCACGGCCCGCAGCGCAGCTTGAAGGAACCGGATCAATGGATGATGCCCTGCTGATCGCCGACGGTCTGCAAAGAACGGGATATCATGCTCATGAAACACTGCCGTCAGCAGATCGTGATAGTCATCGAGCGACCGAGCCAGCACGATGACATTGCGATATCGCTCACCTGTCGCGACGTATTCTCGAATCATCCGGGCCGCTGCCACCACCTCAGCGCGGGCGTCGGGCGCTTCGACGAATATCACCGACCCATCGGCGGGGACAGGATTGACCACTTCGCCTGCCATGGTCCGTTCGACTGCCGCCAGCACCTGTGACTGCGCGCGATAGCGGTGCGTGAGCAACAGCGGGGCGTCGATCCTGGCATGGACCTCGCGGAGGGCGCGGGCCACTTTCTGAAGCGCGCGTTCCGTGCGATGAAAGACGGACATCTCATCCAGCACTGCCTCCGGATCACGGGCCGCCAAGCTGACCGCATCCAGGCGAAACGTAATCTGCACGGATGCGCACCACGTTGCGAGCTGCGCGAGGATGCGACGATCGGTGTCGGAATAATCCAGAAACCCATCCACAAACACGGTTGCGGATCGCAAAACTTTGGACCGATCGATGCATCCCAGCATGCGCGCCATGCGCCGCCGAGGATCAAGCTTTTCCTGACCGAGATGCGCTTCGTAATTCGCATAGAGTAGATGGAGATCATGAAGCTTTTCCGAAAGCGATGAGTTTTGCAGATCGCGCGCGGGGTCAGCATCAAGATTACGCAGAAGTTCGGCAAGATCTCTGGCCGTGCGACCAGCGCGCTCGAACTCGTCAAAAGCAGCGCCAAGCGTTGCCGCAAGACCGTTTTGCCTCGCTACAGAAGCGAAGTAACGCAGCTCGCGCTCGTGCGTGCGCAGGAGCCTTCCAAGCAACATCTGCCTGGCCAGCGTGCTGATCGGTGCAATTAATCCGCCACACTCCGTCAACACTTCCGTGGCGAGTTGATCGAAGGAAATCACCCATACGCCGGCGAACCCATCGACCTCCGCTGCGGTGAGAAGCGCACGCTCTGCGGAGAAGGTCGCCTGCTTGGGGAGAATCCAGAAGATGGGTGGGCCAAGCGGGTCGGCAGCGCGCGCAGCGATGATCGAGCGCAGGCAGTGCTGCGTCTTTCCGGTGCCCGCTCGACCCATCACAAACCTTGCGGCCATACGTGTATGCTCGTTGTCGTACTGCTTCTTCGCAAACTGAACCGTGTCGGCACTTGCCGGAGCGAGCACGGCGTGACCTACGGATGATAATCGTCAGAACTGGATTGTAGTCGGCGAGGTGGTCGGTGTACTCGAAGGGGCTTCGAGCTCGGGCACTTCAACGCGACCTGTTGATGGTGCGGCGGGCAGGGCAGGCGCTGCCAGCGTATTGCCCACAGCTGCGGTTTTAGTCAACAACGGGCACGCTGCCACCACCGCCACGCCAAGCATGATCAACCCGATGACGCTTTTGATGGCAATCCCGAAGGCGCGTCCTTTGGCCGCGCCGTATCCGACCCGCAAAGCGTGGGCGTAGTCGGCATCCCAGAACTCAGCAACTGCAGCGCCGATAAACGCGCCGAGGCACGCCCCAATGACGGTCCCCAAAATCGGGATCGGGATGAAGCTCAAAAAAATTCCACCCACGATTGCGCCGACGGCAGCCCCAAGCATTCCACGCTTGCGCCCGCCAGCGGCCTTTGCGCCGGCGCTACCGGCAGCGAACTCGCCTACCTCGGCAATTATCACGAGCACCAGGATTGCGATCACGCTGGTCCAACCAACGTGCACGCCAAAACCTGTGAGGTATCCAAAGCCGGCCAACGCCCCCAGCATCAGCCACAACCCGGGAAGGCCAACAAGATTCACAAAAAGCCCAAACACCAGCAGGGCAATCAACAGAAGATAAAGAAGCCAGAGTGTCATCCGAATTCCACCACCTTTGTCAGCCAGTATATCACCATCCCCGCCACCGAGATCATCACAAGACATACGACGATCGCGAAGGCGTGTTTGACCATTCGCCATTTGCGCTGATTTCGCCATGCTTTGCGAACGAGCGGAAGCGATAGCGATTCATCCGGCCCGAGCGTGCGGTATACGTCGATCAGGATTTGCACCAATGCATCGTAACTGGGCCCTGCCAACGCGCGCAGCGCCCGCAGCGCCCGCAGCGCAACGTCCAGGTGCGTCGACGCCGCCGTCGCCGAGCAATCCATGGCTACGCCCGTCCAACGGATATTCAGTCCCTGCGCGACGTTGAGAATAAATGCCTCGC
>Ga0105047_10013014_pt1 | contig 13339 bp, 7 predicted proteins | sample MAT04_FD_78384 | JGI IMG/M metagenome (GOLD analysis project Ga0105047, IMG submission 78384) | Freshwater microbial communities from Lake Fryxell liftoff mats and glacier meltwater in Antarctica - MAT-04 (megahit assembly) | ecosystem: Environmental > Aquatic > Freshwater > Ice > Liftoff...
AACAGAACGCGCGCATCAGCACTGCGGGTCTTCCAGTAGCGCTGGCCGAGGAAAGCCGAGATGCCCTGAGTGTCTTCCGAAGCCAAGTCACCGGCTACGAATGCATCGTTGCCGGCTGTCAACAGCGTGTCACCCTGCAGGCTGGCAGCAAGGACTGCGCGGTTGTCTACGGTCTGTTCGTTGCCGGCTGAAGCAACCACAACCCAGTTGAACCACTTCGTCGGGGTCCAATTGGACATGAACTGTAGAGTCTTGTCGTGGTTCTGGTCCTGGCTGTTATCCCAACCGTTGACCAAAGCCGCGCCAATCGTCCACTTGCCACCGCACTCGCTGCCGCCGAACACGTTGTACGTGGCGCGGATGCCGGTGTGCGTTGCGGGAATTGCGTGGGTGAAGAGGAGACCGCGTGAGCTGTTGATGTTATCAGCCGCTTCGATCACTTCTGCACCAGCCCACGTTACAAACTTACCTGCATCAACCGTGATACCGCTGCCGACCGGTGCGATGTAGGAGATGTACGCCTGCTGAAGATCGACGATCTGGAAGTCGGCATTCAGGCCCGTGCGGGAGGCCGGGTTACCGTAGTTGTCCTGAGCGGCGAAGAAGCGTGCATCTGTGCCGTAGGCCAAATCGACGCGGAATCCAGCTTCGCCGGCACACGTCGGGAGACGTTCGAAGTTAATCTCGGCCAAGTGAACATTGAAACCATCGGGATCACGATCAAACCCGCGAAGGTTGTTGTTCCAGTTGCTCGGCTTGTTCATGTTGTACTGGTATGAAACGTCAACATATCCACCAATCTTGAGGGGGCGACAATCTTCGCCACTGGTGATAACGTTGCCCATGGTAGCATCGGATGCGCGAAGCACCTTATCCACCTGAGCGTCAGCACTGGAGCGCCGGGTGGCGACCTGCTGTGCACTCTTCAGCTTTGTCTCGAGGTCCTGGTTTTTGTCTTCCAAGGCCTTGAGGCGCGCCATTACATCCTGCATGCTCGGCTCGGCACTGTATGCCGTTCCCAGGCTCAGGCACGCCAATAACATGGCAGCCAGAACTAGCCCGCGTTGAAGCATTGTTTCCTCCTCCGTTAGAATCCCTGCGGGCTCGAAAGGAACAACCTCGCGAGCACCTATTTAAAGCCCAGACGGTAACTTCACCGTATGGAACACACACATGCCAAATAATGCGAATGTGAAGGAAGGTTAAGCTTGGATGCCTTCAAGTCAAGTTTTTTCTTAACGAAAATTTCTTTTCCACACTTTTCATTGAAGGACTTCAAAAATACATCTTTGGGCAATTTCACGATATACGAAGTACTATTTTCCCCATTTGCGCACCTGTTTCCATGCGTAGAACCGCTTTTTGGATCTCTTCCAGCGCGTATGTCTCGTCTATGCGCGGCTTGATCCCGGAAGACTCCACGGCACACAGCATCCGCCGCATGTCTTCCATGCTGCCCATGGTCGACCCCAGTAGCGAAATATGGTTCCAGTATAGTTGCTGCAGATTTAAATTCGCCTCTGCTCCGCCGGTTACGCCACATGTGACAATGCGGCCTCCTCGTCTCACGGCAGCCATGCTGTGCGCTAGCGTCGCTGCACCTGTGCTATCGAGCACCACGTCCACTCCGCGCCCATTGGTAAAGGCCCGTACCGCGGCGCCGACATCCGGCGTGGTGCGATAATTAATGCCGTGCAGCGCGCCCATTTCGCGAGCCCTGGCCAGTTTCGCGTCGGATGAGCTGGTCACAATCACGCTCGCACCGTGGCAGCGGGCAAATTGGAGCGCAGCGACGGCCACGCCACCGCCAATTCCGTGAATAAGGAGCGATTCGCCGCCTTGCAGGTTGGACCGAGTGAAGAGCATCCGCCACGCTGTAAGATAGGAGAGCGGCAGCGCGGCAGCCTCTTCCCAGCTCAATATAGAAGGCTTCGGGAACAGATTGACCGCCGGCACGGCCGCAAATTCCGAATAAATGCCGGGATGCTGAAAGCCCACGATGCGAAAACTGGGGCATTCGCTATGCATTCCCCGCATACAGTATTCGCATTGCATGCAACTAATTCCCGGATTGACAACAACTTCGTCGCCGGCTTTCAGCACCATCGTTTCGCAGCCCGGCCCGATTTTCTCCACAATGCCTGCAGCGTCCGAGCCCATCACGTGCGGCTCTTTTAAAGTCAATCCGGGACGCCCTTTACGCACCCAAATATCGAGGTGATTGAGCGCCGCAGTCTTTACTTTGATCAACGCATACCCTTGCTTCAGAACAGGTTGTGGAATGTCCAGAAGCTCGAGTTTCTCAGGGCCACCGAACTCACGAATGCAGATTGCGCGCATGCTTTTCTCCTCATTATCTGATTGATTAAAAATCGACCCGATGTCTCGTTTTGATCGAAAACTTTAATTTGCGACGATTGCTCAAAAGCGTCTCGCACTTTTTTGGGCTTCACGCACCGCGACGCGCAATCGCCCCTAGTGGTTCGTCCCGTCAACACAATCGTGACGAACCCCTAGCCCTTATCCTTTTTGGATGTCCAGCAGATTGTGAAATCCGAGCAGTTCGACGACCAGCATCACTTTCTCCTGTACGTGATGCAGCGAAATGTGCCCGTCGACGCTCGTGAAAAGGTCGGCGTATTTCAGAAGAATGCCCAGGCCCGCCGAATTGATAAAGGTGAGGTTGCCACATTCGAGCTCAAGCTTTTTTATGCCCTTTTCGAGCAGGTTCTCCATGACCTGTTCGAACTGCGGAATCGTCGCGTTCTCAATGGCGCCGACCAGTTCCACGCGCACGAGCGTGCTCTGCGCGTCGTCGTTCGTTTTGATCCGGAATCCCAACTGTGCCATAGCATCCTCGCGCTTATAGTGAACGCGGCTCATTATAGCGGCTATTCGGGAAGCTCAAGAATGCGAAATTTATAAAACCAGAATGAACCGCCGAGACGCTCAGGACGCCGAGAACGGAACGGATCGGAGTAGACGAAAAGGCGCGCTTGGATTCTGACGCGACCGCAACTCGCCAGACTCCAGACTAACCAAACTTAGTTTTCGCCTCGCCTGGCCCGGCGCGGCGCCGATACTTTATTCTAATGGCTACTCCCAAACCTGTTCAGTTTCTGATCGTCGGCATCGCGCTGGTCGCTGTTCTGGTTGGCAGCCGGAGTGGCAAGCGGCCAGCGTCGCCGCGCGCGATCTCGCTGCCGCCGGTCGTTCAGCAGCCCGAAATCGCCACGGGCAAGGCGCGCGTCGTTAAAATTATCGATGGCGACTCGCTGCGGGCGCTGATTCCCGATGCCGCCGGCGGCGCTGCGATCGATGGACCGGTCCGGCTTTACGGCATCAATGCGCCCGAACTGCACGCCAAGCCCGGCATGCCCAACGCGAATTTTCTGGTCGAGCCTTTTGCTCAAGAGAGCAGTGATTATTTATCTCAAATAGCACCGCCAGGCAGCGAGATCAGCCTTCGTCTGCACGGCCGCGACCGCTTCGAACGCGTGCTGGCCGTATTGATCCTTCCCGATGGCCGCGACGCCAATAAACTGTTGATCGAAGCCGGCATGGCGCGCGTGCTTTTCCTGAGCAAACAGAAGAACGACCCGCTGCGTCCGGAGTACGAACGCGCTCAGGCCGACGCTCAGCAGGCCCGGCGCGGGATGTGGAAGTAAGTTGACTCTTCGAAGGTCAGCGCCCGGGAAAGTCATACACGACAGCCTCGGATAATTCGTTGCTCTCATTGCGAAAGCAGACGGAGAATTTGCGCGTTCCGGCCTGCACATAAACTGTGTGCCAACACACCGGCTGAATGCATTACGTTCGGCGCGGCAGTCCGGTTCTCCAGAAATGAATTTCGGATTTCTCTTCCGGCTACTAAAGTGTGCGGCGGCACGGGGCAGTACTCGGGAAACGCCTTTGGATTTTTAGTTCGTTTCCGTTGCCGTTGTTTCCTCTCCCCTCCGGGGAGAGGGTAGGGTGAGGGGTGCGCGTAATGCAAAAGACGTCACGGCCCCTCTCACCCCCGGCCCCTCTCCCCGTACGCAGGGGCGAGGGGAGAACGACTTGACGAAAGAATGCCGCGAAAAAATGTCGCTCAGAGCATCGGCTCGAATTTTCGGCGGACTGGCTGCGCTCGCGGTTCTGGGCGTGCTCGCGGCGTGCTGGGTCATTCCGCTGCGCCTGGCCCGCAGCGGCCCGCAGGCGTGGTATCAGTGCGCTTTCATCGGTGATGAGTATTACTACGCATCGCGCGTGCATCCGCTGATCGCGCACACAACGGCGACGAATCCCGTCAATGGCGTCTGCGATCCCCGGATGATATCCCAATATTTCCTTGAGGATGCGCTACGCATTGTCGTCACGTTTAGCGGCATTCATGTCATTTCTTTTATGTGGCTCTGGCGCGTGCTTTTTCCGGTATTGCTTTTAGGTACGATGTTCCTTCTTGCATGCGCCACAATGAAACGCACACGGCCCCCCTGGAGCAGCGCGCTGCGCATTTTGGCTGCATGCGCAGGTTTCATCCTCCTTTACTTGGGTCACGATCTGGTGATTGAATTTCCACCGTTGCAAGGATGGCTGAATCGCTTTCCGACGAACATCGAATTTCCGCTCTCCGTGGCGCTTGCCGCCGCGTTCATCCATTTTACGAACACCCCTACCGCTCCGCATGGCGTTTTGCTGGCGCTAAGCAGCGCGGCGACAGTTTACCTGCGAATGTACACGGCGATGCCCTGGGGAATTGCAATCACCATAACAATGGTTTGGCTTGTGCTAGAAAAGCGCGTCAAGGTGAAGCCCGCCATGATCACCCTGGGGGTGCTGATGGTGCTGCTGATCCCATGGGTCGCAATCGTGTATTCAAATGGACAGTTGCTGACACAGAAGCAATTGATGGCACGCTATTTTCCGCTCGTCCAATTTTCGTTCAGTCCTCATTGGGCGGTGTACTTTTCATTCGCGGCGCTGTTCTGCGGAGCCGCGTTTCGTGTTGAACGTCAGCATCGGCCACTGTTTATCAGCGCGGCAATCAGCCTCGTGATCCTTACGCTTGTCAGCGGTCGTGTGCGTTTCGCCTCAGAGTTAATCTACGACCGCTTCGCTCCTTTTTATCTCGTCGTCTTTATCGCAGCCGGCCTGATGTTGCTGGGCCGTTTCACGCAAGACTGGCGCGGCCACTTGTCGCTGATGAAAGCCGGGCGCTGCAGCGCGGCGCTCTTCGCCGCGAGCGCCATCGCGGCCTGCGCGATTGCTCTCACCAATTTGAATTACGATTTTTCGAAGTACCCTGTCGGACCGTACCGCAGCATTGCCGACGAGACGGCCTATCTGCCGGCCTACAACTGGATCCTGGCAAATACACCCGACGACGCGCTCTTTCTCTTCGACGACGGACACGATTGGAGCAGCGCGAAATTCCCCGACGACGCGCGCTTGATCGCCGACCTGCAGCACCAGGGCGATCTGTTCCAGATCATCGCACGGCGCCGCCGGGCGCTCAACGAACGCCTCCTCAACAGCGCTCTGAGCGACGCGGATCTCGACGCGCTCACGATCCTGCAACGCGGCACCTTCGGCCATCCCATCGTCGGCAATGAGTACCTCAACGCAATCAAGCGCTACGCTCCGCAATACGTCTTTTTACGGAAGAATTTATCATCCACGCGCGGCATGCTGCCGAAGCTCAAAGGGATGAGTAAAGTCGTGTATCAGGACGATTTCTGCGAGGTCTGGAACATCACATACCGAGCACAACCGTAACCGTCGTTCTCTGCGACCTCTGTGCTTCTATGTTGAAGTCTGCTCCGTGGCACCTGAGTCCGTCCGTTCACTCCATTAAAACCAACCCACCCTGCACCGCCCCCTCAATTTGCATCCGGTTTTTCGCGTCAATACACACGCTCACTTCGGTGCGCACGCCGGTGCCTTTGTAATAGATGCCGGGCTCGATTGAGAAGCAAGTGCTCGGCAGAAGCTGGCGGTCGTCCTGCGTTTCCAGACTGTCGATATTCGCGCCTTCGCCGTGGACGTGCGAATCGATCGAGTGGCCCGTGCGGTGCACAAAATAATCGCCGAAGCCGGCGGCCTGGATCACTCCGCGGCAGACCTTATCCACCTGCCATCCGCGGATCGTCTTTCCCGCGTTCAGCGATGCGTCGATAAACGTCAGCGCGGTGTCGCGCGCCTGCATCGCCAGGTCGAACAATTTCACGTACAACGGCGGCGGCCTGGTTCCGAGAAAACCGCACCAGGTAATGTCGTAATAGATCCCGTCGGGCGTGTTCTCCTTGGCCCACAAGTCGATCAGCAGCCGGTCGTTCGGCTTCAGTACGCGCGCGTTCTGCGCGGTCGGTTCGAAATGCGGATCGGCGGCGTGCTCATTGGCGCCGACGATCGGACCCATCGCGCCGCAGTACAAATTCTCTTCTTTGAAGCGTCCGAGAATAAACGCCTGCACTTCGAGTTCAGTCAGCGACTTCTTCTCGCGCAACGCTTTGAAGACCCGCGCGAAGGCCGCGTCCTTAATCGCCTGCACTTTCTTCCCGGCGCTCTGGTGCGATCTGAATCCTGCCGGCGTCAGCACCGAATAGATGCGCTGGACCAGCTCCGCCGACGAGACGATCTTTACGCCGCTGGCGCGGACCAGTTCCAGCGTCCCGCCGTCGACGAGCGAAATGGTGGGGATGTTGTTGCGCGGCGAATATTGCATCGCCACGTTCGCCGCTCCGGCCAGCAGCGCCTTCAATCCCGTATGCAACTGCTGCCAGCTCGAATAATTCTGCGTCGATCCAGGGAGCGATTGCAAGTACGCCGGCTCAATGGCATGAACCAGCTTGCGCGGCGCGCCCGTCGCCGGCACAAAATAAAACCAGCGCCGCGAGCACGGCTTCTTGAAATCCAATCCCAGCACCTTGTAGGCGATATGATCGCGATTGTGGAAATCGCAGAAGAGCCAGCCGCTCAACCCCTGCGCTTGGATTTGTTTCTGCAACGTTTTAAGGTTCATCTCGGCTCCATGCGCTGAAAAAGTTCAATTGCGGATTTCAATTACCAGACGCGCGTCAATTACCAAACGCTTTTCTCCCCTCACACTCCGCGGAAAGGGAAAGCCGCAGTTCTCCCCTCGCCCCGCCGTTCGCGGGGAGAGGGGCCGGGGGGTGAGGGGCGGCGTTTACTTCTCATGCCACGCCTCACCCCTCACCCCGCGTTCGCTCACGCTCACGTCGACCCTCTCCCCGGAGGGGAGAGGGAAATGTTCATGACGCACATGTGCTCTTATGGATTTCTCTATTTTATTGCCGCGTGGTGTAGCTAAAATGAGTCTACCGAGTAGACCCATTGCATCCCACTGGCTGAGTTGAATTTCTAGCATGTCGAATGAACCTGACGTTCCCAAACCGGCCGCGACCGAGGCCAAGCCCGGAGCGCGCCTCAAAGAGGTTGCCGGCTTCGAGATCATCGGCAAGCTCGGCCAGGGCGGCATGGGCGCCGTCTTCAAGGCGCGCCAGAAGTCGCTCGACCGCATCGTTGCGCTGAAGGTTCTGCCGCCCAGCATCGCCAAAGACGCCAATTTCATCGAACGCTTCCAGCGCGAAGCCCGCGCCTCGGCGAAGCTCAATCACCCCAACATCGTGCAGGGAATCGACGTCGGCAAAGACCCAGCCTCGGGGCTCTGGTACTTCGCCATGGAGTACGTCGACGGGCCTTCCTTAAAGAACGTTTTGCAAGAGCAGCGCGTCATCCCGCAGGAGCGCGCGCTCGCCATCGCCCGCGAAGTCGCCAAAGCCCTCGAAACCATCGCCGCTCACAAGATGGTCCATCGCGACATCAAGCCCGATAACATTCTGCTCACGCAGCGCGGCGAGACCAAGCTCGCCGACCTCGGCCTGGCCAAGCAACTTAATGAGGACGCCAGCCTCACGCAGTCGGGCCAGGCCATCGGCACGCCGCATTACATGGCGCCCGAACAGGTGCGTGGAAACTTCGAAGGCTGCGACATCCGCACCGATATTTACGCGCTCGGCGCGACCCTCTTTCACCTCGTCACCGGCCACCCGCCCTTCTCTGGCGAGACCAGCGCCGTGATCATGTCCAAGCACCTCACCGAATCGGTGCCTAAGGCCAACAAGGTCAATCCCGCGGTCAGCGAATCCTGCAGCAGGCTGATCGAAAAAATGATGCAGAAAAAGATCGATCAGCGCATCCAGACGCCCGCCGATCTGGTGCTTCAGATCGAGAAAATTCTTAAAGGCGAGACCTTCGGCACGCCACTGACCGGGGCCCATAAGCCCACAGCCCCCCGCTTGTCGTCGACCGATCGAAAACGCGAGACCGAAACACCGAAGAGCAAAGTCAATCCGCTCCTTATAGCAGCCGGCGCGGTGGTGTTGCTGGCTATCGTGGGATTCGCACTGAAAAGCAGCGGCACTCCGGCGCCTGGCGTCGTCGTCGCTCCACTGCCCAAACCGCACGCGACGCCAACCGGCACTCCAGCAGTCAAGCTGGAGGTCATCGCCAAGGCTCCGGTCGTGAAGGCGCCCACTGGAAATCCCGACGAGTTGTTCAAAGCCGCTGCGGAGTTCGAACAGAAAAATCCCGACGCGTTCGACGATGCGGCGCAGCGCTATCACAAGGCCGGCCAAGTTGCCAAAGGCACGCCGCGCGAGGCCGAATTCCAAGACAAGGTCGACGACGCATTGACTGCCCTGCAAACCCGCCATCTCGCCGTCGCGGATAAGGCATGGGCCGCCGCCGAAGTGAAGGCCGCCGAATTTGTAACGGCTGAAAATTACGACGCGGCGATCAGCGCCTACCAAGCCCTGATTCCCAAGCTGCCCATGCTGAAGGAGAAGTCTGAAGAGAAACTGAAACTTCTCAATCAGGAAGCCAAAGACAAGATCGTCGTGATCGCGAAGAAAGTCGGAGCCTTCGCCGCCGACGCCGAACCCGCTGAGGGACTTCAGGCGCTGGAAGAGGCCGAGAAGATCACCTACACGCCCACGCAGGTGCTCGTGGTGGCCTTGAAGAAAAAACTGACCGAGGACCTGGCCAATGTGGCCGAGCTGAAGCAGAAAAAAGCGGCGCTTGGCGCGACAAAACGGCTGGGCGAAGTTCTCGAAAAATTCGACCAGGCGCTGCTGGTCTCGCGCGATCTCAGCGCGGCCGCCGATGTAGCGGCCGCAGCCAAGAAAGATGCCACGCTGGCGCCCGCTGAAAAAATGGTTAGCGCGATGGGCGAGGTGATGTCCGCCTTCGACGAGGCCGCCCGTTATGATACCGATCAGGCGTCCAAGCTTGCCAGCCAGAAGGCCGAATTGGAGTTGATCACCGGTGTCATCCATAAAGGAATCATCGCTAAAGTTCAGGACGGCACGATCTCACTTAAGATCGACTTCGGCGGCGGCGCATCCGGCGAGAAGAAAGTGAAAATCTCCGACCTCACCGACTCCTGCCGCAAGAAACTCTTTCCGCCATTCACGCCCAAGACCGAAGCGCAGCACGTGGCTCACAGCTACACCTGCCTGGCCAAAGGCAATGTCGATTTTGCCGGCGTTGTCGAGCATCTGGCGCAGGCGCCCGACTTCGCGCTCACTCCGCACTGCCGCGAACTGGCCGAAAAGATCAAGCTTGAGAAACAGAAAGCGCTGGCAGAAGCCGGCGCGCCGGCGGCCTGGACCGATCTGCAGGCTCGCAGCACCGTCAAGCTCACGGATGCCGACGCCAAAATTCTGAAAGAGCGCCTCGCGCGTTTTGAGCTCGAATTCGGCGCCACTCAGTATGCGGCGACGATCAAAGACAAACTCGCTGCACTCAAGCTCAAGCTCGCCAAACTCGCAGCACCCAACCTCGTGCTCAATGGCGGCTTTGAAAAAGGCGCGCTGGAAGGCTGGATCAAAGCCGGCGGCACGTTATCCGGAGAGTTGACAACGGAGCACTCACATCTCGGCAAGAACGCGTACTATTGCAACATTCAGCCCGACTACAACACCACGCTTTCGCAGACAATTGCTGTCGAGCCGCAGAATGAATATCGAATGTCCTGCTGGATCAAACATTTGAAGGGCACGCTCGACATGGCGCGCGGCGGTCTGTTTGTACTTGAGGAAGGCGAAACCGACCGGCGCGAAGTGGAGGGACACTGGGCCCCGCTGCTGCTCAAAGCCAAGCTGGGCGAATGGGTGCATGTGGAGACCCGTTTCACGCCACAGACTGCCAATGTGAAAGTCGAACTTTTTCTACGCCAGCGCAGCAAGGCCGACGACCGCTATCACATGATCGTTGATGACATCGAGATCGCGCGCACGTCAAGCGACAAGCCGCAGCTTCCTGCTGTGGTGGTGCCCGACATGTTCAAGGCCATGGGCCTGGTCTTCGCTACCGGTCCCAACGAGCCCTCCGGCACTACGCGCGAGTGGCTCAGCAATGCGGCGGCGGTCGAAAAAGGCCTGGTCACAATTGTGACGGATAGCGGCATGAAAGCGATGCAGTTCGAAACCAGTTACGTCGCGTATCCCGCCAGCGACGCCGTCAAAGCGATCAGCGCCAGCGGCTCGGCGTTTGTCTGGGTCAAAGTCAACAAGCCCCAGCCGCCATGGTCTGGTATGTTGATGCGCGGCGATATGGGGCCGGGCGCGAAGGGGCATTGTGATTTCTCACTCTTTTTGAACAACGACAAGTTCGTTGCGTTCTTCAATTATCCGGAAAGTACCCTCCCGGGCGTCGACGGCAAATCCGTCTTCTCGTCGAAACGCACAATCACCAATGGAAAATGGACAATGCTGGGCGTCACGTGGGACGGCAAGACGATCAACATCTGGGTCAACGGCGAAAAGGACAATACGTATAACTCGACGACCACCCCCATGATCCGCCCTCTTCCCGAAATAATCGCTTTGGGCTGCGACCCCGCGGGCTCGCCGGAATACTTCAACGGCCTGCTATCGATGGCAATGATTTACAACCGCGCCTTGACCGAGCTGGAAATCAAGAGTCTCTACTTGATCTCGAATATTCAGGGGAAATAGCGCCACAGATCGGTGGACGTTTCCGCAGGCCTGGCGTATTGTTTCGCGCTGCAAACGCTTGTTTTCGAGTCGTGGAGAGTCCCTGTTGGTTTGCTTGGAAATGTTTTTACTTCTCTTCTGCTGTCTGATCGTGCCCGCTTCGCTTCGTGCGGCGGATTCGGCGGAGCAGGAGGTCAACTTCTGGACGCAGCGCGTGGCCCGCGATCCCGAAGACCTGATCTCTCCGGTTCGCCTCAGTGGCGCGTATTTGCGAAGAGCGCGCGAAATGGGTGACCTGACGGGCTACGCAAAGGCCGCCGAGTTATGCCAGCGCGTCCTTGAAAAAGATCCGTCCAGCTACGGCGCGCTGCTCAATCTGGGATCAGCCTGCATCGCGCAGCATAAGTTCAGTGCCGCAAAAAAGCTCGCCGAACAGGCCCTGAAAGTCAATTCCGTCAAAGCCGATGCGTACGCGATTTTATTCGATGCCCAGTTCGCTCTGGGCGACGTCGATGACGCCGAAAAGTCGCTCCGGAAACTGCACGAAAAAGCGCCCGGCCTTTCATCGTTCTCCCGGCAGGCCACTCTGCATCTCCTTAAAGGAGAGAGCGCCAAGGCGCGCGAGGCCTTTCAGGAGGCGTTCGAGCGCGGCGAAGCACATAACGTAAGTCCGGCCACGCTGGCCTGGGTCGAAATCCAGATCGGCGCGATCTACTTCTCCGAAGGCGATTTAAAGGCTGCCGAGCAGCATTACATGGCGGCGCTCAAGCTTGCTCCCGACTATCCCAGCACGCAGGATCGCGTCGCCGAACTGCGCGCCGCTCAAGGCGACTTTTCCGCGGCGCTAGAGATATACAACAGGATGCTTCTGCGCACGCCAAACGACGCCCACCTTTTTCAGGCGTTGGGCGACTTGTATGCCTTGATGCAAAAGCCGGCCGAAGCGAAACAATGGCATCAAAAGGCACTCGCCATTTACAAGAAATCGACCGAGCAGGGCGACGTCCACTACTTGCGCCACCTGGCCATGTACTACGCGGACACCGACCCGACGCCCTCAGAGGCGCTCAAGTATGCGCGGCAGGATATGGACGTGCGCCACGATATTTTCGCTCACGACGCACTGGCCTGGGCGCTCTATCTCAACGGTGATTTCGCCGAAGCAGCTAAAGAAATCAGTAAGGCGCTGGTACATGAAACGGCCGACGCACACCTGCTCTATCACGCAGGCATGATCTTCTCGCGTTCAGGCGAGTTCGCTCGAGGTCAGCAATTGATCAAGCAGGCGTTTGCGCTCAATCCGCACTTTCAAAAATTTCACGCGCATCGCTAGAAATGTGTCGATCTTTAACATAAAGCGCATATAAGGCTTTAGCTGAATTTTCACATTTTTTAAGAGGGGGCAAGATGCGAACAATTACGACAGTTCTACTGGCTATGCTTATCGTTCCACTTTTGTTCATCGTGAACACGGGCGCGGAGAAGAAGAGCGAACCGGTCCAGCCTATCGGCGCCGACCATCGCGAGGCACCGTCCATCAACGTAGACGCCACCGCAGACCTTGCTGACGTTTACGCATTCGTTAATGCCAATAATGGCAAGGTCGTGCTGGCCATGACTGTCAATCCGTTCACAGTTCCCGGAGTTCCCGCGGCATTCTCTTCGGAAGTGCTCTACGAATTCAAGATCAATAACATCACCGACGATAAGGATCCCTCAGCCGTTAAGGAAGATTTGGTCATCCAGGCCATGTTCACCAAGCTTCACGCTGCCTCCGCCACGGATCCGACCCTGGTTCAGGAATTTTCAATTGTCGGACCGGAAGTCGTCAAGAAGGGCGGTAAGACTGTCAGCAAGCTGATCAAGAGCAAAACGGCTCCGATCACGGGACCTGCGAACGCTACCATCGTCACTTCCGGCAACGTCGATGTCTTCGCCGGACGCCGCGACGATCCCTTCTTTATGGATTTTATCTTTGTTACACGCTTGACCGGACTGGCCGCTGGCGGCCCGCTGACCCGCGCACCGGGACTCGATTTCTTTGGTGGTACAAATGTCAGCGTTCTAGCGATTCAACTGCCGGCCTCGGTTTTGACCGCGGGCGGCAACATGTCCAATACGATCAAAGTCTGGGGCACCACCAGCCGCGCCACAGCGACCAAGCGCTCAACGAAAGCCGACAATAAGAATGGAACGTCCTTTGTGCAGATTGAACGCACCGCCTTGCCCCTGATCAACTCGGTCTTGATCCAGGATGCCGAGTTGAAGGATCTGTTTAACAAGACTGCACCGGCCACCGACGCCGGCGACAATTTCCCGTTCAAGACCAAGACCCCGCT
>Ga0105047_10013015_pt1 | contig 13339 bp, 13 predicted proteins | sample MAT04_FD_78384 | JGI IMG/M metagenome (GOLD analysis project Ga0105047, IMG submission 78384) | Freshwater microbial communities from Lake Fryxell liftoff mats and glacier meltwater in Antarctica - MAT-04 (megahit assembly) | ecosystem: Environmental > Aquatic > Freshwater > Ice > Liftoff...
CACCTCAACTGAACTGACCCGGGAGAGCGGTTTCGACACGGTCACTAAGCGACCCGCTGGGCCCGCAGAACGCTCAGTCGATCGAGCAGGCCGCCCGCAGCCGTGTCGAAATCCGCAGACCCGCCCAGGCGCAGGCCCCCGAAGGTTTCGGCACGGTCCCTACGCGACCTGCTCCTCCCGCAGAACAGGACGGGCGACCTCTTCCCCAGCGAGAAGCTCAGCCCAGGGACTTCTGCAGCTTCGACTCGAGCTCGTTCTGGTCGAAGTAATTCTCGATCACGATGACGTCGGCGAAGGTCTTGCCGATCGCCTCCACGAACTCGGCCGAGGTCAGGATCACCTGGGCATCGGCAGCGGCCGACTTCACCGACGCGATGTCGGCGGCCGTCACGACGGCCTCGAGCCCGAGCTTCTTCAGCACGCGCTCGGTGTTGACCTTGAGGATTCCGGAACTGCCGATCCCGGCACCGCAAATCGCCACAATCTTCACTATTCGCTCCCCATGATTGCGATGACTGCGGCCGCATCTGGCGCCGTCGCGATCGCAGGAATGGCGCTCGCGTCGTTGAACACGTTCGCGAGCTCGGCGATCGACTCGAGGTGTCCCTCGATCGATCGGATGGCGAGGGCCAGCACGACACGCACCGGGTCGTTGTGCGGATGCCCGAACGCGACAGGGGTGCTCAGTGTGACAACCGCGAGGCCGTCGCGCAGTACGTCGGGACCGGGGCGGGCGTGCGCGAGCGCGAGACCGGGGGCGATGACCACGTACGGGCCATGCTCCTCGATCATGCGGATCATTTCCTCCGCATACCCGGCCCGCGCCGCCCCGGAACTCTCGAGCGCCGACCCCGCGATGCGCACGGCATCACGCCAGGTCTCGGCCTCGGCACCGATGACGATGGCCGACTCGGGGAGCGGCGGAAGCGGCATCCTCAGGCCTGCTCGAAGCCGGCGACGATGAGGTCGGCAAGCTCATCGCGGTCTTCGAGCGGGAGGAAGGTCGCCGCGGCCGCGTTGAGCTGGAATACCTCGAGATCGCCGAGATCGTAGCCGAAGGCGTCGGCCAGCAGGGTCAGCTCCTTGCTCAGCGAGGTATTGCTCATCAGACGGTTGTCGGTGTTCACCGTGACCTGGAACCCGAGCTGGTAGAGCAGGTCGAACGGGTGGTCCGCGAGGTCGTCGCCCCACCCCTCGACCGCGCCGGTCTGGAGGTTGGATGATGGGCTGAGCTCGAGCGGGATCTGGCGGTCCTTGACCCACTGGGCCACGGCACCGAGCGTGACGTAGCTGCTGTCGGCATCCTCGCGGTCGACCTCGATGTCCTCGGCGAGTCGAACACCGTGACCGAGACGCAGTGCCCTCCCGTCGAACAGCGCACTGCGGATGCTGTCGATGCCGGCGGCCTCCCCCGCGTGAACCGTGACCGGGAACAGGTGCAGGGCGAGGTAGTCGAAGGCGTCACGCATGCGGCTCGCGGGAAAGCCGGACTCGGCGCCCGCGATGTCGAAGCCGACGACGCCGCGATTGCGGTGGCGCACGGCGAGCTCGGCGATCTCGAACCCGCGGTCGGCATGCCGCATGGCCGACACGAGCTGGCCGACACGGATGCGTGAGCCGGCCGAGGCGGCGGAGTCGATTCCCTCGTCGATGCCCTCCTGCACGGCCTCGACGGCGTCATCGAGGCTCAGCCCGCGGGTGAGGTGCTGCTCGGGGGCCCAGCGCACTTCGCCGTAGATCACGCCGTCGTGGGCGAGGTCCTGCACGAATTCGCTCGCGACCCGGCGCAGTCCGTCGCGCGTCTGCATGACGGCCGTCGTCACGTCGAAGGTCTTGAGATACTCGACGAGCGACCCGGAGTCGGACTGGTCGGCGAACCAGCCGGCGAGCTCGACGGCATCCGTCTCCGGCAGGCTCAGATCGATGGCGTCGGCGAGTTCGATGATGGTCTGGGCACGCAGGCCACCGTCGAGGTGGTCGTGGAGGGAGATCTTGGGAAGCGCGCTGACATTCGCGCCGCCGCGGAGGCGGTAACCCTCTGAGGGAGTGTTCATGGATCAAATCTACCGCGTGGAGGTCTCGGAGATTCCCTGAAGCCGGGCCGAGATGTCCTTGCCCGCCGCGAGAAGTGCCGCAAGCACGTCGCTCGAGCCGGTCTCGCTGAAGCTCGTGGCGACGTAGGGCACGGTGAGCGCCGCCACCGGGTCGCCGTGGCGGCCCCGGATCGGCACGACGAGGTCGGTGATGCCCGGCTGCATGGCGTCGTCACGCCGCACGTGGCCCTCCGTGGCGTGGCCCGAGAGAACCGCGCCGGCCGCGGTCGCTTCGACCGGGAACTCCGCGCCGACGCGCACCCGGAATCCGAAGTCTGACGGAGACTCGACCTGCGCGATCACGCGCACCCGGCCCGCGTCGAGCACGCTCAGGTTGCACGACTGGCGCACGGCATCGGCGAGATCGCGCATCGGGCCGAGCGCGAGCTCGACGAGGCCCCGCAGCGGCGGGTGCCGGTTGGCGAGGTCGAACATGCGCGTCGACAGGAGGTACAGGCCGGACTGCCGATCTCGGTAGATCCACCCGCGGCGCTCGAGGCGCTGCAGCACGCGGAAGACCTGGCCGACCGACCGACCGACCGCGGCGGCGATCTCCGTCTGCCCGAGCCCGCCGCCCTGGTCGGCGAGCAACTCAAGCACGTCGAGCGCCTTGTCGAGCGCCGGCACCGCGTACTCGGGCGCGTCGGGTGCCTCGGGCGCGGCCGCGCGGGTGGAATCACCGGCCATCACAGGTCAGCGCCCATCGCCGCGAGCATCCGCCGTGCGATGAGCCGGTCGATGTCGTCGGGCACCGGCTGCGCCCCCGGTGCCAGCGACACGGCCCCCATCGCGAGGCGCTCGAGCGACAGCACCTGCAATAGGAAGCCGAGGTCCATCGACTCGAGAGAGTTGCCCTTCGGCTCCCGGCCGGCGAGGTTCATCATGCGCCCGCTCGCGAGCAGGATGACATGGCGTCCGTCGGGGAGGTCGATCCGCTCGATCGCCTCGTCGAGCTCCCGCACCGCGGTCGCGCCGGCATTGAGGGCGGCGACGTCGATCTCCCAGGGGAAGTGGCCGCAGTTAGCAAGGATCGTGCCGTCGTGCAGCAGGGGGAAGACCTCGTCGCCGACGATGCCGGGGCGCCCCGTCGCGGTGATCACGACCTCCGCCCAGGCCGCGAGGTCCCGCATTCGGCCGACCCGGAATCCGTCGAGCGCCGCCTCGAACGCCTTCAGCTCGTCGACTTCGACGACAGCGACCTTGCCCCCGAGCGCGCGCAGGTACCTGGCGACGCCGCTGCCGCACCACCCGTAGCCGGCGACGACGAAACGGCGGCCGGGAATCATCAGGTTGGTGATGCGCATGAAGCTCTCGACGACGGACTGCCCGACGGCGTGCCGATTCTCGCCAATGGCCTTGAGCAGGCTGTCGTTGACCACGATGACCGGGAAGGGCACCCGCCCGGCCAGTTCGCCGCGCAGCCGGTCGCCACCGGAGGTCGTCTCCTCGGTTCCGCCGAGGATGCCCTGTCCTCCTCCGCGCGCGACGATCCCCGCGGCGAGGTCTCCCCCGTTGTCGAGCAGCATGGTCGGTGCCGCGGCGAGCACCCGTGCGACATTCGCGTGATGCTCGTCGATGCTGTCGTCGCGGCGGCCGAAGACGGTCATTCCGTCGGCGCGCAGCACCGCGGCGGTGTCGTCCTGGGTCGAGCCGTGGTTGCCGGTGGCCACGATCTCCGCGCCTCCCGCCGCGAGGGTCTCGAGCAGCACCGCCGTCTTCGGCTCGAGGTGCAGCGACATTCCGATGCGGTGCCCGGCGAATGGCTTACTCCCGGCGAACTCGGCGCGCACGGCCGCGAGCAGCGGCATCCTCGACCGGATCCATTCGATGCGCTTGCGGCCCCGGGCGATCAGATCGGTCGTGGCGGTGTCGTCCATGATCGCAGCCTACGCCAATGAATGTGACTTTCATATATGCTCACACAATGGCGACGAAGATCATCCTTGATTGCGACCCCGGGCACGACGACGCGATCGCGCTGCTGCTTGCGCACGGCAGCGATCGGATCGAACTCGTCGCCGTCACAACGGTGCACGGCAACCAGACGATCGAGAAAGTGACGCGCAATGCACTCGCCGTCGCCCGCATCGCGGGAATCACCGGGGTGCCATTCGCCGCCGGCGCGCACCGGCCGCTCGTGCGAGCAGCCGAGGTCGCCGAGTCGATCCACGGCGAGTCGGGGCTCGACGGCCCCGTGCTGCCCGAGCCGATGCTGCGACTCGACGCGCGTCACGCCGTCGACCTCATCATCGACACGGTGATGACCGCACCGCCGGGCACGATCACCCTCGTGCCGACCGGCGCGCTCACCAACATCGCCATGGCCGCGCGCAAGGAACCGCGAATCGTCTCCCGCGTGAAGGAGGTCGTGCTCATGGGCGGCGGCTACCACGGCGGCAACTGGAGCGCGGCATCCGAATTCAACATCGTGATCGACCCAGAGGCCGCGCACATCGTGTTCAACGAGTCGTGGAAACTCACGATGGTCGGCCTCGACCTCACCCACCAGGCCCTCGCGACCCCGGATGTCGTGGCCAAAATCGCCGCGGTCGGAACGGGCCCGGCACGGTTCGTGCTCGAACTGCTCGAGTTCTTCGCGGAGACCTACCGAAAGGGGCAGGGGTTCGAGTTTCCACCGGTGCACGACCCGTGCGCCGTGGCACTCGTGATCGACCCCTCGGTCATGACGGTCGTTCCGGTGCCGCTCGATATCGAGCTCACCGGGTCCCTCACCCTCGGGATGACGGTGGCGGACTTCCGCTCCCCCGCGCCAGCAGGATGCACGACGCACGCGGCGACAAACCTCGACCGCGGGCGCTTCTGGGCACTCATCGTGGATGCGCTCGAGCGGATCGGCGAGGTGAAGGTGTAGCGCCCGGCTGCCCCGCTGCCCCGCTGCCCCGCTGCCCCGCGTCGAGAGTACGCGTTTCGGCTGCTCGTCGGCCCCCGGAAGCGCCGTTTCGCGTACTCTCACGCTCGAAGCGACCCCGCCTGTGGACAAAGCTGCGCCGCGGACGGCGCTTCGGTGCACTGTCGTTCGATGAGGCCGCGGCATCCACTCCCCACCTCGCTGCAGAACGGACCATTCCTGGCACGTGAGTCCGCACTCGCCCGTGGGCGCTTGCGCGGGCCCGACCTCGCCACGCCGTTCGCCGGAACGCGCGACCTCGCGTCGGCCGAAACGACCCTCCTCCGGCTGTGCCACGCCTTCGAACTCCGGATGCCGTCGCGCGCGTTCTACTGCGGGCCTACCGCGGCCGCCCTGCTGCGCATCCCCCTCCCGCCGTGGTGGCCCGTGCTGCCCCTGAACGTCGGCGTGCGCACGGGCGAGCGGCGCGTCGACGCCGCCGGCGTCCGAGCTCGCCACCTCACCCTCGATCCCGACGACGTGGCCCTGCTCGGCGGCCTGCGTATGACCTCGCCCGAGCGCACCTGGTGCGATCTCGCCGGGGCACTCACTGTGGCACAGCTCACCGGCGCGGGGGACTTCCTGCTGTGGCGGCGTCGACCGCTATCGTCGATCGCGCAACTGAGTGAGGCCGTCGAGCGCTACCCCGGCCGACGCGGCATCCGGAACCTGCGCGCGGCGCTGCCGCTGCTGTGCGAGCGGGCCGATTCGGCGCCCGAGAGCGAGATTCGAATCGCGATCCTCGCCGCCGGGCTTCCCGCTCCCGACGTGAACGAGCCGGTGTACGACTCGCACGGGGTCTTCGTGGCGCAGCCCGACTTGACGTGGCGGTCGTACCGGGTCGCGCTCGAATACGAGGGCGACCATCACCGCACGGACCGCGAGCAGTGGAACGAGGACATCCGGCGCATCAACGCCCTGCAACTCATCGACTGGGTCGCAATCAGGGCCTCCTCGCCCGACTACCGAAGGCCCGGGGCACTGCTTGTCAAGCTACGCACCGCCCTGATGGCGGGCGGCTGGGACGGCAGGCCAATCCGGCACTGGTGAAACCACGCCGAGAGTACGCGTTTCGGCTCTTCCCGCAGGCACGGAACGGCCATTTCCCGTACTCTCACCGCCTCTCACCCACTCTCACCGCCTCTCACCCACTCTCACCGCCTCTCACCGCCTCTCACCGCCTCTCACCGCCAGGAGGGCGGCGCGCAGGGAGGGGAGGCTGTTGCAGGCGAGCGCGGCGCCGAAAGTACGCGTTTTGGCTCTTCCTGCAGGCACGGAACAGCCATTTCCTGTACTCTCGGCGGGATTTCGGGCGCGGCGGACGGCGCACCGCGGCGCCGCGGGAGCGGCCGGCAGAGCGGCGCCAGCGGGGCGGGCCGGCGCCAGCGGGGCGGGCCGGCGCCAGCGGGGCGCAGCGGCGCCAGCGGGGCAGAGCGGCGCCAGCGGGGCGCAGCGGCGCGAGCGGGGCGGTCAGCGCCGGATGCCGACCAGCGCAACGGCGACGAGCCCGACCAGCGCGAGAGCCCCGAGCGTCCGCCGGAAGGGGTTGACCCCGAAGAAGAGCTCGTCGAGGGCCCACCAGGCCAGCGCTCCGAAGGCGATGGCACCGGACACCGTGGCCGCACGCGCGGGCAGCACCGCCGCGAGAATGGCCGCAACGGTGACGACGCCGATCGCGAGGTTCGGCGTCTGCCCCATCACGATCCGCCCGTCGACGCGGCTGCGGAATGCCCAGTCGAACGCCCGGCGAGCGGGCGAACGCGGTACGCGGGGCTTGATCACGCGCTGATGCGTTCGGCGATGAGCGGGCCGCCGGTGACCACGGTCTCGCCCGGGTCCCCGATGCGGAAAGCGCCATCGAGGGCCTCCATGGCCCGCGCGAACCGCTCGGGCTCGTCGGCGCTCAGGGTGAAGAGCGGCTGCCCCGCGGTGACCGTGTCGCCCGGCTTCGCGTGAAGGTCGATGCCGGCGGCGTGCTGCACCGGATCCTGTTTGCGCGCCCTCCCAGCGCCGAGGCGCCAGGCCGCGATGCCGAACGGCAGCGCCTTCTGCTCGACGAGCACCCCGGCGCGGTCGGCGGTCACCACGTGCGTCTCGCGGGCGACGGGCAGCGCGGCGTCGGGATCTCCGCCCTGGGCGGAGATCATCGCGCGCCAGGTGTCCATCGCGCGCCCGTCGCGGAGCGCACCCTCGACGTCGGCGTCGGGCTGCCCGGCGAGCGCGAGCATCTCGCGGGCGAGCGCGACGGTGAGCTCGACGACGTCGGCGGGGCCGCCGCCGGCCAGTACCTGGACCGACTCGCGCACCTCGTTGGCGTTGCCGATCGCGAGGCCGAGTGGCACGTTCATGTTGGTGAGAAGGGCTACGGTGGCGACCCCGGCATCCGTCCCCAGGCGCACCATCGTCTCGGCGAGCTCGCGGCTGCGCGCCGGATCCTGCAGGAACGCGCCGGAGCCGAACTTCACGTCGAGTACAAGGGCGGCGGTGCCCTCGGCGATCTTCTTGCTCATGATCGACGAGGCGATCAGCGGAATCGCCTCGACGGTTCCGGTGATGTCGCGCAGCGCGTAGAGCTTCTTGTCGGCGGGGACGAGACCCGCGCCCGCGGCGCAGATGACGGAGCCGACGCTCTCGAGCTGGGCGAAGAACTCCTCGTTGCTGATGTCGGCGCGCCAGCCGGGGATCGACTCGAGCTTGTCGAGGGTGCCTCCGGTGTGGCCGAGGCCCCGGCCGGATAGCTGCGGCACGGCGACCCCGAACGAGGCGACGAGCGGCGCCAGCGGCAGGGTGATCTTGTCGCCCACTCCCCCCGTCGAGTGCTTGTCCGTGGTGGGCTTGGAAAGGCCGCCGAAGTCCATCGTCTCGCCGCTCGCGATCATCGCAAGAGTGAGGTCGCGGATCTCCCCGCGCTCCATCCCGTTGAGGAAGATCGCCATCGCCATCGCGGCCATCTGCTCGTCGGCGATGTACCCGCGGGTGTAGGCGTCGATCATCCAGTCGATCTGGGCGGTCGCGAGCGTGCCGCGATCACGTTTGGCGCGGATGAGGTCGACGACATCGAACTGTTCAACGGTGCTCACTGGCGATACTCCTCTAGCGTGCGCGGCCCGAACGCGTCGGGGATGACTTCGTCGATCGTGCGGATGCCCGAGACGGTCGCGAGGAGCATCCCCGGCGCCGAGTGCTCGTAGAGCAACTGGCGGCAGCGGCCGCACGGCATGAGCGCGTCGCCTTTGCCATCGACGCAGGCGAAGGCGACAAGCCGGCCGCCGCCGGTCATGTGCAGGCTCGACACGAGCGCGCACTCGGCGCACAGGGTCAGGCCGTACGAGGCATTCTCGACGTTGCAGCCGGAGATCACCCGGCCGTCGTCGACGAGCGCGGCGACACCGACGGGGAACTTCGAGTACGGAACGTACGCATGCCCCATCGCCTCGAGCGCGACGGATCGAAGGGCCTCCCAGTCGACCGTCATGACTTGATGTACGGTTTTCCGGCCGCCGCCGGGCCCTTGACCCGTCCGACGACGCCGGCGACCGCGAAGATGGTCACGAGGTACGGAAGCATGAGCATGAACTCGCTCGGCACGGGGGAGCCGATGACGCCGAGCACGTTCTGCAGGTTCGTCGCGAATCCGAACAGCAGCGCGGCGAGCGTTGCCCGGATCGGATCCCATCGCCCGAAGATCACCGCCGCAAGGGCGATGAAGCCCGCGCCGGCGGTCATCTCCTTGCTGAACGACCCCACGGAGCCGAGAGTGATGAACGCGCCGCCGAGGCCCGCGATCGCGCCCGCGATCGACACGTTCCAGAACCGGGTTCCCGTGACCCGGATTCCGACGGTGTCAGCCGCCGTCGGATGCTCTCCGACGGCGCGCAGGCGCAGGCCCCATTTCGTATGGAAGAGGCCGTACCAGACCACGAAGACGGCGACGTACATGATGTACACGATGATCGTCTGGCGGAACAGGAACGGCCCGAGGATCGGGATCTCGGAGAGGATCGGGATGTTGATGCGCTCGAATCGCGGCGGCGCGTTCAGCAGCGCCGCGTTCGGGCTCATCACCTGCGAGTAGAGGAAGCTTGTCAGCCCGGTGATGAGCACGTTCAGCACGACGCCGACGATGACCTGGTCGACGAGGTACTTGATCGAGAACGCGGCGAGCACGAAACTCACGAGCACGCCGGCGACCATCGCGCCGAGCAATCCCACGTAGGGGCTGCCGGTCAGCGACGCGACCATCGCCGAGGTGAACGCGCCGGCGAGGAGTTGGCCCTCGATCGCCACGTTGATGACGCCGACCCGCTCGGAGATCACGCCGCCGAGGGCGCCGAAGATGAGCGGTGCGCTGAGCGCGAGCGTTCCGATGAGAAGGCCGGGCACGGGGATCGTCGCGCCGGCGGAGGCCCAGGTGAGGAACCCGACGAGGAAGATCGCCGCGTAGACGCTTGTGTACCAGACGGGGACCCGCCCGCCCCGGGAGACCAGCAGGAACGCGATCCCGGCCAGCGCGAAGAGCAGGACCGCGGCGACGATGCCGGTCGCCGTGGTCGGCAGCACCACGTCGGGGAGCTGGATGACATCGCTGGCCGTCGAGAGCCGGAAGGTGCTTTCCCCCTCGCGGCCGTTGAGCACGAAGAGCAGGGTGGCGATCACGCCGAAGATGACGAAGGCGATGGGCGCCTTCCAACTCTTCACGACCGCCGTCTCGAGCCCGACGGACGATGCTGAGGGAGCAGCCTTGGCTGTCACCGTGGTCACTTGGCCACCTGCGCCTTCTTCTCGAAGATACGAACGGCCCGAACGGCATCGCCGCCGGGGTGGGGCAGCCTGAAGATGGCCCGCACCAGCGGCGGGGCCGCGATGAACAGCACGATGAGCGACTGCACGACGAGCACGATGTCGATCGGCACCCCCTCCGAAGCCTGCATCGAGTATCCGCCTGCCTTGAGCGCGCCGAAGAGAAGCCCGGCGAAGAACACGCCCCATGGCTTGGACCGGCCGAGCAGCGCGACCGTGATCGCGTCGAACCCGATGCCGGCGTCGATGCCGGAGGCGAACCCGGTGGTGATTGTGCCAAGCACCTGGGAGACGCCGGCGAGGCCGACGAGGCCACCCGAGATGAGCATCGCGAACACATAGGTGTTCTTCACGTTGATCCCGGCGACCCGCGCCGCGTTGGGGTTCTCACCGACCGCCCGGAACTGGAATCCGAGGTTCGACCTGGTCAGCAGGTACCAGACGAAGATCGTGGCGAGAATGACGAACACGAACCCGAGGTGGAGGTTGTAGCGCGGTCCGAGCAGTTCGGGGAACACCGCCGTGTCGGCCATGGGAGCCGACTTCGGGTTGTTCTGGCCGGGCGCCTGGAGTGCGCCGGGGGTGCGCAGCAGGTAGGAGATCAGGTAGAACGCCACGTAGTTGAGCATGATCGTCACGATCACCTCGTGCGCGCCGGTCCTGGCCTTGAGCAGTCCGACGATGCCGCCCCAGACGGCTCCCGCGGCGACACCCGCGACGAGCGCGATCAGCATGTGCACGACGAACGGCAGGTCGACCGCGAAGCCGACCCAGCCGGCGGCGGCGGCGGCCACGAGCATCTGGCCACGACCACCGATGTTGAACAGCCCGACGCGAAACGCGAGGGCGACGCCGAGGCCCGCCGCGATGAGCGGGGTCGCGAAGGTGAGCGTCTCGGTGAGCGGACGGATGCCGGAGAGGAAGTCGTCGCGTCGGAAGTCGTAGATCGCGCCCTGGAAGAGCGCGACGTACGCGCCGGAGACGGAGACCCAGATTGCGGAGAAGGTGTCGGAGGGTCGCGAGAACACGTACCCGACGGCGGCCTGCACATTCTCGTCCGTGATCGCGATGAGCACTCCGCCGGCGAGGAGTGCGAGCAGGATGGCGAGAACGGTGATCAGCGCATTGCCGGTCATGATCTCCTGGAGGATCTGGTTCGACCTCGGCGCCGGCTCGACCGGGGTCGTCGGCTTCCCGGCCGTCACGGTGCCCGTCGCGGGCGGCTGGGTGTCGCTCATGCTGTGACTCCTGTGGGGATCTCGCCGGCCATCATGAGGCCGAGGACGTCGCGCGGGGTGTTGCCGGGCACGATGCCGACGATTCCGCCCCGGTACATCACCGCGATGCGATCGGCGAGCGCGACGACCTCGTCGAGCTCGGTCGATACGACGATGACGGGGGTTCCGGCATCGCGAGTGGCGATGATGCGGGTGTGCACGAACTCGATCGAGCCGACATCGAGGCCGCGGGTCGGCTGGGCGGCGACGAAGAGGCGCAGGTCCCGGCTGAGTTCGCGCGCGAGCACGACCTTCTGCTGGTTTCCGCCCGACAGCCGCCCGACGTGCGAGTCGATGCCCTGGGTGCGGATGTCGAACTCCTTGACGGTTTTCTCGGCAAATTCGGCGAGGTAGCCGAGCTGCAGGCTGCCGAACTTGGCGAACGGAGCGGAGTCGGAGCGGTCGAGGATGAGATTCTCGGCGATGGTGAACTCCGCGACGAGGCCGTCTTCGGTGCGGTCTTCCGGCACGAAGCCGACGCCGGAGTTGAGCACGCCGTGCACGCTCAGCCCGAGGAGGGACTCGCCCTGGAGCTCGATATCGCCCGTGACGCGGTGCTGCAGGCCGAGGATCGCCTCGGTCAGCTCGGTCTGGCCGTTGCCCTGAACGCCCGCGATGGCGAGAATCTCTCCTGCCCGCACCTCGAAGCTGACGTCGTTGACGACGAGCTGGTTGTGCTGGTCGATCACCGAGAGGCCCCGCACCACGAGCGCTGGGTCGCCCGGCGTGGCCGGTTCCTTGTGCACGGTGAGCTCGACGGCGCGGCCGACCATGAGCGAGGCGAGTTCGGCGTTCGTGGCGGTGGGCCTGGCCTCGCCGACGACCTTGCCGAGCCGGATGACGGTGATGCGGTCGGCAACCTCCCGCACCTCCCTGAGCTTGTGGGTGATGAAGACGATCGAGGTGCCGGCATCGCGCAGCTGGCGCATGATGCCCATGAGCTCGTCGGTCTCCTGCGGGGTGAGCACGGCAGTCGGCTCGTCGAAGACGAGCACCTTCGCGTCGCGGCTCAGCGCCTTGATGATCTCGACGCGCTGCTGCACGCCGACGGGAAGGTCGTCGACGAGGGCATCGGGGTCTACGTGGAATCCGAACCTCGCGGAGATCTCGTTCACTTTGGCGCGCGCACCCGCGAGGTCGAGGCGACCACCGATCTTCGTGTCCTCGTGTCCGAGCATGACGTTCTCGGCGACCGTGAACACGGGGATGAGCATGAAGTGCTGGTGCACCATTCCGATGCCGGCGGCCATCGCGTCGCCGGGCCCGCTGAAGTACTGCACCTCGTCGCCGAGGAGGATCTGCCCCTCGTCGGCCTGGTAGAGACCGTAGAGCACGTTCATCAGGGTCGACTTGCCCGCACCATTCTCGCCGAGCAGGCAGTGGATCTCGCCCGGTTCGACCGTGAGGTCGATGTGGTCGTTGGCGGTGAGGGCACCGAATCGCTTCGTGATCCCTCGGAGTTCGAGCTTCATGGAAACCAACCTAAAGGGGCTAGCGCTGTGGGCAAGGCCATCGGCGTTGACGGGTATCGCCGCCGTTAAAGCGTAGTCGGGGAGGCCAGCACCGCTGGCCTCCCCGAGCCGATGATTCACATGCTACTTGGGCGAAGCCGGGGATTCGACCGTGATGGTGCCGTCAATGATTTCTTGCGTGATGGCGTCGAGCTCGGCGGCGAGGTCGGGCGAGACCTTGTCTTCGAAGTCGTGGAACGGCGCGAGTCCGACTCCGTCGTTCTCGAGCGTGCCGACGAACGGGCTGTTGTCGAACTCGTCATTCGCGGCCGCCAGGACGACCTCGGAGACGCCGACGTCGACGCCCTTCATGATCGAGGTCAGCAGCAGGTCGGCGACGGACTCGTCTGTCTCGTAGACGTCCGCGTCGACGCCGATCAGGGCGATCTCGGATCCGGCGTCACGGATGGCCTCCGCGGCGCTCTGGTAGATCGGTCCGCCGACCGGCAGGATCACGTCGGCACCCTGGTCGATGAGGGTCTGGGCTGCCTGCTTGGCCTCGGTGCCGGCCGCGAACCCGCCGGTGAAGGAGCCCGTCTGCGACGCGACGTCCCAGCCGAGAACCTTCACATCGGCGTCGTTGACCTCGTTGTAGTGGATGACGCCGTCGGCGAATCCGTCCATGAAGATCGTGACCGGCGGGATCTGGATTCCGCCGAAGGTGCCGACGACGCCGCTCGTGGAGTAGCTCGCCGCGGCGTAGCCGGCGAGGAAGGCCGCCTGGGCGGTGTCGAACACGATCGGCTTGCC
>Ga0105047_10013017_pt1 | contig 13338 bp, 13 predicted proteins | sample MAT04_FD_78384 | JGI IMG/M metagenome (GOLD analysis project Ga0105047, IMG submission 78384) | Freshwater microbial communities from Lake Fryxell liftoff mats and glacier meltwater in Antarctica - MAT-04 (megahit assembly) | ecosystem: Environmental > Aquatic > Freshwater > Ice > Liftoff...
CCATGAACACCGCTTCGCTGACAGCTGTGCCGCCCTCGTACAAGCTGGCGTTGGAGACATCCATGCCGGTCAGTCGGCAGATCAGCGACTGAAACTCGAAGAACGCCTGGAGCGACCCTTGGCTCGCCTCGGGCTGGTACGGTGTATAGGCCGTGTAGAATTCCCCGCGCGAGGTGATCTCGTCGACCACAGCCGGGATGAAGTGGTCATACGCCCCACCGCCCATCAGACAGACACGATCGGTCCGGTTGAGAGCCGCCAGTTTTCGCGTATGAGTTTCCAGTTCCATCTCGGAGAGTGCTGGGGGCAGATCGAGCAGCCCGTCCACGAGCACTTCAGCAGGAATCTGTCGTCGAATAATCTCGTCGATCGAAGACACACCAATCGCCGCCAGCATTTCGGCCTGCTGATCGGGGGTATTGAGAATGTAGGACACAGCCAGATTCCATGGACCGCCATCGGGAAGAGGCGGTCAGTGCGGGGGAAGAGTGCGAGTGCGGGCAGTATAGGTCGAAGGTCGTATGTCGACTACCGGGTCGCGAAGGATCGATGCGCGAACTGAGGGCAGGACAGTCGCCTTTCGCTCCGCGAAAGAGCGCTCTTTCGCGGAGCGAAAGGCGACTGTCTTCGAGGCCCTCATCTTCAGAACTCGGTCAGGACTGAAATCGTCTGCAGCTACTTCTTCGGACGAAACGCCACGATGCGTTCTGGGTTGGTCTCCAAACGCGGTCCCTCGATCAGGTCAACGCAGTATGGGATCGCGGGCATCACGGCGTCGAGGCATTCGCGAATGGCCTTCGGCTGTCCCGGCAGATTCACGATCAGCGACTTCCCGCGAATCGCAGCTGTCTGCCGTGAGAGAATGGCGGTCGGGACCTTTTCGAGGGAGACCTTGCGCATCAGCTCACCGAAGCCAGGCATCAGCTTGTGAGCGACCGCTTCGGTCGCCTCGGGAGTGACATCACGAACTGCGGGACCGGTCCCGCCAGTGGTGACGACCACGCAGCACCCGTGTTCGTCGCAGAGTTCGATGAGCGTCTCTTCGATCAGGGTCTGGTCATCGGCGATTACACGGGCGACTGGCTCCCACGGGGAGACCAGTACTTCGCGGAAGTATTCGGCGATCGCTGGTCCGCCCTTGTCCTCGTACTCACTGCGACTGGCGCGGTCGGAGACGGTGATGATACCAATTCGGGCTGTGGACATGGCAAGCTTCTGGAGTCTGTCTGATCGCTGGCGAATGGCACTAGCATACAACCGACGCGGATAGGACGTCACCTGTCAGGGGTGTGAGTCCCTCAGCTTAAGGTCGCTCCGACGCCAGTCTCGCCACCGCAAAGGCACACGCTCCGACCGAATGGTCGGGACCGAGCACTTGAGCCAGTGAGAGAACCTCGACGTTCGCCAGTTCCGGGATTTCGTCGATGACCTGCCGGGCGAGGAACTCTCCTTCCCCGGAGAGCATCACCATCTTCGGAGAGCTGGCCTGTCTTGCCAGAACTTGTGTGATCGCGTTGCGGATCTGGTCGCGTTGAGTTGCCGCCCATTGCCGGGCCAGTTCGTCGGTCTCTTGTTCATCGATCTCGTCCGTGTCGGCACACAGCATGCGGACCAGTCGGTCTCTCGCGAACTCGCGGGTCGCGGGGCGACTGTTCGCGGTGTCGACATCTTCCGGGTTTTCTGGCAGCTGGCCCAACCAGAGGTAGACATCCCGCGTCGTTGCGAACAGCTCCGCAGCCACTCCAACCGATTGCCCGCGGAACTCCACTTGGCGAGCGACCGCACAGAGTGGCGTACGCCGGACGCCCGTGTAGACCAACTCACCGCTCAACAGCCTTGCGGGGTCGGTCCCGCCTTCGGTGACAGGCGTGCCGTTGCTGAGCGGGATGATGTCAGTCGTCGTCGACCCGATATCGATCAGCAGTGACGCTCCCTGTGGGCAGGCTCGCCCCGCCCACGTCGCCAGCGCGTTCCAGTTCGCAGCTGCGACCAGAATCGGAAACTCGCGGGCTTCCTCGGCGTTGAAGAACTCCGCTCCGGTTTGCCAGACGCGAATCTCGGCCTGAGGAAAGGCGGCCTCGACTGAGCTGAGAATACGTTCCACTCCCTCAGCCTTGGTGCGGAAACAGTCGGCCAGTTCTCCCGTCATGGTGAGGGCGATGATGTCAGGCGATTCGCTCAGCATCGATTCCAATGACTGGAGCGTCGCTGCCAGACTCTCGGGGTCTTTCCACATCGGGAATGGAATCTCCACCGTTCGGTCGATTCCATTCGACAACTTGAGATTCGCCCCACCGATATCGAGACCGATCAATGTGCTCACGAACATTCTCCTGCGGAATTGAATTCGACATGTCCCGCTTGCCAGCGAGGAATCGCCCGGGCTGCGGCATCTCCGATCCATAACGCCGCCAGATTGTCTCGGCAGAGTTTCTGGTAACCGACATAACTGGTGGTGAGTCGCGGATTGATTTCCACGATGAGTGGAAGCTGATCCCTCGAACCCTCCGGAATCAGCAGGTCGACTCCCACATAACCGAACAGGCCAGGAATCGAGGCGAGAGTCTCTCGGAGCAACGCGTCGACGGAGCCCGCCCAACTGGCCGAGGGAATTCTCCCGCCGAGGTATGCGAATCCCTTCTGAGGCTCAATGAATTGATCCGCGACAGGCAGGAGCTGTACGGCTCCTGCGCGGTCGACGATCGCAGCGACTGATAGTGCCACTCCGGGAATAAACGGCTGGGCGATCGCCTCGGTGCTACGGTTCATGTGGTCATATCGAGAGGTGGCCATCGGCCATTCCCCGGGCGTGGTGACCAGTTGCATCGATTGTGATCCGGCCCCTCGACGGAGCTTGAGGACGCGTGGCCAACTGGACAAGAGATGTTCATCACCAGTCCCGACTCGAAACGTCGGGAGGGTCGGAATTCCGCAACGAGATAAGTGTTCGTACATCGCCCACTTGTCCCCACATAGGTCGATCGCTGCGACCGAACAGTTGTAGCTCGTGACTGTCGCTAGGGGCTCCCCCACAGAACACGTTCTGGCAGAGCCACAGGCAACAGTCACGCGTCGAGACAGCTCATCATCCAACTCGGGAGCGATGACATAGGTCGCATCCACTTCACGGCACAAACGATCAAAAACTTCGCGTTCCTCATCTGCACCTGCGACCGAAATGACTTCGAAACGCTGATGTGGCTCCATGCCACACTCGACAGCCAAACTGCGATCCCAGGTCGTCACGACTCGCATCTCCGGAATTCGGAGCAGATCTCCGACGATGGCTCGTAGCATGGCGGCCCCTTCTCGCACCAGGCTCGCCGGACGCTCGTCCCCGATCCAGCCTCCCCCGCAGATGAACTCGGACACGAACAGACGCAAGCGGGACTCCTGTGCAGAGAGCGTGATGGTGAAGTGGAGGATCGTGACATCCGCCAGACAGACTCGCAACCCGAGTCGAGACCGATGGCGATGGTCGTTCCAGTCCGGTATTGTGGAACGGAGGAAACACGCGTCATGTATGAACTGCCCGTTTTGAATTCGCCCGAACCCGAGCCGGAGAAGCCACCGCTTCGCTCTGGGAAGAGCACTCGTTTTCTGGTCGAAGGCATGCACTGTGCCAGTTGCGTGTCGCGAGTGGAAGCCGGACTGAAGGCGGTGGCGGGAGTCGTTGACGCGCGAGTGAACCTGGCCACGCGTGAAGCAACCGTGGTGACGGCGAATGGGGCAGCATTGCCGAATTGGGAGCCATTGCTGGAATCGCTGGGCTACCACTACGTCGCATTGGATCGTGGGGATCGAGCGAGCTCTCTTCCGATCAGCAGTCCGGTACCCTGGCTGGTGAGCGCGGGAATCTCCGTCCTGGTGATGCTGCTGTGTATGACTTCGTGGCGGCCTCCCGGATGGCAAGCGCTGCTGGTGGCAAGCTCAGCTGTGGTTGTATTCGGCTTCGGGAGGGGTTTCTTCGTTGGGGCGCTAGCACGTCTGCGACAAGGCTCCAGCGATATGAACACGCTGATTGCAATCGGATCGGGAATTGCCTTCTTTGCCGGAGTTTGGGAACTCGGAATGTCCCAAAATCACCATCACTCCAGTATGCACTTCGATGCAGCGGTGATGATCGTGACATTCGTCCTGCTCGGTCGGTGGCTGGAAGAACGTGCCCGGGGTCAAGCCTCCAAAGCGATCGACGAACTGATTCAACTCGCCCCATCCGACGCGGTCGTGATCCGAGGCGGGGAAGAGAAAAAGGTTCCCGTCTCGGAGGTCCATCCCGGCGATGTCGTGTTGTTGCGACCGGGAAGCCGCGTGCCCGTCGATGGGACGATTCTCACGGGGCAAGCTGACTTCGAAGAGTCGATGCTCACGGGAGAATCGATGCCGGTTCCGAAGGGTCCCGGAGCGACCGTCTCGGCGGGCACTCTTTGCCATGGAGGGAGCGTCACGCTCACTGCTCAGCGTGTGGGTGATGCGACCACACTCCAGAAAATCGTCGGTCTAGTCCGCGATGCGCAAGGGACCAAGGCTCCGATCGCCAAGCTCGCGGATCGGGTGGCGGCGATTTTCGTTCCCGTCATTCTCGGAATCGCTGCGACCACGTGCCTGGCCTGGCTCCTCCTCGGACCTGCGGATCGACGGGCCGAGCTCGCGATTCAAGCTGCAGTCAGTGTCCTGGTGATCGCGTGTCCGTGCGCTTTAGGTCTGGCAACGCCGACAGCTGTCATGGTGGCGATGGGACAGGCCGCGAAGCAGGGACTCTTGATTCGCGACGGAGTCGCTTTGGAGACGCTCGGGAAGCTGACCATGATCGCGTTTGACAAGACGGGAACATTGACCAAGGGGCAACCTCGCGTCCGCTCACTGTCGGTCGAGGGGGCTCTCTCGCCAAGAGAAGCTCTCGGTGTCGCTGCCGCCCTGGCCCGTCTGTCTGAGCACCCGCTTTCACGAGCGATCACAGAGTTCGCAACCCGGCAAAGCACAGTGCCAGTGCCGCTTCCCGTGCAGGAGTTTCGCAGCCTTCCCGGTCGTGGCCTGTCGGCACTTATTGGGGGCCACCGGATCGAGCTCAGCCGGGAAGAATCGACGGCCAGACCCACGAGTCCGTCACCGCCCGTCACACGTACACTGCTTCTGGTGGATGAAGTCTCCCAAGCTCGCTTTGAATTCGAAGACGAGGTCCGCCCCTCAGCAAAGAAGATCATTCACCGACTCCATCAGCTTGGCATCCAGACCGTACTCCTGACCGGTGATCGAGCGGAAGTCGCCCAAGTGGTGGCGAAACAAGTCGGGATCGATCGAGTCGTGGCTCAGCTTCTCCCCGATCAGAAACTCCAACTCTTGCGAGACACTCAGCAGTCCGGAACAGCAGTCGGGATGGTTGGCGATGGGATTAACGACGCCCCAGCCCTCGCGCAGGCCGATGTCGGGTTCGCTTTGGGCACCGGGACGGACATCGCGATTTCTGCTGCGGATGTCACGATCATGCACGGCGATCTCCTGGGAGTGGCTCGAGCTGTCGAACTCTCGCGAGCGACATTACGAACGATCCGGCAGAATCTATTCTTTGCCTTTGGTTACAACTTGATTGGTGTCTTCCTGGCGGCGGGTCTGCTCTACCCCTGGACCGGCTGGCTGTTGCCACCCCTCTTTGCAGCGGCGGCGATGTCACTCAGCAGTGTCTCGGTGGTACTCAACAGCTTGAGGCTTCGACGTTGGAAACCTGTGGGAGAGTAGGCGGAGCTTTTTCTCAGTCGAAGAACGCTCATTTGCGGAGCAGAAGGCGACTGTTACGGCGATTGCAGGGCATGCGGGCTGACGGGGACTTCACCCATCGGAATCCGATGTGCGAGACGACGCTCCAATTCGGCGAGCATCTCCGGGTCGAGAAAATGCTCGCTGACATCGGCGTGCAAATCGACGTGCCCCTCAGCCGCGTTGGCAGTCTCCAACAAATATATTTCCCAAAGTCGATGCAGCCGGACAGTCTTGCGGGCCTGTTCCAATCCAGCGGGAGTCAGCCACCAATGGTCTGCTCTGTCGTAGAGGATGACGCCTTCCATGACGAGAACCCGTAGCAAGGCCTGCTGCTGTTTCATGGACCAGCTGTGACGCTGGAGAACTTCATTCGGAGTGAATTTGAGTGGTGTGTCTGTTTCTGCTCGCGGGGCCCGACCATCCATCTCGATGATCTCATAAATCGCTCGCAAAATATCATCACGCTGGATTCGATCCCGCAGCTGTCGGGACTGACGCCAGCGATGCAGCAACCCGCGCTGAGTTCCGAACAGCAGGCTCAACACAAAGATCGCCAACCCTGCCAGGACGATCATGGCCCCGGCGGGCAATGGCCACCGCGAGGAGACCGTGCTGGCCATGACTCCGATCGCTGCGCTCAGTCCGCCAAATACAACGGACAACTGGACGACACGGCGGACATCATCCGTCCAGAATCTTGCCGAACTGGCGGGAGTCAGCAGCAGAGCGACGACGAGGATCAGTCCCACGCTTTGCATGCCCAGCACTGTCACGATCGCCACGAGAAGGATAAGGAACGCGTCGAGCGACTTCACGGGCCAGCCGCCCGCAATGGCATACTCGCTGTCAAAGCAGCTCAGCAGGAGTTCCTTGAAGAACATCGAGATCAATATCAGGAGTACAACACAGACGATCCCAATGAGTTGCACGTCGGACGCCAGCAACGAACCGACCTTACCCGCCAGAAACGAGGTTAATCCGGCTGTCCCGACTCCCGGTACATGCTGAGTGATGGAAAGCAGCACGACCCCAGCCCCATAGAAGAGACTCAGTACCAGAGCCAAGGCCGCGTCCGGCTTGATTCGCCGTGACCGCTCCATGAACAGCACGCAGAGCGCTCCGAGCAATCCGCTTACCAACGCCCCACTCATGAGCCAGGGAAGCTTTCGCCCCGTTCCCGGCGAGAACCACTCCAATACGAGAAACACGAGTCCGATGCCCGGCAATGCGGAATGGCCAATCACATCGCCGACCAGCGCCCGCTTACGCAGGACCATAAACGCTCCGACGACGCCAGCACACATGCCGAGCAAGACCGTTCCCAGCAACACCACGCGGGTGTTGTAGGTCCAGATCGGCGTCTCGACAGCCAGACGATGCAACAAAGCGACGGGCAGACTCATACTCTTGATACTATCGGGCCTCGCTAAAAATCGCAGCCCGATCCCCCGAGGAATCTCTCACAGTCGCCGGACTCGCCGAACAGGGTTGTCCCGACGGGCCGCATTTTAAAGCAGTTTCAGAATTCATCTTCAGTTCGAAAAAGCAGACAGGAATGTCTGCTCTACTTCTGGTGGAAGTGGGACAGATATTCTTGTCTGTCCGAGAGTGAAGACGAATTCTGAAACCGCTCTAGTGACCCGCACCACTCTTCTGCGGAGGGAGCGAGAGTGTCACCAGCGGGCTGCTCGTGGTGTCCGGTTTGGCCGATTCGCAACCCACGCAGCCCCCTCCACATCCGCTCTGTGTCGGATGCAGAAAGCTCCAGACTCGGCGCACGATCAGCGTTCCCGCGCCGAACACGCAGAGGAGTGCAATCAGAGTTTGCCAGTCGAGGTTCATGGATCGTATGGGGCCTTGCCCCCTCCATTTCGCTGCGGAGTACAGGGTTTGCACAGCGGGCGTCGTGTGGTTTGGTCTCCAAAGCCTGACGCATCGCTGCTCATTACAAATTGTCTCACAACCACTGTGGCAGTCCAGCCACGAATTCGCGAAACTACGACAGATCTCGCGACTTTCTTGGCAGATGATCGCCGGAAAGCCCTCACCCCCTAGAGAATGACCCTCATGTTTGACCGCACGCTGATGCAACGCAAGGCGGATGTCCGCGGAGTTTATCCCAACCAGATTAATGAGGAGCTCGCGTGGTTTGTCGGACAGTGCATTGTCCAGTACGTCGCCCAAGCGACCCAGACGGAGAAGCCGCGCATCATCGTCGGGCGGGATGGGCGGACTTCATCGCCCGCTCTGTATGCGTCGCTCGTTCAGGGGATCGCTGCGTCAGGTGGCGTCCCGCTGCCGTGTGGACTCGCCACGACTGACATGGTCCAGTGGGGAGTGGGCGAGCAACTCGACGGGGCCATCGCCGGGGTGATGGTGACCGCCTCGCACAACCCACCAGAATACAACGGCATTAAATCGGTGCTCCTCAACAAGGCGACCGGCGGACTCGACATGATCAGCCCACTGCTGCACCTCGCCCCCCTCTTTGAAGCGGGATCGGCCAGCGGCGCTGCAGCTGTGGCGGCATGCGCGCCATTTCCAAGTGGTCCGAATCTTCGGTTGCAGGAGAAGTTCGTCGACGCGGCATGCGAGCGGTCGAAAAATCTGACGAAGGCGAGCGGCCATGTCGTCCTCGATCCCGGAAACGGTGTCGGAGGGTTGTTCGTGCCACTCGTCAAGCAGGCTCTTGCAGCCCGCAAGTCGAACGCTGAGATCAGTGCGGTGGCAGAGCACATCGATGGAACGTTCCCGACACGTCCTTCGAATCCGGGACTCCCGGGAGCTGTGAAGCTCCTGCAACAGGCTGTCGTCGAGCGTGGAGCACTCTTTGGTGCTGCCTTTGACGGAGACGCCGACCGCGTATTCCTCGTCGATGAGTGGGGACAATTTGTCTCTGGTTCACTTTTGCTGGCAGCCCTCGGGCAGAACGCCATTCGCAAAGCACTTGCAACTGGCAAAAAGAACCCGGCTGTCGTGTACTCCGCAGTCTCGTCCTGGCTGGTTGTCGAGACGATGCGTAAAGCGGGGGGACGGCCCGTCGTTAGCCGGGTGGGTCAGGATGCTGTGAAAGCGGCGCTGATGAAGAATGAGGCCGCGTTCGGCGGTGAGTCCTCGGCCCACTACAACTACCCGGAATCGTACGGTCTCGACTCCGGGCTGTTCTCGATGATCGACTTCTGGGACATGCTGCTGACATCGGGGCAGAGCTGTTCCGAGTTGCTCAGCTCGTTGGCCCCGTGGCCGTCGAGCGGCGAAGTCAATTTGCGAGTGGAGAGCAACGACTGGAAGAAGACGAGCAAGCAGATCATCGATGCCCTGACACAACAGTACAACGACCCGGCAGCCGATGCGTATGTCTTCCTGCTCGATGGAGTGGGCGTCTTCCATCCGCGTTCGCCGAAGTTCAAGACGGTCGACGATCTGTTTGTCATCGACACCAAGAACGATCCGACCGGAGCGACCTACCGCATCGTCGCCGATGGGTACACTCCGAATTGGTGGATGAACGTCCGAGCCTCCAACAACGAACCGCTGCTGCGTCTGAATGTCGAAGCCCAAAACACCGCCGATGTCACGGGCCGGACCTTCTCATTGATTTCTTGGGTGCAGAAGTTCTGTGCGGAGAACAATGCCAAGGTGACCGTCGAGGACTGGGGCAACCTGCGTTCGGCGTAGGGGCGAAATTGTTCACCACAAAGTCACAAAGGCACCAAGGAAGAGGGAAGGTGGGGCTTGAGTTTTGAACCGATTCCAGTCGAGACGGAATTCGCTGCGAAGACATTAATTGATGCAGCGTTTTCGGTTTATCGAGAGCTTGGTCCGGGCTTGTTGGAATCGGTGTATGAGGCGTGTTTGTGTCACGAGCTCACCTTGCGTGGAGTGGCGTTTCAGTCACAGTTAGCCCTGCCGGTGAAGTATCGAGGGATGCAACTTGATGGTGGACTGCGTCTTGATTTAGTGGTGGAGAATCGACTGGTTATCGAACTCAAAGCCGTCGAAATGCTTCTCCCTGTCCATGAAGCCCAAGTCCTTACCTACCTCAAACTCTCCGGCCACCGACTCGGCATCCTCCTCAACTTCAACGTGCCTCGAATCAAGGACGGAATCAAACGCATCGTCCTTGAGCTCTCTCCTTTGTGTCTTCGTGACTTTGTGGTGAAATTCCCTCCTCACACCGAGAGGAAGGACGATCTCTCGCCCTTCCTCTTTTCGTTTCCTTCTCAAACTTAGCGACACTACTTCACTGGCTTCTCGTTCTTCTGGGCGAACAGCCACTCGTAGAACTTCAGGTCGGCGTAGGCCGGTACCCAGCTGTTATGGCCGACGCCGGGGTATTCGGTGTAGATCGGCTTGGCACCGACGGCTTTGAGAGCTGCGACGGCTTCGCGGGCACGTTCGACTTTCACGCCTTCGTCTTTGTCGCCGTGGAAGATCCAGATCGGGAGATGTTTAATCGTCTCCATGCGGGAGCAGTCGGCACCCGCACAGACAGGGGCGATGGCGGCGAAGCGGTGCGGCTGCCGCATGGCCATGTCCCAGGAACCGTATCCACCCATGGACAGACCGGTGACATACTCGCGATGTGTGTCGATGGGGAGAGTTGTTTCCATCGTGTCGATGAGTTCCATCAGCTTCTGGGTGGGGACTGAGGGGACTTCCTTGTAAGCAGCAGCTTCGGTCCACTTGGTCGAGGCCCAGATCAGTTCCTTCGGACACTGCGGAGCAATCACGTAGCAGGGGTATTGTTTGAGGAAGTCGTCCTGGGCGAATCGCTTCACACCGTGAATCAACTGGGCGGTGTTGTCATCGCCGCGTTCCCCAGCTCCATGCAGGAAGATCACCAGTGGGTATTTCTCGCCCGCTTTCGCGGCCACCGGAGCCAAGAAGCGGTAGCTCAGCGTGCCTCCGTCTTTGGCAGTGAAGACCTTCTTCTCGAAGCGGTCCTCGATCTCGTCCGCTGCTGTGATCTGACTCATTCCCAGTACTCCGCAAATCGCGATCGCAATCATCGACTGACGCATCTTCAACTCCTTGGTCACAACTTGGCACTTGATCTGACGGAATGCTCATCGGCGCTCCAGACCTCAATCCAGAATTCATCGTAAGCCTGTGCTGTCAGTTGGTCCACCGTGACAGAAGACGTTACCGTAATGGGCGCCGATTCGAATCTCGAAATCCGAAACCGGCTGCGTGCAGTGAGGCACGTCATTATTCCATTCGAGTTTCATCCGACATGTCCGAACCCCATCCTCCGTCGATCCACCGCATTCGCCTCAAAGGGCCCTGGGAGTGGGCTGTTCCGACGCCTTCTCCGCAGCAGGCCTGGACATGGAACCGCATTCGACTGCCGGATGAGTGGGACCGCCTGCCGACTATGACTGGTCCGGTTTGGTTCCGTCGGAGATTTCATGCCCCAACGGGAATCACGCCCCTCGACCGGGTCCGTGTGGTCATCTCGACAGTACAACCGTTGAGTTCCGTCCACTTGAACGGTCAGCCGCTGCCCCGCATGCCGCTACTCGATCATGAGCCCGACTCCGTGATTTGTTTTGAATTGACTCAACACATGGCGGATCGCAATCTCCTGGAAATATTTTTCGGAGAAGGGATCACAGCTCCGCACATCGACGGAGGTCTGGGGCATCCGGTGACGCTGGAGATTGTCTCTTACCCCACCGCGATGGAGGCCTAATCCGCGAATCGAGAGTGCGGTGCGATCGTGGGGCGGCCATTCGTGCACGTTCTGGCGAACGTCGCTCCGGTCGTGGTCAACGGGTGTCATCACTGACAACGTTATCGTTCCCCCCGGTGACCCGGACTCGTTTCGCCCAGATCGTGTTGTGGGGGGCACGGAACAGACAACCTGCTAACCGACAATTATTGCACTTCTGAAACTCAACCAGCGTTTCTCCGGAATCGGTGATCATACAACCCGTCACGTTGCACCACGAACAGCGGTCGAGCGTCAGAGCTGCGTCCTTCGCATGTACATCATGCATGTGCAATCCGGTGAGCGTACAGTCACTGCATTCCCGCAGCTCGATGCCATTCTTGCTGGTCACCTCTTTCGTATCGGGATTGCGATCGAAGAGATTCGTTCCAATCACGAGCTGTGAACAGTTCTCCGCCAACAGGTTCTGCTCGAAACCTTCCCAGAAGGTGTTCCCCTGGATGACGACGCCTCGTGCGTTCTTCAGGTGGATATTGATTTTCACATCGCTGAGCACGTTGTTCCCAATGACGAACGTCCCGACCATGGACGAGTTCTCCTTTGAGGCTCCCCACAGGCGGATATTTGCCGATCCGTTCGCATCATGGTCGTGTTGCAAAGAGCAGCCAGTGATGGCCCCCTCTCTCACGGAACCGCGGCGACTGTCGAGTAGCACATTAGCTGCCTGCGGACCATCGCCGACGTTCCCCTCGATATCGCAACCCGTGATTTGCAGGTTGCGAACTTCGCTTTCGCGGCAGACGATTCCTCCCTGGCGGTTGTAGCTGATGTGGCAGTTCGCGATGTTGATCTGGTGCAGGTTCACCGCATCCAGGAAGACGCCGATTCCGCGATTGTCGTACAGGTGGCATTCGCTGAGCGTCACATTGCGATTGCGATTGACCAGTCGAATGGCGTGGGTGACTCCGCGAATCGTCAGTCGGCTGAGCGTGGCTTGCAGCGTCCCGGAGATTTCGATCCCCCCGGCTTCGCCATGCACTCCGGCGATCTCGATGCCGTCGATCAGGGGAGATCGTTGTCGATCCCAAATCGCATTCGAGACGGTCTGGGGGTCAGCTGTGCCTGGATGGGTTCCGATGATCTTCAGCACCGGTCCGGCGGCTTCCATTTGCAGCCTCGCGACGCCGTCTCCAGTAATCGACAGCGGGCCGGTCTTATCGAGTCGGATTTCGATGGTCTTCGTAATCCGGTACGTTCCGGCCGGAAAATGAAGTGGCTTCAACGACTCGTCAACGGCTTTTTGAATCGCTGCAGTATCGTCGGCGATCCCGTCTCCCAAGGCCCCGAAATCCTTGACTGTCGGTGGGAGAGTAATGCGTTGCATTGGAGCCGTTGATAACTCCGGAGTGGCGGGGACGACCGACTTCTCTTCCGCTTGCACACGCAAGATCCGCTTGTCCGCAGCTTGCAGTGAAAAGAGCCAGAGCAGCCCGCAGAGCCCGATACACCGGACAAACAGAAACCGCCCCAGCGCCCATGCCGATGGCTTCTGAGGGAGGCCCAATTGAGAGAAGTCAGTCGTCATTCATGGCTCCACCGGGGTTGTTCCGCGTCGGAAGAATCGTTCCTATCGTTACATCCGGCATAAGCGTACCGTCCTCGATTCGACGTTACCAGATGCGGTTGAAAGAGCACTGCGTTGCGAATGTTGCGAACTTTTCGGCATCGGAGGTACTCCGTCCGGCATTCTGCTACCTTGCGGTTCGGGAACGTTGGGCCACTGGGTCTGCCGATCCCCTGAAGTCGCACTGAAATACCTCCCTGAGCAAGGCCCCTGGAAATGGCAAAAGTCCACACGCGTTATCCCGCAGCTCTGATTTTCGGAGCACCTGGCGCGGGCAAGGGGA
>Ga0105047_10013019_pt1 | contig 13337 bp, 17 predicted proteins | sample MAT04_FD_78384 | JGI IMG/M metagenome (GOLD analysis project Ga0105047, IMG submission 78384) | Freshwater microbial communities from Lake Fryxell liftoff mats and glacier meltwater in Antarctica - MAT-04 (megahit assembly) | ecosystem: Environmental > Aquatic > Freshwater > Ice > Liftoff...
CATGGCGATGGCACCACCGGCGCAAAATGGGACCTTTTTGATCCGCCGGGGCCGGAAATGGGCATTGCGGATGGGCCGGATGAGTGTCGGGCTGCGGTGCGCAATCAGGTGAAACGCGGCGCGGATTGCATCAAAGTCTGCGCTACGGGCGGGGTGCTCAGCCTGGCCCGCGACGGGCGTCTGCCCCACTACGCACAGGATGAACTGGAGGTGATCGTCCGTACGGCGCGTGATCTGGGGTTGCAAGTGGCCGCGCATGCGCATGGCGACGAGGGCATACGCCGGGCGGTGCTGGCCGGGGTAGTCAGCATCGAGCACGGGACCTTTATGAGCGATAGCACGATGGATTTGATGAAGCAACACGGCACCTGGTATGTCCCGACGCTCACGGCGGGCTGGGCGGTATCCGACAGTGCGCGATTGGCCAAAGGCTTTTTCCCGGAAGTGGTGCGCGGCAAGGCACTGGATATTGGCCCGAAAATACAGTCCACGCTGGTGCGGGCCTACAAGAAAGGGGTAAAAATCGCCTTCGGGACGGACGCGGGCGTGTATCCGCACGGGCGAAATAATCTGGAATTTGGCCACATGGCCGCTGCCGGTATGACCACGCTGGATATTCTGCGCTCGGCGACGCTGGATGCGGCCACCATGCTGCGCCTGACCGAGACCATTGGCAGTCTGGCACCCGGTAAATTCGCCGATATTATTGCGGTGGAAGGCAATCCGCTCGACAATATCCGGGCGATGGAAAAGGTGGTCTTTGTTATGAAAGGGGGACGGGTGTTTAAGGAGTAATCCCCGCCTATAAACAAGGCCCCGTCGCGTAGCGCACCGTCACGGAACCCGTTAGTTGGCAGCCGCCTGCGGTGGTGACGGTCACGGTGTAGGTACCCGGTTTATACACGGTGAGATTGGGAGTTTCCTGTCCCGTATCCCATTGATAGCGAGCATATTGACCCTCCACTTTGAGCGCGGTAATGGAGCCGGGACAGATGGTGGTCTCCCCGGCGATCTGCAGGCCAGCGCGAATGGGGCGGGTAGCTACAACGGAATCCACGGTGATGATGGTTTGGGCCACGCTGGTGACCACGAAGAACAGGAAAAAGAGCGAGGAAAGAAGTAAACGTGCCATGTGCCAAATTTAAGGGAATATTTTGTCGGCGGTTTAATTTTGGTCTATTTCTACCGCCTGTTTTCGGCGCGTCAATCTTAATTTCTTGAAATTGAAGGGTTTATATTCCCGCTCCTCGCCCATTAAATAGCCTACCGGACGCAGCGATTCGACATTGTCGCAGACCACTTTGAAGATGCCCGCCAGCGGAATAGACAACACCATGCCCACCAGTCCCCAGATCAAGGCCCCAAACAGCAGGGCCAGAATGGAGGTCAGTGGGTTAAGATTAACACTCGAGCCAACTACTTTGGGCGTGATGAAGTTGTTATCCAGAAATTGGACGGCACTACAAACCCCGAAGGCTCCCACGGCATACATGAAAGAATCTTTGGTCACGAGGGCAATAGCCACAGGAATGATGCTACCAATCAGCACACCGACGTAAGGAATAATGTTCAGTACTGCCGCAATCAACCCCAGCAGAATGGCGTATTTCAGACCCAGTAACATGAAGCCCAGCGAGTTTAGCACGGTCAGGATCAGGATGTCAATGAAGATGCCGCGAATGTACATTTGCGACACCTGCGAGATTTTGCGGGATACTTCCAGGGAGTGGGCATGGGTGTGCGGGTTGATGAGTTCCACGAATTTTTTGAACTTATCCCGGTATTGCAACATAAAGAACATGGTGATCGGAATGAGCACAAAAGTGGCCAAAAAGGAGCCAGTCGCCGAAAAAAAGCGCAAGAGAATACTTGCGCCGGAATTGAGCATTTCGGCACTTTTTTCCTGTGCCCAGAGCGTTTGTTCGCTCCGGCTGATGCTGTAAGTGCTTTCTACGTAACTGGTTAGCGCCTTGATCTTGGCATCTATGGAGCTTTGCAGTGCCGGGAAATCACTCACAAAAGACATGGCCTCCCAGGAAATAAAACTGAATAGCCCGAAAATAGCCATCATTAATGCCAAAACGCTGATAGCGGAGGCTAAACCCCTGGGAACACGCCAGCCTTCCAGTTTCCGGCTGAATGGCAGCACCAAAAAGGCAAATAATAAAGCGGCTACAATCAGCACCAGCACGGGTTTACCAATGTAGATAAAGCTTATTATTAAGCCTGCGAATAACAGGAAATAAGTACCGCGTACGTAAAAAGGCTGTTGTTCGGTGTTTGTCGTCATGAGTGAGCCTCAGTCCGTTTAAGAATTGGGGAAGGAATGAAAGCGAAGTGCGCCGCTGTGGTCATTGCAACAGGTAGGTAGTTACAATTTTGTGTACTAATCAACTAATCAACTAATAACCAATAACCATTTATTTTAATACCCGCCAGTAGCACCAAAATAATACTGCAAGCCGAAGGAAAAGTTCAGCGCATTGGTCCAGGTGGTGGTCTTGCTCTGTATGCCATCCAGATTCAGCGAATTGCGACTCCGGTCAAAACTGTAGATCACCAACGCCTCTAAAGAAAGGCCCCCCTGCGAAAAAACGGTAAAGCCGCCAGCCAGACCCAAGGAGGTCAGATCGGTACGAATGGTTTGAGTTACATCCCGCACCTTTACCTGATTGACCGTGTTGCCAAAACCGGCAATGCCACCCAGAATAAAAGCATTATCTTCCGAAACAGGCAGGTAAACACGCGCAAATGGCCCAAAAAGTAGATTGCTGCTAAAACTATCGTCATTGCGGCCATTAGAATCAAGGGCGGTTGACGAAGGATCAGAACTACGATAAGAAGAATACGACATACCGAGCCCCAAAGCGAAGTTTCGGGTGATAAAATAGCCAATATTCGGCGCGATATTAAGCTGTGAGGTACGGGCACCTTCGCCGTCATAATTGAAGGTAGGGCTTTCTATTTTAAGCCGGGAGACTGCCGTAGAAAAACCAACGCGGGTACCGACCAGGAAATTGCCGCGTTCGGTGGGCTGGGCGATGGCAACAACGGTAATGGCCAGCATGAAAAACAGGAAGGAAGCGAGTCTGCGGTGTGTCATAATTAAGTAGGTTTCGTGCTTTAATGTAAAAACGGCAAGCCGCAGTGTGCGGAAAAGAAAAAAGCCGCCCCTCATTCGGGGCGGCAAAACTAAACCAAACTTAATTATCGGCCTTCATATCGTCGGCAATTTTATTCATGGTGCGATTTACATCCCCTTTAAATTCATTCCATTCCCGCTTCATATCGCTGCCCATTTCTTTCATATTGGCATCCAGTTGGTCGCGCTCTTCCACCAGACGAGCCCGGCGTTCTTTCCAGCGGGCCTTTTCTTTGGCGGATGCTTTCTCCATCTTGCGATCCATTTCGTCTATTTTAGCGTTTATTTCCTGACCGGTGCGACGCATATTGGCGGCGACCTCATCGCGTTCTGCCCTCATTTTTGCTTCGGCATCATTCGCCGCTTCTTTCATTTTTGCATTCGCATCGTTCAAGTCCTGTTTGGCATCCTGTACATCTTCTTTTGCTTCGGCTTTTCTTTCCGCCGGGGTATCCGCACAAGAGGTCATCATAAAGCTGGCACTTATGGCCAATATTCCGATCAGCAAAGTTTGCTTAGTCATTGTCAAAAATTTTGTAGTGAAAAGTTGGTTTGTACACTGCTGGAATCTTTAAAAGATCGCGCCAAGCCCACTGTCACCGGAATTGGGCAATAAATACCCCGGGATGGGGAATATAATTTAGCGGGTTTGACCGTTCCCTTCCGCTTTGGCTTCCCAGTTAATCTCGTTTTCAGCAATCTGGGTCAGGTGCGCATCCGTTTCCTTTTCTTCTTGCAGGGTAGTTGCCAGCAGATCGGCTATGTCTTGCTCTCCCAGCGTAATAGCGAGCTGCACTAAGCTGCCATAAGTCGTGATCTCATAGTGTTCTACTTTCTGGGCGGCGACGATCAAACCTACATCGCGGGTGAAAGTATCATCCTCCGTGTCTTCAATGACGCCTTCGCCTTCTTTTACAATACCTTCCATGGCATCGCATTTCTTGGCCTGCGCCTTTTCGCCCAGCATTTCAAAGACTTGTTCCAGGCGACTAATGTGTTCATTGGTGGCGACCAGATGTTCTTCAAAAGCAGTGCGCAACACCGCCGTGGTAGCCGCTTTGGCCATTTTCGGGAGCGCCTTGGTCAGATGCTTTTCCGCCCAGTAGATGTCTTTAATTTCACTCAGAAAAAACTCGCGTAGCAGGGAGCCTTTTTCTCCTTTTTTCAGGTTTTTAAAATCAATTTTATGCCTGGCAGCAAATCCTTGTTGCGATTTACTTTTCTGCGGGGCAGAAGCAGTTTGAGTATTCATGGCGAAGTGTTTGTTTTTGAGAATGGAACCAAAAAGAAAAGTGTTTTCTAATGGTAGCTGAGTAATATAAATTTCTGGAGGATGCGAGTATTTGAGTATTCGATCAAAATACTTGGTAATCAGGTAATTGATCAGATACTCGAATTTTCAAATACTCGAAAAAACTTAATTTACATTGTACTGAGTACCAAGAAAACACTTTTCCAGTCGGGTGTTTATAGTAATAATTGCTGGATTCAGATTTAGTTACAAACGGGCACGACCGCCGCGACCAGCAACTAAGGTGATCACAAAAACGATCAGTGCCAATACAAACAGAACTTTAGCAAATCCTGCTGCTCCGGCAGCAATACCACCGAAGCCGAATATAGCGGCAACAATGGCGATAACGAGGAAAGTGACAGACCATCTAAGCATGATAAAAGTTATTTGAGTGGTTAAAGAAAAGATGTTTTGATAAGTAGAAATCCAGATATGGAGTTCGGTGGTATTTATAAAAAATATGTGCCAATAAATAAAGTAGCAAAATGGCCAATGCCAATGGAACAAAGTGAAATCCCGGCTTTTAGCAGGATTAGCCATGAAAACCAATACATTATGCAAAATTTAGCCTGCACTGACTTTCATAAACTGTTTAATACTGTTTACCTTATAGCAACAAAAGGGAAAAGTTGCTCCAAAATTGGGGCACTTTTCCGCTTTTTGGGGATTTTAGATGAAAGGATTACTGATGTTACGCACACAATAATGATTTTGCAGAGGAACCAGCCCCCTACCGTTGTTATGCGTCCTCGCCAACAACAGCGGCGGAGTGAGTGACCAGTAACTACTTTGTATTAATTACATCAATCAATTTAGGCACTTGGCTATTATTATTCGTGTTCAATTGTTCTTCTTTCAAAGTAACATCCAGCCGTTCCTTCTTAATGTCTATTTTTATTAAGGCGAAGAGATTCATATATACGTTAGCCATCCATACCAAGGCAAAACCGGCAATCACATAGCCCATCCAGTTATCCATCAATAATTTATAGCCCGTCAGCACCAGCATCAGGATAGTGACGTAGTGGCTGAAGCAATATTCGCAGGTAAAAAGATAGAAAAACTTACGCACCAATAAGGATTTGCCTTCTTTTGAATAGCGAATACAGTACTCCCGTGGCTCCCGGAACACCTCTTCACGGGTCACCGTCCAGGCAATGCAGGCAATGGGCAGGGCCAGCGTAAATAGCCAGATAAATTGGATGGATAGGGTCATAATAGAGATAATTGAGCAGTGGAGAGGGTGAAGGAGGGTGAAGCAATACAAAAAAGGGCAACGAAAGCAAATTGTTGCTCACGAAGCCCCCTGTTTATCCAGCAATCCTAATATTTTTATTCCGTGACTGGCGGTGGCTTTTCGTCGTCCTGATAGTTTAACTGGTACTTCTCATTGCCGTTTATTTCTGGAATGTATTCCTCGTCCGGCTCTTCGGCGTAACCCTTCTCTTCTTTTTTTTCAGGCTCGGAACTTGGCAGATCAATCTCACGCTCCTGGCGGGTGTTCTGATCGTCAAATTCTTTGGGGTGCGGCTCATTCGGATTTATCTCTATGGGATTGTTGCCGGTCATCCGTTCCGGCTGGCTCATCTGTTCCTGTTGGGTCGTTTGCTGCGAATAGCCCAGGTTTCCATCAGACGTATCCGGGGCATTATTTTGCGTGTTCGAATCCATAATGTGGGAAATAAGGTGGTGAACAAATTTGGTGAAGGCTGCATGGAAATTGCGGGAGGCAATTCCGCTTTATCTTCCTAAAAATCTATGCCGCCCTGCACTGGTGGCTACTTTTAAGGAGTACAGCGTTTATTTTTTCTCCATCCTTTGAAAAGAAAATATAGCGGCATCCCGATTGGTACGGCCCACCGCTTCGTCGCGAATAATCTCGGCGGCCACCTGGCTGAACGTAATGCCATTACCGCCAAAACCGAGCGCAAAAATGGCGTGGGGTTGCTCCGGCACCGAGCCGATATACGGCAGGCCATCTTCCGTTTCGGCAAAGGTGCCCGCCCAACTGTAGTCCACCCGCAGCGGCGCGAGATCGGGGAACAACTGCGCAAAATCGTTGGTCAGGCCCTTCGTTTTGGCCGCCAGCAGGCTATCGCGCAGGGCCGGGTTTTTAAATTTTTCGTCGCGGCCACCCACCAGCACCCGTCGGTCTTTGGTTGTGCGCATATAGAGATACGGCCGGGCAGTCTCCCAGATCAGTGCATTCTCATGCCATAGCACTTCGGCATCGTAGGGCTCGCTGACCAAAGCGTAGGAAGAATGCAGTTTGGCCACTTCATGCCGCAGATAACGGGACGATTCGTAGCCATTGGCAATGATCAGTTTACGCGCCTGTACGGTCGGCCCCAAGGCGGTTTGCAAGGTCACTCCATCGGCTTCGTGGCGGATATTGGTGACTTCGGTTTTATCAAAAATCCGGGCTTCCTGCCGAATCGCCGCCTGCAGCAGCCCGTGGGTGAGGGCGTAGGCATCCACCTGTCCGCCCTGCCGGGAATAGAGCGCGGCGGGTGCGGAAAAGTGGAAAAGTTGGTGCACGGTTGATTTATCCAGCAGTTCCACCTCGATGCCGTGTTTTTGCCGGATGGCGCATTCCTGTTCCAATGATTTTACGTGTCGGCGGCGGGAAGCGTAGTAGAGGCTGGGCTTTTTTTCAAAATCCGTTTGCACGGACAGTTGCCCGCATATTTCCTGTATTTTATCAATCGCCCCGGCACAAAGCAAATAGCTGCGGGCGGCGTGTTCCTCCCCCACCAGTTGCGCCAGTTCAGACAGCGGCGTATCAATTTCGTACTGCAACATGGAGGTGCTGGCGCAGGTGCTGCCCATGCCAATATGCCGACGGTCGAGCAGCACCACCGATATGCCCGCCCTGGCCAAATACCAGGCCACCAGCGCACCCGTAATGCCGCCACCGATGATGGCATAGTCTGTTTTCAGGTTTTCCCTTAAAGAAGGGTATTCAAAGGCGAGGCCGCTTTTGAGCAACCAATAAGGCATCGAAGTGCGTAAATCCATGGCGGTTAGTTTCCTTTTTCCTCCGTTGAAGCCTCTTCTTTATGGTCTTCCGGGAAGTCGTCTTGCTGGACTGGCAGAGATATTTTTTGGTCAATAATGACTTTTTCAATCAAATGGCCTTCTTCTCCGTCGGAGACGATGAGGACGGGCCTGGATTCCGGTGCTGGATCGTTTTGTGGCATATAAGTAAATAAGCAAAATTGCAAAAGGCAAGTAGGCAATGATAATCATCCAGTTACGACAAAAATAACCTCGATTAATTTTGCCCGCTTACTTAATTCAGACTTTTGTGGCGTTTATTTCACGCGCCCATACGGACACACTGCCCGGCTGCACCGGAAAATCTGCTCCGCCTTGATCGTCCAGTTGAATCCGGTCCGGGTGGTGACCCAGGCGATCCGTAAATACCGCGTTGGCATGACGGGCACCCAGTTGCATGTGCAGTGTCCCGCTATCGCCATTGGTCAAGACTACTGCGCAACCACTATCCGGCACTTCATCGTGCCCGGCCCGGGTCCAGCCGATGAGGTTCGGGCCATCGAGGTGGTCTTGCTGTTCGCCATAAGCCAGTTCCTGGCGGGCCTTCAGCAAGGCTGGCAAGACCTCTACCGGCGGGAGGTCAATGGTATAATCCTGGCCATCGCCGCCTTGGTCGGTATAATTAGTGCCATACAGATCGGGGTAAAAAACGCAGGGCACCCCTTGTTCGCGGAGCAAAATGAGGGCATAAGCCAGGGGTTTGAACCAAGGCTCTACGGGCGATTCCAACGATTGCAGCGGCTGGGTATCGTGGTTTTCCACCAGCGTTACGGCGTTCGTGGGAGCACTTTGCACCAGCGTACCGTCAAAAATGGTGCGCATATCGAATGAATTGCCCGCCCGCGATGCCTCGTGGAAGTTGTAATGCAAGGTGACATCAAACAGCGACATACGCCCCTGCGTCGCGTCCACATAGCGTTGCAGTGCTGCCAAATCCTGTTTCCAATATTCAGCGACGGTAAAAAGGGGTTTGCCGCTTACTTTTCGCAGGTGATCGAGCCATTCATTAAAAAAAGAGGGGGGTATATGCTTGACGGCATCCAGTCGAAACGCATCTGCGCCCGTCGTTTCGAGATACCACTCGCCCCAGCGTTTGAGTTCTTCGCGCACCTGATCGTTCCGAAATTCGATATCGGCATACATCAGGTAATCGTAATTACCGAGTTCGTCGTCCACCAGGTCATTCCAGGTCTGCGCATAGTCTTTTTGAATAGTAAAAATCCCATTCTCCTGATGATCGTGGGCATAGTCCACGCCAGTGAAATGGTACCAATGCCAGGTGAAGTCGGAATACTTTCCCTGGCGAACCGGAAAACTGAATTTGGTAAAACCCTCGATTTCGTAGGAGTCGCTCAGGTATTCGTGGCGATTGTCGGGATTCACTTTGCGGACCCAGAATTTTTCCGTTTCGTCGGCACCGGCCTTATGGTTAAGGGCTACATCGGCCATAATGCCCAACCCGGCTTCATGGGCGGCTTTACAGGCCTCCAGATACTCGTCTTTGGTCCCGTATTTAGTACGGATGGAGCTTTTCTGGTCAAATTCGCCCAGATCATAGAGATCGTAGGGGTCATAACCAACACTCAGTCCACCAGCATTGCCTTTGTAAGCCGGTGGAAACCAGATCATGGTCAAGCCGGTATCTTTGAGGTGCTGGGCCTGGGTGGTAAATTGCTTCCATAAAGCACCATCGGCAGGGGTGTACCAATGAAAAAATTGAAGAATCGTCTCGTTTTGCATTAGATTTCTTTCCTGGTCTCTGGTGAAAGACTTGCCGCCGAATCATGGGTAGCGATTTCCTTTTTTTCTATAAAAACTGCGTAACTATTGGGGGCGATTTTATTACCGTATTTATTAGCATATACTTTGGTAAATTCGGCTCCAAAATAGAGAATAGCGGCGGAATAATAAACCCATAATATAATGAGTACTACCGCTCCGGCGGCACCATACACCGATAGGGTGGACGAGCGACTGAGATAAATATTAATTGCCCATTTACCAATCAGGAATAAAGCAGCGGTGAATAAAGCCCCAACCAGTACATCGCGCCACTTTACTTTGGCATCGGGCAATACTTTGAATATAACCGAGAAGAGCAGCATCACGGTGGTTACATTAATAACATTGGCAATGATCCAACTAAGCCAGGCCATTTCACCAAAGCGTCTGTTCAAAAAATCATAAATAACCGACAGCATCGCGCTAAGCACCAGCGAAACCAGTAACAGAAAACCGATGCCGACGATGAGGGAAAAAGATAGTAAACGATTTTGCAGAAATTTCAGCCAGCCGCGTTTGGGTTTTGCTTTCAGGCTCCAGATAGAATTAATAGAATCCTGAATCTCCAGAAATACGCCGGTGGCCCCAAAAATAAGCGTTGCCACCCCAATGATCGTAGCAATGGTCGTAGAACCCGATATGTGGGCATTACGGATCATTTCCTGCACCTGCAAGGCACCCACCGTGCCAAGTAATCCTTCAAACTGGGTGTACAAATACCCTTCCGCTGCTTCCCTGCCAAAAAAGGTGCTACTGATCGCGATGACGATAATCAGGATGGGGGCCAGCGAAAAAAGGGTGTAATAGGATAAAGAAGCACTGAATTTCAGGGCATTATCTTCACTGAATTCTTTAGCCGCCTGGACAAACAGATGGAAAAAATCCACCGTTTTATACCAGACGTATTGAAACGCATTCTTTTTACTGGCTGATGTCTCCATGAACAGGCTATTACTTAATAAACAGTAGGCACAGGTTGGTGAACATCGCTGGGAAGTGCGCCATTCCACCAGCGGCGCAGGTTAGTGCCGGCCGCAATAAGCAATAAAAGCATTCCGCCATAAGCCACCAGAATAATCAGCGAAAAGGGGCTGCCAAACATGGCTTGCTGCTGGATAGTAATCCCCAACAAAGCCCAGATGACTGCCGCCGCGTAGGGTATATTGCGCCAGCTATATACTGCCAGTAAAGCCACCAGCGTAGCCACTGCGATCATTATCACCGTCCAGATTTTTTCGGATATGCCAAAGCCATCCCAGTTTATGCCGACCAGCCAGGCCGTGATATTGGCCACCGTAGCCACTGAAATCCAGCCCAGATAGAGGCCAAACGGAATATCAAGGAAGTTGCGATTATCGGCCGTGTGCGGTAAGTTCCTGAAAATCAACGTATTTATCCGGATCAGTAAGCCCAGCGTGACCAGCATAATCACCACACTGGCCGTCACCAACTCATAGTGCCAGCAGAATAGCCAGCCCATATTGAGCAGACAAAGCCAGACAAAATTCCAGCCCAGCGCACTGACGGCGGTGTTGCGCTGCTCCGCCCGCCGGGTGTTGCGTATAGGCCACATTTGCCAACCGATGAATAATAAAAGGGCCAGATAAATGACTCCCCAGATCGAAAAAGTGAGCGGAGCAGGGGTGAAAAGGTTGGGATACTGGTCGGAGAGTTCGCCGGTGGTTTTCCGATTGAGTGGCATGGCCTGCGACATATAGTTGAAGGCGATGGTCAGTAGGAAAAACAATAGATTGGCTACCCGCAGAATGGTCAGCCGGTTGGTGGTCGGGGCTTGGGTATCCTGGCTTACGTAGTATTGATTCATGGCTGGAAGTATTGATTTCAGAGAAAAAAGAAAAGTGCCGAAACAAATTTCGTCGTTCCGGCACAGTCGTTTGCGACAACCAAAAAATTCTTAACTCATTTGATCCTGGAGTTTGGCCGCATCCCGCATACTATCGTGCGACGATTTCAGCTCTGCTTTTTGTTCAGCGATTTCCTGGCGAATATTATCTGGCAGGTGAGCCTCGGTTTCGAGGGCTTCCTGATAAGCGCGTTGAGAAGCACCTTCCCCGAATTCGCAGGAATCCAGGACAGATTGGCGGCTCTTGCTCGTCAGCGTGGCTTTAAAGTCCATCCAGACCCGGTGCAACTTGCCCCGTGCGGTAGAGTCCGTCACTGGCTCGCCGCCCAGTGAAGTGATGGTTTGTTGCCAGTGGATCACGTATTCGCGACTTTGGTCGGCATACTTGCTAAATACCGCCTTTAAATCAACGTCCGCGTTTTCCACATCTTCTATGGCACGCTCGTAACCGAACACCCGATCATAATTTATGCGTACTAACTCGTTGAGAGCATCTACTAATTCTTCCTTGTTGTTTTGCATGGTGTTTGTTTTTAGAATGATAACTGAATTCGCGTTTAACCACAAAATAACCAGACCAATGGTCTTTATGATTGCTTACAAAAAGGGCCGGGTAAAAAATGCCCCAAAGCGGGGCTGGTTCAAGCGAAATTGTCCACTGGCTGCTCGTTGAAAGTGCGCCGCAGGAGTGAAATAGCGTGTCGCAGCCGGGTTTTGAGTGTACCAAGCGGAATGCCAACCAGCTCGGCGGCTTCCTGCTGGCCATAGCCCTGAAAATAGACCAGGTCAATCAGTCGGTGATATTTATCGTCGAGCCGGGCCGCCATTTGATGAATATCCAGGGTGTCTATTGGCAAGGGTTCGGTATATACATTACAGCCAATGGCACTCATGTCTTCCATTTTGGCAGATTGCCGGTAATGAGCAGTACGAGTGACATCAATGGCCGTATTGCGGGTAATATTGAGCAACCAGGTAAATATGCGGCCTTTGGAAGAGTCATAACTGTAACTGTAACGCCACACTTTAATAAAGGTATCCTGTATTACCTGCTCCGCTAATTGTTGCGAACCGACTATACGCAGGGCAATAGTAAAAAGTGCTGACCCATAGGCCTCGTACAAATCGCCAATGGCTTTTGGATCTGCTTGTTGCAGCCGTGTAATGATGGTGGCATCTTCCATATATCGTGGAAAAATTTATATTTAATCTTGGATGAATAATGCTTCGATACTGGAACAGACCAAGCAGAGACGGATTATAAAACAACCAGATTACTTAAATGACTGGACCACTAAACAACGTCTTCCGATTTCACAATATTAATCGCAGGATCGGTAATGGCATCCAACGCATGGTGAGAACCATGTAACAGGTCTTCGTCATGTTCATGGGTCTTGCCCTGCATACTTTTTACGGTCTGCAGGGGCGTAGGCATTTTGGCTTTTACGTTAGGCCCTGTGTGTTCCCCGGCAAGGGTCAGGCTGCCCTGAATACCACCATCCATGGTTTTGCCCGTAGCGACGGAAGCGATCATCTTTAAAAAAGAGACCATTTTACCATGTTTGGTATCCCAGTAAAACCCTTCCTGCGGGGTCACTTTGAGCAAGCGCAGGTGTGGATCATCCTTGCCTCCCTGAAACCATACTTTGACGAGCGGGGTCCAAAGCTCGTCTATTTTGGCCTGATCGTACAACAGTTCAGCGGTGCCAGTCACCGTTAAATAAGACGAACTGCCATTATCGGCATAGATAAGTTGTACGCGGTTGTCTATCGCTATTTCGTGCGTATGCTGATTATCGTCGCTACTAAAAAACCAAATGGCTCCGGTCTTTTCTTCTACTTGCTGGGTGGACATCGGGCAGGCAGAGAAAGGTACTTGAGCCAGATTGGTACAAAGCATCGCGATACGCGTATCTTTGGTCAGTTCCTGTAGTTTACTGATCGCAGCTTGTTGGGCCAGATTTTGTACATCACTCATGGTAGGAAATGTTTATTTATGAAAAATGTGAATAATGGGTTAGCTAATAGCTTTTATAAGTAAATAAGCAAAATTGCAAAAGGAGCGCAGCAACATCCCGGTGTTCATCGGGAAGGCAAATGGAGCAAAGCGACATCCCGGTTTTTTATCGGGATAGGCAATGACAATCAGCCAGTTACGACAAAAATAACCTCGATTAATTTTGCCCGCCTACTTA
>Ga0105047_10013021_pt1 | contig 13334 bp, 14 predicted proteins | sample MAT04_FD_78384 | JGI IMG/M metagenome (GOLD analysis project Ga0105047, IMG submission 78384) | Freshwater microbial communities from Lake Fryxell liftoff mats and glacier meltwater in Antarctica - MAT-04 (megahit assembly) | ecosystem: Environmental > Aquatic > Freshwater > Ice > Liftoff...
AACGTCCCGGCCAGATGTCATTTCGGTTTTGGCAGGAAGGTCCCGGCTACGACCGAAATCTCACCGAGCCGGGGTCGATCATGGCAGCCATCAACTACATCCATCTCAACCCCGTCCGTCGTGGGCTGTGTGAGCGGGCCATCGATTGGAAGTGGTCGAGTGCCCGGTATCATGTGTTGCCAGAGATGCCACAAGACCCCATTCTGCCAAAGCTGGTTCCGCTCTCACCCGATTTATTGTCGTGAGGCTCATGGGTGTCGAACGTAACCCAGGTGACGCTTTCACCAAGTTCATCGCCCAGTGGCACTGCTGGACAAGCCAGCAGTGGCACCCGGCGGGGCTCAACGCGTTGACTACTTCTTCACCGTCACCAACCCCTCACCCGGATCCTCGGTGAGAAGCAGTCCTCGGAAGTGGTACTCCTGGGGTTTTTCGTTGCGGTGGATTTGCAGGCCGAGAGGGCTGGGCTGGAGCATTTCCGGTTTGTCGGTGAAGTCGAAGACTTCTTTGCCGTTGGCTGCAAATTGAATGCGGTTGCCGCGGACCAGAATTTCGATCTGGTTCCACTGCCCTTTTTTCTCGACTTCAAAGCCCACTCCAGCGGGGACGACGCGGTTGCGGCGATGGGCGTCCCACAGACCCCACTCGTGACTGAACATCAGCAGTGGCCCTTTGAATCCAAACTTGTTGTCCCCAGCGTCAGTGATCTGCTCGCCCAATGCAGCCACTGCGGAGTGCATGGTCGAGTGCTTGTCGCTCATAGTCTGCTTGACCTCGAACAGCATCCGAAAGTTGCGGTACTTTTCCGTGGTGAACAGATAGGTACTGCTGGGCACCATATCGTCACTGGCCCCTCTGATCATGCCATGAGTGACCGACCAGCGGGACTCCATGCCGGTCCATCCCGACAGGTCCTTCCCGTTGAATAGCGAGACGACTTTCTCGGACTTCGGGATCAATGTCTCCACCGCCAGCGGCTCGGTGAAGTCGGTCTCGGAAGTCTCCAGCTTCAGCTCCTTGATCCACGTATTGCGATACCGCACATCGTGCCCTTCGCATTGCAGCTTGATCCCGCCGGGAGTGTCGGTGATCCCCACTCCGTCCTCGTTGCCGCCATCAATCCCCGATCTTGCTCCACCCCAGACCTTGTTGATGTCGAAGTTCACGTGGGTTTTCTGGCCGTTGAAGTACATCGTGGCCCGCGCTTTTTCAGACCGCTTGCCGTCTTTGAACCGTGCGGCGCGGAACACCACGTCATAGGAGTTCCAGCTGCCGAGGCCGTTATAGGCATAGTACGGCGACTCGCTCTCGTTGATGATGGCTCCCATGCCGTGCGTAGTCTTGTCGCCGTCCAGCACTTGAATCTCGTGACGGTTCTGGAGGTAGACCCCGCTGTTGCCGCCCGGATTCACAATCAAAAATTCAATGTGCAGTCGGAAGTCGCGGAACTCTTTTTTCGTGACGATGTCCGCCGCCCCGTATTGACCGCCCGCAGCGGCCGGATCATCGGTCTGGACAGCTGAGCCGCCATCGACCGGGTCGGCCACGATCTTCCACTTGATGGGGAGCGAGGAATTGAATGCGGGCCCCTGCCAGTAGGTCCACTTCGCGTCGAGCATCTCCCGCGACCCATCGATGAGCATTTCGGCCCCCTCGATCGGTTTCGCTCCGACACCAACATCGGCGATGGCGGCCCTGCTCATCACCAGCAGAGACAGCAGCAGTGAGGCCGTACGGGCCAGAGTGTGGAAACGAATCATGGGGTATCTCCGGGAGCGAGGCGGTGAGAGGCAATCCGGGACTGATACTATCAATGAAAATTTGAGGAGGCCAATCTGGTCCATACATAGGCCACATCAAATCGCTTGCTATGATTCTGGTTTCCATCGATCTGGGACTCGACAAAGACTGCTCGAACATGTCGAAACACTTCATTCCCCGCGTCATCTCCTCTGCCAATGGTCTCGGGGCTGTCGCCCGAGCGTATGCAGAGATGCAGGCGGGAGCCGACCCGCTCGATGCGGTGATTGCGGGGGTGTCGCTGGTGGAGGATGACCCGCAAGATCTGACGGTCGGATATGGGGGACTGCCGAATGAGGATGGAGTGGTCGAGCTGGACGCAGCGGTCATGCATGGGCCCACTCATCGGGCGGGGGCAGTCGCAGCCATCCAGGGAGTTCGGCATCCGTCCCGCGTCGCTCAACTGGTGATGCAAATGACCGATCATGTATTACTGGTCGGTGAAGGGGCACGCCGGTTCGCAATGTACAACGGGTTCGTCGAGGAGAATCTGCTCACGGAAAAGGCCCGCAAGATCTGGATGTATTGGAAGCGCACGCGGTCGTTGCGCGATGATTGGATCGCTCCTGCCATGGACGATGTCGACTCCGAGGTCCGTGAGTTCTTTCGACTGGAGGCGGACGATGTGCCGGGGACCGATGCTCTGGTGTATCAACGGTCCGAAGCACTGGAACGCCCCACCGGGACGATTCACTGTTCGGCGATCAATCACAAAGGCGACATCTCCTGTACGACCACGACGAGCGGTCTCGCCTTCAAGATCGCCGGGCGAGTTGGTGACTCAGCAGTCATCGGGGCCGGTCTGTACTGCGACAATGAGGTCGGCTCCTGTGGCAGCACCGGGCGGGGAGAGGCCAACCTGCAACACGCCAGTTCGGCCTCAGCTGTGGAACTGATGCGGCAGGGAGCGACCCCGCTCGAAGCGGGGCGGGAGCTACTTCGCCGGGTCGTGGCTCATACGCGCGAACCACACCTTCTCGGAAAGGATGGCAAACCGAACTTCGGCTTAAAATTGTACCTGCAGTCGAAGTCAGGCCAGTATGCGGGAGTGTCACTCTGGGGACCTACAGAATATGCAGTCGCTGATGCTCAGGGAGCGCGGCTTGAGCCGTGTGAGTTTCTGTTTGATAAGCGGGCTGACAAGCCAGAGTGATATAAGTCGGATTGGCGGGCTGGCGATTCCTCGGGTCCCCTGCTCCAACGGGCAATCGGAAATCTCGACTTTTCAGGTGCACGCACAGACTCCCTGACGATTCCATTCAAACGCTCACTCATTTTTTGTATTGCGATCATTTGACCAAGAATATTCGGTCTCGACATTGTATCCTGTTCGTTGAACAGCACGGCACCGCCTCGCTGAAAAAGCAGGCAACACCTGATTGGAGATCTCACATGAAACGATTTGCATTTCTGGCTTTGGCAATGGGTCTGATGGTCGGTTGCGAGCCAGCGGCTGTGGCACCGACAGCTGGCTCGGCAGATGCCATGATGAAGGACGCAGTGGATAGCGCCAAGAAGACGGGTGAAAAGGCCGCCGAAGCGGCCTCAGCCAAGGTCGAAGAAGTGAAGACAGAGGCCGCAGCCAAGGTCGATGAAGCGAAAACAGAGGCTGCTGCCAAGATCGAAGAAGCAAAGACTGAGGCCGCAGCTAAGGTTGAAGAAGTCAAAGAAGGAGTCAAGGAAACCCTCGACGCCGCAAAACCGAAGCCATAGTTTCCATGGACTCGCGAAGTACTCAGAGGGTGGTGGGCACTTTGCTCACCACCCCTTTTTTTTCGTGGAATATACAAATGTCCATAGGCCGTGTTGACATTCCCCTTTCCTTTAAACGCAGGATTTCTTAAACCTCTCGTCAGTTGATGGACCTCAAGGATGGGGGATTTGCGATGCGGCGGTTTTAGTTGTCGGACGAGCAGTGGTTGCGTGTGAAAGACCTTTTGCCGGGGAAGGAAGGCGATCCGGGGCGGACAGCCGGTTGTTCCTGGACGCGGTGTTGTGGATTGCTCGCACGGGGGCGCCGTGGCGGGATTTGCCCGAGCGATTTGGACCGTGGAACAGCGTGTTCAAGCGGTTCGATCGCTGGTCGAAGACGGGCGTGTGGCAGCGGGTGTTCGAGGCGTTACAAGACCTCGATCTGGAGTGGTTGATGGTCGATGCGACGATCATCAGGGCTCATCTCCACGCGGCGGGGGCCTTAAAAAAAGCGGCGAAAACCCACAGCTCGGACGTTCCGTCGGAGGCTTCAGTTGCAAGATTCATGCGGCGTGCGACGGCCTCGGCAACCCGGTGAAGTTCCTGCTCACGCCCGGTCAAACGCACGACGTGACGCAAGCCGAGTCGATGATCGCAGGGATCCAGGCAGAGCACGTTTTGATGGACAAAGGCTACGACAGCGACCCGCTGGTAGCGGTCATCGAGAAGACCGGCGAGAAGGCGGTCATCCCTCCCCGGTCCAACCGCAAGACCCCGCGCGATTACGACCGGGAAGTCTACCGCGAACGCAACAAGATCGAACGCCTGTTCGCCCGGCTCAAACAATGCCGCCGCATCGCCACCCGCTACGAGAAAACCGCCCGCAACTTCATGGCATTCCTGCATTTGGCCTCAGCCATGATCTGGCTGGCATGATTGTCAACACGGCCTAATACTTCGCGATGATCTCATTCAGCCAAGAATTCCCCTTTGCAGTTCGTTATCGTAATCTCTCACACTCCTGCGCTGTCACGCCGGAACAAATTTGCACCTTCTACTTGAGGAGTTTTCAATGAAACGAATTGCATCTTTTGCTTTGGCAATGGGGTTGATGGCTGGCTGCGAGCCTGCAGCAACCACTCCTGCAACCCCACCCGCAGCGATTACTCCAGCGGAACCCATTGGCACCGCCGCAAAAGAGAATGATGCGGCTACGGAAAAGGCTGCCGCTGAAAAAGCCGCCGCTACCGCTCCTGCAACTCCTCCTGCTGAAGAAGCTAAGCCGAATCCGTAATCCGCGGACTCGCGAATCACGACAGCGGTGGTGAGCTCCCGGACTCACCACCGCTTTTTTATTTCCGGTATCTCATCATCGCCTCATCGCCAGCTTTTACCCGGACTCTGACCAGCCAGATGCAGGAATCGGATTGCTCCCCGGCCACTTTGTTGTGGAGTTGGAAGAGGTTTTGAGTTGAAGGACTCAATCGATTTCCATTCGTTGAGAGAGATGGATTTCGCAGTTCGTTGAGGCAGCAGTTTTCTTTATTTCTGTCGATAGTCACTTCAGCCGGGAATTTCTGGTCTCGATTCAGTATCTTATTTTCGAACAGTCCGGCGCTGTCCCGCTGGGAAAATGAGTACCACCTTCTTGGAGAATCTCAGATGAAGCGACTTTTCATATTGGCAATGGGTCTGATGGTCGGATGCGAGCAATCGGTGACCGCTCCCCAGGGATCTGGTCCAACGATTACCCCGGCCGCTGCTGCCGACGCTGCCGCCGACGCAAATCGGGACGCGAAGGACATCGCGGATGCTGCCGCCGCTGCCGCCAAGAAAGCTGCCGGAGACGCTGCCACAGCAACTGGTGACGCCGCGAAGGCCGCTGGCGATGCAGCCGCCGAGGCCGTTAAGCCGAATCCGTAATCTGCGGACTCGCGAATCACGACAGCGGTGGTGAGCTCTCGGACTCACCACCGCTTTTTTTCTGGTCCCTGGTTTTTTCCAGGCAATTCAAACCTGCCAGTTACGAATATCATAATCCTCTGCAGGCACAGTCAGTTCGATCATCCCCTCTGAGGGAACCCGGTCCAAGCTGGTGCGGGCTTCGAACAGCTCCACATAAAAGTGAATCGCCTGCCCCGTAGTCAGCCCCAGATCGACGATCGGTATTGAGATCACAGCGACATCTTCGATCGCTGCGACCAATCCCGACTTCTCGGGAGTGCCTCCTCGGAGCAGCTTCAGCTCGAGAGCTCCCGTCTCTGACAATCGGACTTGTACCTCGTGTCCATCCGGCTCGAGAAATCGGACGCGGAGCTCCTGTCCTGGTTGGAGTACATCCTTGGCTCGTCCCGCGGTATCACAGCGGATGAGGAGGGACTGACTGTTAAATCCGAAGTGCAAGTCTCGAATCACACCTTGAGTCACCTTCGCCATCGTTCCTCGTTCGGAACCCGCGACGAAATGGCCCGCCGACATCCACTCAAAATACCGTCGTCGGCCATCGGGTTTCACCTCGAGCAGGCGGCGAGGCTGGGTATGGATACTCTCCTGATGAATGCGGCAGATGGGACGTAGCAAAACGTTCGGCGGCGTCTCGCCGAGCAGGCGGAAGACATTCTGCAGGTGCCGACGGAAGAGTTGATCGAACAGATCATCCTGGCCCGAGGAGCGGTCGTCTCCATACCACCAGAACCAATCGCTCCCTTCAGCGATGTCGAGTTCACGCCACGCTTTGGCCAGCGTGGCCTCATCGAATTTTCCGGCAGACACCTGCTGCTTGAGGAACTCGCGAGTGAGGTGTAATACGTCCCAGCCCTGGCGGTCTTCGTCGTGGCCAATCCAGATGTAGAAGTCGGAATTAATCCAGCTTCCCGCGTGGAGTTTATGCAGCCTCTCTGGAGCAGGAGCGGCCTCGAGGTGATCACAGATACGCATCGGGCGAACATCGGAGTGCCTGACAGCCTCGCGATACAGTGTCCGCAGAAACACCACGCCCCCATCGCGGTAATGCTCCCAGCAGTTTTCCCCGTCCAGAATCACGGGGACAATGACCGGCTGATCGGGCTTGTCTTTGCGAATCACGCGACCGACCTCTGCACAGGCATTCAACAGCGTGTGAGCGGCTGAGACCGGATCTTGGCGCTGAGCCTCGAATCCGATGAAATCGCTGAGGCCCAGATCGCGGAAGATCAGCTGGAGGTTTTGGCCCTGATGCTCCCAACGCCACGGGCGATAGAGCAAATCGGGGCGATTGATTCGCTTGTGACCATCGCGATGGATCGCCCCATCGAGTGATCTGGAGAGAATCCCCTCGTCGGTGGCGATCCACTGGATACCCGCCTCGATGATTGCCGGGAGGATGTCTGCGGAAACTGATCCTTCCGATGGCCACATCCCGCGCGGCTTGCGACCGAACAACTTTTCATGGAGGGTGACGGCTGACTTGATCTGCCGGATGGCGTCCTCGGCATAACTCTCGATCGACGTGGGCAATTGACAGTTGGGCATCGCCTGCCGAGCGGATCGCTTGTCCCAGAGCAGTGGCAAAATCGGATGGTAGAACGGCGTCGTGGTCAATTCGACCTGGCCGCGATCCTGTAATTCTTTGTGCAACGGGATGACTTGGGCGATGACTTCTCGTTGCTTCGTCAGCAGCCAGTGCTTATCGGTCTCGGTGTAGTCGCGGGCCTTCTCGCGGAACTCTCGCAGCTCCGCGTCCTCCTCGAATACCAGCTCGTGGAACCACGACAGATTGTGCCAGACCTGTAAGTCTCGCAGGTCTTGTGAGGACATCCGGCCCACGGCGGCATCGGAGCCCGACGGCTGGGTGAATCGCTTGCGGTGAAGTTCCAGATACCGGGGGAAGGGGCGAATCATCGATTCGAGATTCGCGGCAAAGAAATTATCGACCAGATAGCGTGCGTCGTGGGCACTGAGCCCATCGGTGGGCATCCGAGAGACATCGAGATGTCGGTCGCTGCCGCCTGCGACATACCGCTGGATCTGGACCAGAAGACTCGGAACCAGATTGATCGAGCAGCGAAACTCGGGAACCTCCTTCAAATGGAGGGCCATCCCGATGTAATCCTTGGTGGAATGAAACCGCACCCAAGGCATGAGCGTTTCACCGGCCACGTCATCCGGGTAGTACGGCTGATGCTGATGCCAGAGAACCGCCAGGGAAACAGGGGGCATGAAGAATTCCTCTCGGGACATGAGCGCGGACGTAGTGTAGCAATTGCCACTCAACTCCGTCGGCGCGAAGTCCCCAAGTTCTCAGAGCTGAAATCAATGATTGAGTTTTCGCAATTGTTCGATCAGGTCCGGGTGTTGGCCGGCCACGTTCAGCAGGTCCCAGGCGTCCTCGGGCTTGAGGGTCAGCCAATCGATGGCTTCGTCTCCTGCTGGAGTGGAATCTCCCTGGCGATGGACCAGTTGAGCCTCGGGAGTTCGTACCAGTGTTTCCCCGCAGTGACTGGCCACTCGCAGAAACGGACGACCGGGATTGGACTTCCCTGCAACCGCCAGGAGATCGACGGCCGGACTGTCGCCTTCCGCTGTGTGCAATGGCGCACGCTCACGGAGCGAAAGGCGACCCTCATGGGGCATCAACCACTCGCACAACGTCTGAACAATGTCGGTCGTTTGAACCAGTTCCAGAACCGTGGACCCTCCCGCATGGCCAGCCCCCGACTGCACCATCAGCGGAACGCGGACCAGCTCTGTCTGCAGTCGAACAGGTCGTTCACCGGGCAATTGCCGGGGGAGGTCATCTCCGAGGAGTCCCGCGATGATCAGCAGGCTGTCGGGTTGGGCGTGCCTGTGGAACTCCCGGATGAGTCGGCCCAAGCGGTCGTCCAGCTTCTCCACTGATGCGGCATAGAGGGCCAGGCTCAATCGCTCGACGACGGTGTCTGGTGTTTCCGGTTGGCGACGACGAGTGAACGCTCCCTCAGCGATCAGCTCATCCACGGCCAGAGCAGGCGTCATCTCGTCCGACTCATCGGCGAGGAGTTCCTCCCAGGAGGTCCCCAGCAGTCGCGCGACTTCGGTTTCCCACCCGGCATGATCTGGCACCCAGGGATCAGGAATCCCCAGACCTTGAATCCAAGTGAGCCCCGGTTGGCCGCTCGACAACTGAGATCGAATCTCTGCCACGCTTTGCTGCACCCAATCACGCGGCGCCTGGTCCGGAGTCTGGCGAATGGCTTCGATCGCAATCCCCGCTGAGTGCAACGCTTCCTGCAGATCAGCAACCAGGGGATGAGCGGACCAGTCCTCGGTCAGCGACCGATTTACGCCCGGGACCGCATGGCATAAGCAGTTATGAAACACAGCGGCCCGCGAAGCCAGCTGATCGAGTGCGGGGGTTCGCGTCCGGTACTGTCCGTATGCCCCGATCTGGCTGGCGGCGAGATGGTCGAGCGTGATCAGTATGACGTGACGGGGCAAGGTGAGGGTGGATCACAGAGAGTGGAAGGGAAATTATGTGAGCGGAACGATCAGAATGGCTCGAAGGAACGTTCTTCTCATTGGTCGACTCCTGCTGTCAGCGGCCTGAGTGCGATTTCAAAAAACAATAACAAGCCGACCAGTATCTCGCGATCACAGAGCCAACCCTCGTTGCTCGCCCACGTTCTGGGGGATGTGGCTACAGGTGAATCTGGTCGGTGGCGAGCGAGGTCAGACTCAGCTGGGTTTTGAAATCGGCATAAGCAGTCTTGGTCACGGTACTGGTCTCGCCCTCGCGGCGTTTGGTGGCGCGGATGAGGAGGTTCTTCGGGGTGTGGTCCAAGTCCACGAACTCGAGGATTTGTGTCCGGTAGCCCGCTGCTTCGAGAGCAGCCGCTCGCAGCGCATCGGTCGCCAGGGCGGCGAAACGCTCTTTGAGAATGCCGTGCCGGAGCAGCAAATCCAGCGGCTCGGAACCGATCGAAAGAGCCACTTCGTGCTGACAGCAGGGGACCGCCAGGATGACATCGGATTTCCAATGAACGGCTTGAGCGAGTGCCTGATCGGTGGCTCCGTCGCAGGCGTGCAGCGCCACGGCCAGATGGACCGCTTCCGTTTGCTCGACGGCTGAGATCGGCTGAGCAGCGAACTCAATCCCCTGGAGCTGAAGTCGTTCGCACAGCCCACGGCAGGTCTCGATCACGTCGGCGTTCTGGTCGATCGCCAGGATCTGGACCTCGCGCTGGTGGACCCGGACTAACAGGTGATGCAACGCAAATGTCAGGTAGCTCTTCCCCGAACCAAAATCGACCACGCGCAGCTGTCCCTCGTTCGGGAGGTGCGGAATGATATCGTTGACGAGTTCCAGAAAGCGGTTGATCTGATGAAACTTGTGAGTCATGCTCGCGCGGACGCGACCGTCAGCTGTCATGACGCCAATCGCTTCGAGAAACAAGCACGGCTGACCTTCGGGGATCAAGTACTGCTTCTCGCGATTATGCGATACGGGAGCGGGAGTGCGCTGGGCAGTCTTCTGGCTCGCCTTAACCGAGACGCCATCTCTCGAACGGTATTGAGAATCGGCCCCTGTCGTCAGCAGGTTCGCCTCGCGGAACGTCTTCGGGAAGATCGATTCCAAGCGAGAGAGACTCTCTTTCAAGGAGAGATTCTCATGCAGCTCTTGCGATCCGATGCGGGCGGTCCATTGCAGTAGGAGACCGTCTTTGAGCTGGATGCAGCGAACGGTGTAGCGTGTGGGGTGTCGCTCCGGGAGCGGCTTGTCCCCGGACTTGGGGGCGCTCAGGACCAGCTTGACGAGAGTCTGTGACTGGACAGCGGCTTCGAGAGCCAGGGTAAGAGCGAACCGCATAGCACTCCGGGATCTTCCGCGGGACGGGCTTACAGCCTGTCATCTCACGTCCAAGAACAGACAGGCGGGAAGCCTGTCCCACGACAGAAGACTCAGACCTGCTCGGCAGGAACTTCATCGGGCATCAACTCGACGGGAGCTGACTTCGGGGGCTCGAACTTAGGGGCCACAATGGTGTCGTCGAGAGTCGTCAGTGGTTCTGGTCGCTTAATGGACGGGCTGGGCGAGTAAGACGACGACGAGGATCGCGAGGAACTGCCAGTCATCTCGTCTTGGAATCCGCTGAGTCCCTTTTTGAACTCCGAGACCCCTTTACCCAGATTCTTCGCCACTTCGGGCAATTTCTTCCCGAACAGCAGCAGACCAATGATCCCGAGGACCAGCAACTCAGTGAAATTCGCGCCAAACATGGTACACCTCACACCAAGATTCGTGCTGCAGAGGCTGCAGATTGGATCTCGGATTAGACACTTCTCTTATTTCATCCTATCGGCCACGGGGGCTGAGTCAAATCGGTTCCGGCAGATCAAGTGTCGATGGTTTGTTGTGGCATTCCTTGAATCTCCTGTAACTATTGTCTGCAAAGCACGTTGCGTCGACTTTGTTACGGCAGATTCGCGTTGACGCTTCACGGTCTGCCCCTATAATCCGGCAGTCGATCGGGGACTCAGGAGTCAACAGTTCCGCCCTGAGACGCGGAAGACCCCCGAACGCAGGAGCAAAATCAAATGGCCGCTGCCAACGTTGTTGAGATTACCGATGCCAATTTCGATGCCGAAGTTACGGCGAGCGCTGTCCCAGTGCTGGTCGACTTCTGGGCCACGTGGTGCGGTCCGTGTATGCAGTTGTCCCCCACAATTGACGCCCTGGCAACGGAGTTCTCCGGCAAGGTCAAGATTGGCAAGGTCAACATTGACCAGAATCGCCAATTGCCTGTGAAGTATCGCGTCAATGCGATCCCCACACTGATGGTCTTCAAGGGCGGCCAGCTCGTGGAAACCGTTCAAGGGGCACAGTCCAAGGACAAGCTGACAGCGATGCTGAACAAGCACTCGTCATAATGCTGGCTTCGATACGACGGACAATTCGGTTCGTCGTATGGCTTATTGCCGGGCAATCGAGCCCGGCTCTCCATTGACGGGGAGTGTCGCGAGGAAATTTTCATGCGGCGACACTCCGAATATTTTCGCGCGCTGGCCTACGCGTTTATTGCCTCACTGTCTCTGATCGCACAGCCCTCTCGGGCGGACGAACCCTCTTCCAGCGACGCCGTTCAAGTTGCGGAGGCCCTGCCCGACACAGGGAGACAGGTGGCGATCCAGGGCATCGGTGCGGATGCCTGGGCAGAGATCATTCGCGCCGCCGTCCTCGCTTCTCTGCCGGAAGAATCAGTGAAGGAGAAGCAGTGGGGTCGCCAGGCCGAAATCCTGTCCCGCTATGAAGTGAAAACCAAGAACGGCTGGTTCCGCGTCCGACCCGTGAAAAACCTCGTGAATCACGGGTTCTGGCAACGCGACACGGTCCAGATGCTCAACCCGGAAGAGACACTCAAGCTGCAGTTCCTGAACGTCCAGAACCCTCCCGAGGGCCCACTGACCTTCACCATGCAGCTGATAATGCAGGCACGCGTTAAGACCGAGTTCGTCCAATGGGTCTACGGAGTGAAAGGCCTGAATGGGAAGGCCGATGCGAACGTCGTCATCGCAGTGGAAGCCGATTGCTCGATCGATCTCAAATCGGTGCATAAGAAGGGCGATCTACTCCCATCGATTCAGGTGGTTCCCGATGTCACCGGACTGCGACTACGGGTTCAGGACATCGACGCACACCAAATCGGTGCTGTCGGCGGCTGGGCCGCGAAAGAGATCGGCGATAATTCCCGAACGATGGTGAATGCCATTATCAATGAGTACGAAGGCAAGATTCTCCGCGACCTGCGACGCAAGATTGAAAAAAATCAGGATCGTCTGCAGATCTCGCCGTCTCAACTCTTCACGAAGAAGAAGCCTGAGCCCGCGAAAACCTCGGAAGCGACCACTCCGTTGACGAAGTGATTTCGATCCGAAGAACGACCCCCGGAATTGTCCAAGGCTGCTGAAGAAGCCCGGTGGCAACAATCGGTGACCTGTAGAATCGGCATAATCGATTCGGTGTTGAATTCGGCTCGACGCCGGATTGAATTCGGAGCCAGATCGTGGAATCTTCGAATCGACACTCGTGGCCGCTCGTAACCTTGGAGAGTTAACCACTTTTCACTGGCTACACCGGCAGGCCCCGATGCGTTCTGTTCTCATTTGTCAGCATGACGCGTCACTCGTCCGGGAGATCATGCCCCGCTGGCTAAATAGCTTCAGCGAATTGGCCGGGATCGTTGTCATTCGCGACGAGAACAGCCAGCGCTGGAAGAAGCTCAAACGGAGCGTGCAGAAGGACGGCCTCCTCGGCACGCTCGACCTGCTGGCCTACCGACTCTTTCACAAGTTTCGATATGCAGCTGCCGATCGAAAGTTTGAAGACGGAATTCGTCGATCCCATGGGACTGTCTATCCGCCGGTCGGGCGAGAGATCCCCCTCTTGGAAACGACAACTCCCAACGGCCCAGAGGTGCAGGAGTTTCTCCGGTCGTGCCAGCCTGACGTGATGCTGGCCTGCTGCAAGCACATCCTGAAACCGGCGATTTTCGAGCAGGCCCGGCTGGGAACCTTTGTGATGCATCCTGGGATCTGCCCCGAATACCGCAACGCGCATGGATGCTTCTGGGCGTTGGTCAATGGGGACTTGGAACGGGTCGGAATGACGTTACTTAAGATCGATCGAGGCATCGATACCGGACCGGTGTACGGATACTTCACCGCGTCCTACGATGAAACGAAGGAGTCCCACCTCACAATTCAACGCCGCATGACTTACAGCAACCTGGGAGGGGTTCAAAGAGTGCTGGAGCAATTGGAGGCTGGCGTCAGCATGACGATTCCGACCTCGGGACGAGCCAGTGCGGTCTGGGGCCAACCGACTCTGA
>Ga0105047_10013023_pt1 | contig 13333 bp, 5 predicted proteins | sample MAT04_FD_78384 | JGI IMG/M metagenome (GOLD analysis project Ga0105047, IMG submission 78384) | Freshwater microbial communities from Lake Fryxell liftoff mats and glacier meltwater in Antarctica - MAT-04 (megahit assembly) | ecosystem: Environmental > Aquatic > Freshwater > Ice > Liftoff...
CTGGGCGATGTGGACGGAGATGGGAAGGTGGATGGAACGGCGGGCAAGGCCGACTATGTGAAGACCAACGCGGCGGTGGGCGGGGGCAGTGGTGCGTACAAGGTCGAACTGGATGTGAGTCTTGATGGATTAGTGACGGCGGCGGACGTGACGATCGTGACGGCTAATGACGGGATCAAGACGGGGCGGGGGAAGCACAGCGCGGCGAGTGTGGGGTGGAGAGTGGGGTGGAGGGGGTAACCGCTCTCAATACTGGGACAACCACTCGATCTGTGTACGATGCACTTACAGGCCTTCTCTCGGCCGCCAGCATCTGCGGAAGCGGGTGGCCAGATACTATCCCATGTGGGAATTTATCTACATCGGAAGAATGCTACGCGTGCTGCAATGTTCAGGCAGAAGGTTCGCCCGATCAGAATGCAGCGTGCCGCGCGACATGTGCTGGTTTACCCCACGCGGATCCGCCCCCCCGCCTGCCGATTTCCGATTCGATTTTGTCAACTGCCCATGTCTCCAGAAGTTGTTGATGCTCTTGAATCCGCTCGTCGCGCGTGTGGGAATCGCGGATGCGGCCAGTTGAAGGTAATATGTGGATATTGTCAATCACCGCGGGCTCGCGGCAATCCGCTGCTTCGCCCACCCATGTATGGGCAAACAAAGTGTAACTTCAGCACGCATTGCCCGACTGAAATGAACATATGCTTGGACGCGCCTGAGGGCTGGATACCAAATATGATCCATGAGCTTACACACGTTCGACAGTGTTGTGACAAATCGTGGATAAATATGGAATGCGATAATATAATTAGGCTTGAGCGGGAGGCATTCCTAGTGGCCCGACAGTGCGATCCTGCCAGCAGACTACCGAATAGCCTGACCAATTGCTGCGTCAGGGCTTGCCAATCCGCAGGCGATGCTTGCCCCAGCCAAGCTGTTTGTCGAGCTAAATGCCTTGCGATGTTTCCATAAATATGAAAGGCCGAGCCATGCAACCTTACCTTCAACAGCTCAGAACGATATTGGGGTGCCAAGTGGCACTTGCGGCGCTCGTAATGAGCATGCAGGGGTGTCGAACAACATCATCAGGATATGTCGCGACTGACGTGGAAAATCAAATGTACTCGCCCTGGGCGGTCGCCCAAGCGAGAGTTGCCCTTGTCGATGGGGAACCGGATGCAGTACTTATCGAATTATGGACAATAGACAACAATCATTTTCTGGAGGCGAGCGAAGCAGCATTTGTGCTCGCACGAACACCAGGGGTAGTTATGATTAATAATAGGACAAGTTTGCACTTGCCTGAGTCGGAGGGGTTTCAGGGAGTCTCTCGAGAGGGCAACATCCTCATTCTGACTCAAGGATACGATCCCGCACTTTCCCCCCTTTCTGATCGTCACTTTGTGGTAACGATTCCGCTGCGGTCCGTCGAAGCCCGCGCCATGTTGCGGGCTGGCGGTAATATTGTTATTCACCCCAATAGAACTACACGGGCGAGGGACGGATTGGCGGGGGTGGCGTTTCAATGGTGATTTGTTGTCGCTGCGGCCATTGGAGGAGCGCGTTCTTGCCGAAAGAGGGTCTGTACTCACCACATAGGGAACACCTCGTGGTCAGCAGATGGGTGACAGGTCTAACCCCTGGCGGGCGCCACGGCCACACGTCGAGTGGAAACCGGTAGTAGTAAGCTAAGGTGCAATAAAAAAGGGGTGCCTTTCGGCACCCCTTCTGGAGGTGAGATGAACTCCGCAATTCGCAATTAACCCAAGAGCATGGCGTCCTGGCGTTCCTTGGTGGCCCACTTGTTGAAGTCTTCGAGGGGGAGTTCTTCGACTTTGGACTTGGCGAGGATGGCGTCCATGGTTTTGTGCTCGCGGATCTGGGCGTAGACGGTGGCGGCCTGGCCGGAGTCGATGAGCTGCTGGCGGAGCTGCTCGGGGCGCTTGTTTTGCTCGAAGGCGAGCTGGGCGATGCGGCCGTTGACTTCCTGGTCGCTGACGGTGATGCCGAGTTGTTCGGCAGCACGCTCAAGGATGAAGAAGGCTTTGAGTTCGCGGGTGGCATCACCCATGGAGTGCGAACGCATGTCGGCGAGGCGCTCTTCGATCTTGGCGGCATCGACGCCACGGTACATGAGTTCCATGCGGCGGCGTTCGAGGTTTCGGCCGGCCTGGGAGGCGGTGACGCGGGCGGGGAGGGAGACCTCGACGTTGTCGATGAGGTGCTTGGCGAGCTGCTGACGCATGACTGACTGCTGCTCGACGAGGACGCGCTGTTCGAGGCGTTCCTTGATGGCTTCCTTGAGCTGGGGCTCGCCTTCCATGCCGAAGCGGGCGGCGAGGTCGGCGACGGGGGCGGGGATGATGCGGTCAACGCGGGCGGGGGAGTAGGTGACGGTGAGGTCGGCGGCGCGGAGCTCGTCGTTCTCGTGGTTTTCGGGGCCGTTGGTTTTGATGGTGACGGTGTCACCGGGCTTGGGGAGGCCGAGTTGCGTGGCGAAGTCTTCGACTGAGAGGCCGACGATCATGCCCTTGCCGTTTTTGTCGGCGGTGGGGACCTGAACGACGATGCCTTCGGAATCAAAGAAGACTTTGCCGGCGGCGTTGGTGAGCTTGGCGTGGCCGGTGAGGTAGTCGCCCGCTTCGGGGACCTGGCGCTCTTCGAGCGAGCCTTCCTGGATGGCGAGTTTTTCGACTTCCTTGGCGACCATGTCGTCGCCGACGGTGAGGAGGGGCTTCTTGATGGCGATGCCCTCAAGGCCGGGGAGGGCGAACTCGGGGAGGACTTCGACATCGACCTCGAAGACGAGGGGCTGGCCGGGAGTGACATCGACCTTGTTGAGGTCGGGACTGGTGGGGGAGCCGAGGACGCGGAGTTTGCTGTCTTCGATGGCTTTGGAGACGGCCGAGGAGACGAGCTGGTCTTTGGCCTGGCCCTTGGCCATGGTTCCAAAGCGCTTCTCGATGAGGCGGCGGGGGGCATGGCCCTTGCGGAAGCCGGGGATTTCGGCCTCGAGGGTGAGGGTCTCAAAGGTGAGGCCGAGGGTCTCTGCGACGGTTTCGGCGGGGATCTCGATCTTGAGCTTCTTGCGGGTGGGCTCGACGTCGATGATTTCAACTTTGTTGGCGCGATCGGTGGTGGCGGTCATAACGAAAAACTCCGGGGTCCAGAGGGCTTGCCCGACAAGGGCTTGCACTCCCCACCCGAGGTGCGGAACGAGGGAAATCCGAGCGGTGGTGGCGCGCGGAAGGGGCGAAGTTTATGCAGGTGGCGGCGGGGTTGCCGGTGGCGGGGTTGGGGAGGGTTGGGGAGAGTTGGGGTGTGACCACGGTTTAGGGCAGTTGGCTCCCCTGCCCCCTTTTTATCTTGTCCATCCTGTCCATCCATGTGAACTCTACCCAATGCTCGACTCTCACACCAAACGCTGCGTCGACACCAACCCTCCTTACCCGGAGAAGGAACATGGATGCGCAGGATGAGCAGGATGGAATCGAGCCAAAGCGCGCATAGCGCCATTGCCCCTGCCCCAATCTATGGGCACCTCCCAGGGTTGCATTTATTTCATCAGGGGATAATGGTGATGACGGGGGTGGCGGTGACGAAGTCGTTGTTGCCTTCGCTGGACTCGCTGACGCGGTTGCGGGAGTCGATGCGGGCGCCGAGGTAGTAGGAGCCGAGGGCGGGGCTGGCGGTCGCATCCCAGTTGATGTTGAAGGTGGCGGTGCCGTTGGCGAGGGCGGCGAGGGTGGCGACATCGATAAAGCCGAGGATGATGTCGTCGGCATCGCCGAGGATGTCGTTGGCGGAGAGGCGGAGTTCAACACGGAAGGAGGACGCGGCGGCGGCGCCGAGATTTTTGAAGTTGGCGGTGACGGGTGTGAGTTGGCCGGGCGTGGTGAGGGAAATGCTGGCAGGGGAGACGGTGAGGGCGTCGAAGCCGAGGTCGGGAACGCCGGCGTTGCGGAGAGTGGCGGTGGCGGTGAGCTCGGTGGTGACGGAGGAGAGGCGGTAGCCGGCGCCGGTGTCGAGTTCGAGGATGAGGGACTCGTCGCCTTCGATGATGAGATCGGCCAGAGCGGAGAGGGTGAGGACGGTGGAGGAGCGGCCGGCGGGGATGATGATGGTGCCGGAGAGGGCGGCGAAATCGAGGGCGCTGGTGGCGGTGCCGCTGATGGTGTAGTTGACGGTGATGGGGTTGGTGGTGGAGCCGATGCGCGAGACGGTGAAGCGGGCGGTGTCGCTGGTGCTGCCTTCGGTGGCGATGGCGTCGGTGGCGATGATCTTGACGACGGGTTCGTTGTCGGTGATGGTGGCGGTGGCGGTGGTTTTGGTGGTATCGATGCGGTAGGCGTCGTTGCCTTCGACGGTGACGATGGCGGTTTCGTTGCCTTCGCCGATGACGTCTTCAGTGGCGGTGAGGGTGACGACGACGCTGGAGCGGCCGGCGGGGATGGTGACCATGGTGCCGAGGCCGCTGTAGTCGGTGCCGGGGGTGGCGGTGCCTTCGAGGGAGAGGAAGACGGTGAGGGGATCGGTGGTGGAGCCGGTGCGGGAGACGGTGAAGCGGGAGGTGTTGGTGGAGCCTTCGGTGGCGGCGATGTCGGCGCCGACGATGCTGACGATGGGGCCGAGGGCGGCGATGTTGACGGTGGCTTCGCCCTGGAGGCTGTTGATCTGGTAGCCGGAGTTGCCGTTGATGGTGAGGATGACGGTCTCGGTTTCTTCGGCGAGCGCATCGGTGGTGGGGCTCAACACGATGGCGGCGGTGGAGGACCCGGCGAGGAAGGTGAGGGTGCCGGTGAGGGGGGCGTAGTCGTCGGTGGTGGCGGTGCCGGCGAGGGTGTAGGTGATGGTGAGGGGATTGGTGGTGGAGCCGGTGCGGGAGAAGGTGTAGCGGCCGGGATTCTGGCCGCCTTCGCCGGCGCTTGGATCGCTGGCGACGACGCGGACGAAGGGTTCGTCGTCGGTGATGGTGACGATGGGCGCGGGGGCGACGACGGCGCCGACGAGGTAGCCGGTGTTGCCGACGAGGGTGAGGGTAACGGTTTCGCTGCCTTCGCCACGCACGTCTTGAAGGGCGGTGATGAAGACGTTGGCGGTGCGCTGGCCGGCGGCGATGAAGACGGCGCCGGTGAGGGGCGCGAAGTCGGCTTCGGGGCCGGAGGAGAGGGCGGTTCCGCCGAGGGTGTAAGTGACGATGGTGTCAACGGTCACGGCGCGGCTGAGGGTGATGCGGAAGGAGCCGGAGGTGGGGCCGGATTCGGTGGCGGTGATATCTGGTGCGGTGACGGTGGCGACGGGTTCGTCGTCGGTGATGTTGATGGTGGCGGAGGAGTTGGTATCGCCGCCGCGGTAGCCGGGGCCGTTCTGGAGGGTGACGATGGCGGTTTCGCTGGCTTCGCCGAAGTTGTCGGATAGAGGGGTGAGGGTGATGGTGACGCTGGAAGCGCCGGCGGGGATGATGATGGTGCCGGGGAGGGCGGCGAAATCAGTGCCGGCAATGGCGGTGCCCTCCATGATGTAGGTGACGGTGAGGGCGTTGGTGCGGGGGCCGGTGCGGGTGACGGTGTAGCGGCTGGTGCGGAGGCCGGCTTCGGTGGCGGGGTTGGTGGCGGCGGTGATGGTGACAACGGCTTCGTTGTCGCTGATGGTGACGGTGGCGGTGTCCTGAAGATCAGCGACGTGATAGGAGGGGTGGACAGAGAGGGTGACGATGACGGTTTCGGGCACTTCGCCGAGCTCATCGTCGGCGGGCGTGATGATGATGGTGGCGGAGGCTTCGCCGGCGGGTATGGTGACGAAGCCGGAGAGGGCGTCGTAGTCGTTGATGTTGAAGGCGGTGCCGGAGAGGGTGTACTGGACGACGAGGGCGTCAAGGCGGCTGCCGGTGCGGGTGACGGTGAAGCGGCCGAGGTTTTCGCCCGCTTCGCTGGCGATGGCGTCGGTGGCGATGATGGAGACGGTGGGCTCGTCGTCGGTGATGGTGACGGTGGCGGCGGAGGTTGTGCCGACCGAATAGGCCGTGTTCGGAGCGAGGGTCACGATGACGGTTTCGGGGTCTTCGACGGTGGTGTCCTGGAGGACAGCGAGGTTGATGTTGGCGGAGGTGGCGCCGGCGGGGATGGTGACGGTGCCGGTGAGGGCGGTGAAGTCTGAACCGCTGGTGGCGGTGCCGGAGACGGTGTAGTTTACAACGAGTGGGAGCAGGGTGGAGCCGGTGCGGCGCACGGTGTAGCGGCCGCCGTTGGCGGTGCCGCTGGTTTCGGCTCCGGTGCGGTCGGCGGCGGAAATCGTGACGACGGGTTCGTCGTCGGCGATGTTGACGGTGGCCTGCTGGCGGGTGAGGTTGATTGAGTAGCCGGGGCCGCGGCCGACGCCGACGATGATGGACTCGGAGCCTTCGGCGATGAGATCGGCGAGGACGGCGATGGAGACGGTGGCGGTGGAGGAGCCGATGGCGAAGGTGACGGTGCCGGAGAGGTTGGTGTAGTCAAGGCCTGCGGTGGCGGTACCGGCGAGGGTGTAGTTGATGGTGAGAATGCCGCCGGTGGGGCCGGTGCGGGTGAAGGTGATGAGGCCGTTGTTGGCGACGGTGGTGCCGGAGACTTCGGCGGCGGCGGCATCGGTGGCGGCGACGCTGATGGTGGGGGGCGGGGCGATGGTGAAGTTGCCCGAGCCGGTGGGGCGGAAGAGGTTGTTGGTTTCGCTGGTTTCGGTCACTTCGGCGGCGGTATCGGTTTTGGCGAGGACGAAGTAGGTGCCGGGGGCGAGGTCGGGCACGGTGATCATGAACGTGACGATGCGCGAGGTGCCGTTGGGCATTGAGGAGCCGAGGATGCGGACAGAGTCGAGAAGGATGTCGTCGGCATCACCGAAGATGTTGTTGGTCGAGAGGACGATCTGGGTGTCAAAGTCGGAACCGGGGGTGGTGCCGCGGTTGCGGACGGTGAGGGTGATATTGACGATTTGATCGGGGCGGACTTGCGAGGCGCTGAGCGTGAGGGCGGCGGTGAGATCGGAGGCTGGGGAGGGATTGGATTCGTCGTCGCCGATGACGACGGTGGCGGAGGCGATGTCGATGCTGTAGTCGGCGCTGGGCGTGACGGTGATGAGGATGGTTTCGGTGGACTCGCGGAGGAGATCCTGAAGAGCGGCGATGGTGAGAGTGATGGAGGACTGGTTGGCGGGGATGATGATGGTGCCGGTGAGCTGGGTGAAGTCGACGCCATTGGTGGCGGTGCCGGCGATGGAGTAGGTGACGGTGAGGTCGTTCTGGAGCGCGCCGATGCGGCTGAAGACGATGCGGGCGGTGTCGCCGGCGATTTCGGAGGCGTTGGGATCGAGGGCGGTGATGGAGACGGCCGATTCGTTGTCGTTGATCACGACGGTGGCGATGCCGGCGGCGGAGCCGATGCGGAAGGAGGGGTCGGCGACGAGTGAGATGATGACGGATTCGTCACCTTCTACATCGAGATCGTCGATGGGCAGCACGTCAATTGTGGCGGTTGACTCGCCAGCGAGGAAGGTGACGGTGGTGGAGATGGCGGTGTAGTCGCCGTTGGGCGTGGCGGTGCCGGTGACGAGGATGGTGAGGGTGAAGGGGCCGGTGAGGGGGCCGGTGCGGGTGAGGGTGAAGAGGCCGGTGTTGCCGCCGATTTCGGCGGCGAGAGCGTCGGTGGCGACGATGCTGATGGTGGGTTCGTCGTCAATCAGGTTGACGGTGGCGGTGGCGGCGGTGTTGTCGATACGGTAGCTGTCGGAGGCGGAAACGGTGATGATGATGGTTTCGGTGTTTTCGGCGATGGCGTCGTCGATGGCGAGAAGGTCGATGAAGGCGGTGGCGGAGCCGGCGACGAAGGTGATGGTGCCGGAGAGGGCGGTGTAGTCGGAGTTGGCGGTGGCGGTGCCGGCGATGGTGTAGGTGGCGGAGAAGCCGTTATCGAGGGGGCCGGTGCGGGTGAAGGTGAAGCGGGCGGCGGTGCTGCCGGGAGTTTCGCTGGTGCTGGTCACGGTTGAGACGACGGAGATGGTGGGTTCGTCGTCATTGATGGTGACGGTGGCGGAGAAGGCGGCATTGTCAACGCCGTAGTTGTTGGTGGCGAGGATGGTGAGGATCACGGTCTGGGCATCTTCGACGAGCATGTCGTCGATGGTGGAGAGGTCGAGAGTGACGGTGCTCTCACCGATGCCGAAAGTGATCATGCCGGAGAGGGCGGTGTAGTCGATGCCGGACTGGGCGGTGCCGGTGATGGAGTAGGGGAGCGAGAAGGCGCTAGTGGTGGGGCCGGTGCGCGTGAAGGTGAAGACGCCGGGGGGTGTGCCGGGGGTTTCGCTGGCAGAGTTGGTGGTGGAGGTGACGGCGAAGACGGGTTCGTCGTCGGCGATTGAGACGGTGGCGGTGCCGGCGAGGGAGGAGACGGTGTAGGTGGCGCCGGATTGGAGGCTGATGATGACGGTTTCGGTGGGTTCGAAGAGCGCATCGTCGAGGGCGGAGATGTCGATGGTGACGGTGGTTTGGCCGATGCCGAAGGTGACGCTGGTGGCGATGGTGGTGTAGTCGGTGCCGTTGAGGCCGGTGCCGGTGACGGCGAAGTTGACGGTGATGGTGGCGTCGGTCGAGCCCTCGCGTGAGAAGGTGAACTGGCCGGCGGCTGAGCCGGGGGTCTCGCTGGTGGCGGCCTGGGTGGCGACGACGGAGATCAGGGGTTCGTTGTCGATGATGGTGACGGTGGCGGTGTTGTTGGTGGTGCTGACGGTGTAACCGTTGCCGCTGGTGAGGGTGAAGATGACGGTTTCGTTGTTTTCGGGTGAGGAATCGTCAATGGGCAGGATGGTGACGGTGGCGGTGGCGGAGCCGACGGCGAAGGTGGCGATGGCGGTCGCGGTGGTGTAGTCGATGCCGTTGGTGGCGGTGCCGGTGATGGTGAGGTTGACGGTGAGGGCGAGGCCGATGGGGCCGGTGCGGGTGAGCGTGAACACGCCTGGGTTGCCGGGGGTTTCACTGGCGCTGGCGTCGGTGGCGACGATGGAGATCGCGGGCGGGGTGGCGATGGTGATGAGGGCGGAACTGGTACCGAAGAGGTTGTTGGACTCGTCGATTTCGGGGACGGTGTTGAGGACATCGATGCGACCGAGGAGGTAGTAGGCCTGGAGGGGGACGGCGGAGAAAGGAACCATGAAGCCCTGGCCGTTGGCGACGACGTCGCCGGAGGCCAGCGTGGAAGAGTTGAGAACGTCGGCGACGAAGATGTCGTCGGCATCGCCATAGATGTTGTTGATGGAGAGGACGAAGCGGGTGGTGAAGTTGTTGGCGTTGGATTGACCGAAGTTGCTGCGGGCGAAAGTGGTGTTGATGGTTTCGCCGGGGAGGAACTCGCCGATGGCGCCGGCGATGCCGGCGGCGAGATCCGCGGCGGGGGGCGTGACGGGTTCGTTGTCGACGATGGTGATGGTGGCCAGACCGGCGGCGCCGGAGGCAGCGTCGTAATCCTCGCCGGAGGTGATGGTGAGGACGACGGTTTCGTTGCCTTCAAGGTCGGTGTCGTCGTCTGGGATGATGGTGACGTATGCGACGGACTCGCCGGCCTGGAAGGTGACGGTGCCGGAGACGGGGGTGTAATCGAGGCCGAAGGCGGCGGTGCCGGTGATGTTGTAGGTGACGGTGAGGGGGAGGCCGGTGGGGCCGCTACGGGTGATGGCGAAGCGGGCGGTATCGCCGAGGGCTTCATTGGCGATGGCATCGGTGGCGGCGACACTCACCTGGGGGCGGTCGGCGACGGTGATCAGGCCGGCGATCGAGGTGTAGATGTTGTTGTTTTCGTTGTTTTCGCCGACTTCGTTGTTGACGTCGATCTTGGCGAGGAGGTAGTAGGTGCCGGCGGGCACGACCTGCGGGATTGTGAGGGTGCCCGTGACAGTAAAGATTTCGCCGCCGACGAGGCCGCCGTTGCCGGATTCGGCGATATCTTCGATGGAGATGTCATCACCGTTGCCGAAGATGGCGTCTTGCGAGAGAACGATGCGGGTGACGAAGTTGTCAGCGACGGTGTCGCCGATGTTGCGGAGGGTGAGGGTGCCGCTAATTTCTTCGGTGGGAAGAACGGTGGCCGAAGGGAACAAGAGTGAGACGGAGAGGTCGGCGGCGAGGAGTTGGCGGGCCTCGAGCGGCTCGGCGGTGAAGCGGCCGTGGCTAACGGGTTGCGGGGGGCGCGGCTTGGCCTTTCCGGCGCGGGAAAGCAGGCGCTGGGCGGACGAGAAGAGGTCACGGTCAATGAACGACGATCGCCGAGCGGTGATGCTTTGCATGGTGTGACCTTTGATGAAACGCGCGCTACCGAAATCCAACCCCCGCCTGGCCGCGCAAATAACCCCCCGCGGCGTAGGCGTGGAATAGTAGAACATCGGCCGCGGACGGGCCGATCGTCACAAACGCGCAAAAATCACCAGCCCCTACAACCGTTACGGGTTACACAACTTGATTGATCGGCGCGACTGCCCCGTCGGGCATCGCCAGAACGGGAGGCCAGTCGGGGACGAGGTCAGCCGCAGCCGGCGAAGAAGGCACCGATGAAGTCGGCCAGATCGTCGGGGTTGAGTTCACCGTCGATGTTGAAGTCGGCGGGGCAGGGGTTGGTGCCGGTGACGGCGAGGATACCTGTGGCGCTGGTTGTCAGTTGAGGTCCGACGCCGCACGCGGCGGAGCCGGTGACCAGCACGTCATACGACGCTACGTCACTCAGACGTGCGGGTGTGAACGTGAGAGTGGGCGAGTCGGCACCCGAGATGGTGCCGCCGTTGGCGATGGCGATTCCGTTCTTGCGCCACTGATAGGTGAGCGTGTTGCCGAAGCCGTCGGCGGTGACGGCGATCGCGGCAATCTGGCCAGCCAGAACAAGCTGGCTTGCCGGCTGCTGGGTGATGCCGGGCGGCGGGAAGCCAGTATTCGTGTTCAGAAGAATGGAGACGTTGGTGCTGTTGTTGTTCACCGAGGCTAGGTCGGGCTTGCCGTCGGCGTTGAAGTCGCCCACCGCCACGGAGTACGGGCCGTCGCCTGCGGCGTAGTTGACCGCCGCTTGGAACGTGCCATTCGCGTTGCCCCGCAATACGGAAACGTTGCTACTGATGTTGTTCGCTACAGCCAGGTCGGGCCTGCTGTCGGCGTTGAAGTCGCCCACCGTCACGGAGGACGGGAAACTGCCGACGGCGTAGTTGACTGCTGCTTGAAAGGTGCCGTTGGCGTTCCCCATCAGGATGGAGACGGTGTTGGAACCGTAGTCCGGTACGGCCAAATCGGGTCTGCCATCGCCGTTGAAGTTCCCGACTGCGAGTGATCGCGGGCTGATGCCCGCAGCGTAGTTGACCGCCGCCTGGAACGTGCCGTTGGCGTTGCCCAGCAGGATGGAGACGTTTCCGGAATTGGCGTTCGCGACGGCCAAGTCGGGCCTGCCGTCGGCGTTAAAATCGCCCACCGCGACGAGCTGCGGGAGGGAGCCGACGGCGTAACTCACCGCAGGTTGGAACGTGCCGTCGATGTTCCGGAGCAGGATGGAGACATTGTTGTTGAATTGGTTGGCCACGGCCAGGTCGGGCCGGCCATCGGCGTTGAAGTCGCCCGGCGCCACGGAGACCGGGCCGCCGCTTACTGCGTAGTTGATCGCAGGCTGAAAAGTGCCGTTGGCGTTTCCCAGAAGAACGGAGACGTTGTTACTGAAGCGGTTCGCGACGGCCAAGTCGGGCCGACCGTCGGCGTTGAAGTCGGCCACCGCGACGGAGCCCGGGTTTGTGCCAACGGCGTAGTTGACCGCAGGCTGGAAAGTGCCCGCGTTGGGAGGGGCGATGCCCAGCAGGATCGAGACGTTGTTGGAACTAAAGTTCGCGATCGCCAGGTCGGGCCTGCCGTCGGCGTTGAAGTCGCCCACCGCGACGGAGCGCGGAAAGCTGCCCACGGCGTAGTTGGACGCGGAAGCGAAGGAGAGCGGACACTGGGCGTACGTCGGCTCTGCCGCGGCCAACAGCCCAACCGCCACCACGAAGCGGAGGGCCGTGGTGGCACCAGGTATCTTGGTCATAAGGAATGATTCGCGCTGCTGCGGGGAAGGGGTATGACGAGTTGTTGGGTTCATGGCGGGCTTCTTTGATTTGGTCACGGTCTGGAAAGGCGAGGCGAAGCGGGTGGGTGGGAAGAAGTATGGCAACTCTTCAGCCGAATACAACAGCCGGAGTCCAAACCACCATTTTGTGCCAGAAAACGAGGGTTTGGGTATTTGGGCACCTGCGATATTCCCTGAATAATGGCGGTTTTGCATTCGGCTTAAGAGATAAGAAGTATGAAGAGGCCGCCGGGGTTGGGGACCAGCCCGCCGCATCTGGGCGAGTCTTGGCCTCGCCTCGCCTCGCCTCAGCGAGTCTACGACACGGCGGATCTGCGATTCGACACGGCGGGTAAACTGGGGCGGGAACGAGGAGGGGACGAGCGGACGATCGCGACTTAACCGCAGCCGGCGAAGAAAGCACCGATGAAGTCGGCCAGATCGTCGGGGTTGAGTTCGCCGTCGATGTTGAAGTCGGCGGGGCAGGGGTTAGTGCCGGTGACGGCGAGGATGCCCGCCGCGCTGGTGGTCACAAGGAATCCGCCGCCGCAGGCGGGGGCGGTGACCACCACGTCATACGACTCGGTGTCGCCCGAGAGGGCGGGTGTGAAGGTCAGGGTGGGCGTGGTGGCACCTGAGATGTTGCCGCCGTTCACGACGGGCACGCCGTTCTTACGCCACTGGTACGTGAGCGTGTTGCCGAAGCCGTTGGCGGTGATGGCGATCGTGGCGATCTGGCCGGCCTGAACAATCTGGCTCGCGGGCTGCTGGGTGATGGTGGGTACGGGGAAGCTGGCGATGCCGGTGGTGTTCAGGAGCACCGAGACGTTGTCGCTGAGGTTGTTCGCCACGGCCAGGTCGGGCCTGCCGTCGGCGTTGAAGTCGCCCACCGCGACGGAGATCGGCACATCGCCCGCGGCGTAGTTGACCCTCGCCTGGAACGTGCCGGCGTTGGGTGGGGGGTTGCCCAGCAGGATGGAGACGTTGTTGCTGGTTTGGTTCGCCACGGCGAGGTCGGGCCGGCCGTCGGCGTTGAAGTCGCCCACCGCGACTTCGATTGGGATGCTGCCCACGGCGTAGTTGACCGGCGCCTGGAACGTGCCGCTGGCGTTGCCCATCAGGATGGAGACGTTGCCGCTGTTAGCGTTCGCCACGGCCAGGTCGGGCCTGAAGTCTGCGTTGAAGAACCCCACGACCACGGAGAGCGGTTGGCTGCCCACGGCGAAGTTCGTTGCCGCGCCGAAGGA
>Ga0105047_10013024_pt1 | contig 13333 bp, 24 predicted proteins | sample MAT04_FD_78384 | JGI IMG/M metagenome (GOLD analysis project Ga0105047, IMG submission 78384) | Freshwater microbial communities from Lake Fryxell liftoff mats and glacier meltwater in Antarctica - MAT-04 (megahit assembly) | ecosystem: Environmental > Aquatic > Freshwater > Ice > Liftoff...
ACAAGTCCCGGGCGCGGTTGCCCTGGAAGTCCAGAAAAAATACGCTTAATCCAAATTTGTATAACGGAGCACTCCGATGGCCAAAGAGAAATTTCTTCGCGACAAGCCGCATTGCAACATTGGGACGATTGGCCATGTTGACCATGGCAAGACGTCGCTGACGGCAGCAATCACCAAGGTTCTGGCGGAGACCGGCGGGGCGACCTATACGGCCTATGACCAGATCGACAAGGCGCCCGAGGAAAGGGCCCGCGGCATCACGATTTCGACGGCGCACGTCGAGTACCAGACGAAGAACCGGCATTACGCCCACGTGGATTGCCCGGGACACGCGGATTATGTGAAGAACATGATCACCGGTGCGGCGCAGATGGACGGCGGCATTCTTGTGGTGTCTGCGGCTGACGGCCCGATGCCGCAGACCCGCGAGCACATCCTTCTCGCACGGCAGGTTGGCGTTCCGGCGCTGGTTGTGTTCATGAACAAGGTGGACATGGTTGACGATCCCGAGCTCCTGGATCTCGTGGAGATGGAAGTGCGCGAGCTGCTCACCTCCTACCAGTTCCCCGGCGATGACATTCCGATCATCCGCGGCTCGGCCCTGGCAGCGCTCGAAGGCAAGACCCCTGAGATCGGCCATGACGCCATCCTCAAGCTGATGGCGGCTGTAGACTCATATATCCCGCAGCCCGAGCGGGCCAAGGACCAGCCGTTCCTGATGCCGATCGAAGACGTGTTCTCGATCTCGGGCCGCGGCACGGTGGTCACGGGGCGCATTGAGCGCGGGATCATCAAGGTTGGCGAGGAAGTCGAGATTGTCGGCATCCGCGACACGGTGAAGTCCACCGTTACCGGCGTTGAGATGTTCCGCAAGCTGCTGGATTCGGGCGAGGCTGGCGACAACGTTGGTGCGCTGCTCCGCGGTATTGACCGCGAGGGTGTCGAGCGCGGCCAGATCCTGTGCAAGCCGGGTTCAGTGAAGCCGCACAAGAAGTTCAAGGCGGAAGCCTATATCCTGACCAAGGAAGAGGGTGGCCGTCACACGCCGTTCTTTGCCAACTACCGTCCGCAGTTCTACTTCCGGACCACGGACGTGACCGGTGTGGTCACGCTGCCCGAGGGCACGGAAATGGTGATGCCGGGCGACAATATCGCGTTTGACGTCGAGCTGATCACGCCGATCGCCATGGAGGAGAAGCTGCGCTTCGCCATCCGTGAAGGCGGACGTACCGTCGGCGCCGGCGTTGTTGCCAAGATTACTGAATAAGGCGGGATACCAAGATGCAACGACAAAACATCCGTATCCGTCTCAAAGCGTATGACCATCGCATTCTCGATACGTCAACGCGCGAGATCGTGAACACGGCAAAACGTACGGGCGCACAAGTGCGTGGGCCTGTTCCTCTTCCAACACGCATCGAGAAGTTCACCGTGAACCGCTCGCCGCACGTTGACAAGAAGAGCCGTGAACAGTTCGAGATGCGGACGCACCGTCGTCTGTTAGACATAGTCGATCCAACCCCGCAGACAGTTGATGCTTTGATGAAGCTCGACCTGGCTGCAGGTGTTGATGTTGAAATCAAGCTCTAAGGCGGGCATTAGGAGAGTAGCGATGCGTTCTGGCCTCATCGCCGTAAAACTGGGCATGACACGGATCTACACGGAAGAGGGAACAGTTGTTCCAGTCACCGTGCTGAAGGTGGATAATTGCCAAGTTGTTGCACAAAAAACGAATGAAAAGCACGGCTACACAGCGGTTCAGCTGGGTGTTGGCGTTGCAAAGATCAAGCGCTTGTCGAAAGCCGAGCGCGGCCACTTTGCGGCTGCCAAGGTTGAACCGAAGCGCAAGCTGCAGGAATTCCGCGTAAGCGCTGACAACACCATGCCGGTTGGCTCGGAGGTGACGGTTGATCACTTCGTGGCCGGCCAGTTTGTGGATGTCACCGGCACCTCGCTGGGCAAGGGCTTCCAGGGCGGCATGAAGCGCTGGAACTTCAGCGGCCTTCGCGCCACCCACGGTGTTTCGGTAAGCCATCGCTCGATCGGTTCGACGGGTAACCGCCAGGATCCGGGTAAGGTGTTCAAGGGCAAGAAAATGCCTGGCCACCTCGGTTCCGAAACCGTGACCACGCAGAACATCGTAGTTGTACGCACCGACAAAGACCGCGGCCTCATCATGCTCAAGGGATCGGTTCCCGGCAGCAAGGGCGGCTGGGTTTCAGTTCGTGACGCAGTTAAGCGCAAGCTTCCCGATGCAGCTCCAAAGCCCGGCGCTTTCAAGGCACCGATTGCTGTGGCAGTTGCAGCACCAGAAGCTGTGAAGGAGTAAGGCTGACATGAAAGCCGACGTTCATACCATTGACGCGAAGAAGGCAGGCTCGGTTGAGCTGGCGGACCACATTTTTGGTCTTGAGCCCCGCGTTGACATCATTCACCGGGTTATCCAGTGGCAGCTCAACAAGCGCCAGCAGGGCACCCACCAGGCCAAGTCGCGCGGCGAAATCAACCGCACGACGAAAAAGTTTGGCAACCAAAAAGGTGGCGGCGGCGCCCGCCACGGTTCGCGCAAGGCCGGTATTTTCGTGGGCGGCGGCAAGGCCTTTGGCCCGCGTTTCCGCAGCCATGAAACATCGCTGAACAAGAAGGTTCGGGCCCTTGGTTTGCGCCATGCGCTTTCGACGAAAGCCAAGGCCTCCGAGATCATCATTATTGACAAGGCCGAAGTGAAGGAAGCCAAGACCAAGCTCATTCAGGCGGCTTTTGCAAAGCTCGGCTGGGTGAACGCGCTGATCATTGACGGCGCAACGGTCAACGAAGGTTTTGCCAACGCGGCCCGCAACATTCCCAACATCGATGTGCTGCCCGTGCAGGGCATCAACGTTTATGACATCCTGCGCCGGAAGAATTTGGTCCTGACCAAAGCTGCCGTCGAAGCCCTGGAGGCGCGGTTCAAATGAGCAAAGAACATTTTTACAACATCATCCGCAGCCCGGCGATCACCGAAAAGGGAACCCTGGTTTCCGAGCACAACCAGGTTGTGTTCAACGTGGCACGGGACGCGACGAAGCCTGCGATCAAGAAAGCCATTGAAGGGCTTTTTGGCGTGAAGGTGAAGTCGGTGAATACCCTCGTACGCAAGGGCAAGCAGCGCCGTTTTAAAGGCCAGCTTGCCAGACTGAGCGATATCAAGCGCGCCTATGTGACCCTCGAAGAAGGTCAGCGGCTTGATGTGACAACTGGCCTCTGAGTGGTGAGATAGAAAATGGCACTCAAAACATTCAAACCAACCAGCCCAGGCCGCCGCCACCTCATCCAGGTGGACCGCAGCCAATTGTGGAAGGGCGGCCCGGTCAAGGCGCTCGTCGAGGGCCTGAACAAGAATGGCGGCCGTGGCAACACGGGCCGCATTACCTCGCGCCGCAAGGGTGGTGGCCACAAGACGGCTTACCGCTTGGTGGATTTCCGCCGTACGAAGTTCGACATTGCCGCAACGGTTGAGCGCATTGAGTATGATCCGAACCGGACCGCATTCATTGCCCTGATCAAGTATGCCGATGGCGAGCTCTCCTACATTCTGGCGCCGCAGCGTCTGGCGGTTGGCGATCAGGTTATTTCGGGGCAGACCGCTGACGTGAAGCCTGGCAACGCGATGCCATTGGGCGCCATGCCGGTCGGCACGATTGTCCACAATGTTGAAACCAAGCCCGGCAAGGGTGGTTCACTGGCGCGCTCCGCTGGCACCTATGCCATGGTTGCCGGCCGTGACCAGGGTTTTGCGCTTCTCAAGCTCAAGTCCGGCGAAACCCGCATGGTCGATGCCGCCTGCATGGCAACGGTCGGTGCGGTTTCCAATCCGGACCACATCAACGAAGTGATCGGCAAGGCCGGCCGTACCCGCTGGAAGGGTGCCCGCTCGGTTTCGCGCGGCATCGCCCGTAACCCGGTCGACCATCCAAACGGCGGCCGTACCAATGGCGGCAAGCACTGGGCCACACCCTGGGGCAAGCCGACAAAGGGCAAGAAGACCCGTTCCAACAAGTCAACCAACAAGTTCATCGTGCGCAGCCGCCACGATCGCAAGAAATCGCAGTAGAGGTAGCCCGTGACACGTTCGTCCTGGAAAGGCCCGTTTGTAGACGGATATATTCTGAAGAAGGCCGATATTGCGCGTGCGGCAGGCCGTCATTCAGCGATCAAGACGTGGAGCCGCCGCTCGACAATCCTGCCGCAGTTCGTGGGACTCACGTTCCAGGTTCACAACGGCAACAAGTTTATCCCGGTGAACATTTCGGAAGAAATGGTCGGGCACAAGCTTGGCGAGTTTGCGCCGACGCGGACCTTCCGGGCCCACTCGGCATCTGACAAGAAGGCAACGAAGGCTCCCGCATCATGAGCAAACCAGTTAGAAAACGCTCGCTCGCCGACAATGAGGCAAAGGCCGTTACCCGGTCGATCCGCATCAGCCCGCGGAAACTGAACGAATTGGCCACCATCATCCGTGGCATGAAGGCATCCAAGGCCCTGGCCGAACTGACCTTCTCACGCCGCCGCATTGCGAAGGACGTGAAGAAGACGTTGGAATCAGCCATCGCCAACGCCGAAAACAACCATGACCTCGACATCAACAACCTTGTTGTTGCCGAAGCCTGGGTTGGCAAGAATTTGGTCATGAAGCGCTTTATGCCAGGTGCGCGTGGCCGGGTAGGCAAGATCGAGAAATTCTTCAGCGAACTGACGATCATCGTTCGCGAAGTGAAGGAGGCCGCTTAATGGGTCAGAAAGTCAATCCGATTGGTCTGCGTCTGGGCATTAACCGGACTTGGGACTCGCGCTGGTATGCGAACAGTCGGGAATATGGAAAGCTCCTGCACGAAGACATGGGCATCCGCAGCTACCTCAAGAGCGAGCTCAAGCAGGCTGGCGTTGCCAAGGTTCTGATCGAGCGCCCGCACAAGAAGTGCCGGGTGACGATCTACTCGGCGCGCCCTGGCGTGGTGATCGGCAAGAAGGGCGCTGACATCGAAAAGCTCCGCAAGAAGGTTGCCGACATGACGGGCTCAGAAGTTCATCTGAACATCGTCGAAATCCGCAAGCCGGAAGTTGACGCAACACTTGTTGCCGAGAGCATCGCACAGCAGCTCGAACGCCGCGTGGCGTTCCGCCGGGCGATGAAGCGGTCGGTGCAGTCGGCCCAGCGCATGGGTGCGGAAGGCATCAAGATCACCTGTTCGGGCCGTCTTGGCGGCGCGGAAATCGCCCGCGTTGAGTGGTACCGGGAGGGACGCGTTCCCCTGCACACGCTGCGCGCGGATATTGATTACGGTGTCGCCACGGCCCACACGGCCTACGGCACCAATGGCGTGAAGGTCTGGATCTTCAAGGGTGAAATCCTTGAGCATGATCCGATGGCGCAGGACAAGCGCATGGCCGAAACGCCTGATAGTGGACAACGTCCTCGCCGCGACCGTGATGGCGCGAACTGAGGTTTGAGGTAAGCGATTATGTTGCAACCAAAGAAAACAAAGTTCCGGAAGGCCCACAAGGGCCGTATCCATGGCAAGTCAACAAGCTGCAACACGCTTGATTTCGGGGCTTTTGGATTGAAGGCAACGGAGCCTGACCGCCTGACCGCCCGCCAGATCGAAGCGGCGCGCCGTGCGCTTGCGCGCGGCATGAAGCGTGCGGGCCGCATCTGGATCCGCGTGTTCCCGGACGTTCCGGTGTCGAAGAAGCCTGCCGAAGTGCGCATGGGTTCCGGCAAGGGATCAACCGAATACTGGGCAGCCCGGGTGAAGCCAGGCCGCGTGATTTTTGAGGTGGACGGCGTTCCAAAGGCCGTTGCCGAGCATTCATTGCTGCTCGCGGCAGCAAAACTTCCAATCAAGACGCGCTTTGTTGCGCGCCTTGGCGAATAATCCGGAGTCTTGGCAAATGAAAATGAGTGACGTCAAGGTTTTGAGCCCAGATCAAGTCAAGGACGAAGTCCTGAAGCTCAAGAAGGAGCAGTTCAACCTGCGCTTCCAGAGGGCTTCGGGCCAAGTCGAAAACACATCGCGTATCAGGCAGATCCGCCGTGACATCGCCCGTCTCAAGACGGCGCAGTCACTGGCCTCTGCGGCGAAGTAGGAGAATAGAAGATGCCGAAACGCGTTCTCGAAGGCGTGGTAGTGAGCGACAAGAACGACAAGACCATCGTGGTCAAGGTCGAACGCCGCCTGCGCCATCCGGTTCTGAAAAAGACGGTGCGTCTTTCGAAGAAGTATCATGCGCATGATGAGAAGAACACCGCCAAGACCGGCGATGTTGTTCGCATTGAAGAAACACGGCCCATCTCGAAGCAGAAGCGCTGGACGCTTCTCGGGACTGTGGCTGCTGGCAAAGCATAAGCAAAAGGACAAGCGGGCAGTCCGTGCCCCAGGTAAACAGGTGATCTTATGATCCAGCAAGAAACTAACCTAGACGTCGCCGACAATTCCGGCGCAAGGCGCGTACAGTGCATCAAGGTGCTCGGCGGCTCGAAGCGGCGCTATGCCTCGATTGGCGACGTGATCGTTGTGTCGGTCAAGGAAGCAATCCCGCGCGGCCGCGTGAAGAAGGGCGCCGTGATGAAGGCCATCGTCGTGCGCACCGCCAAGGACATTCGCCGGGCTGACGGTTCCACCATCCGCTTTGACCGCAACGCGGCAGTTCTGATCAACGCCCAGGGCGAGCCGGTCGGCACGCGCATTTTCGGGCCCGTGCCCCGTGAGCTGCGCGGCAAGAACCAAATGAAAATCATTTCTCTGGCGCCGGAGGTATTGTGATGTCGGCGAAACTCAAGATCAAGAAGGGCGACAAGGTTGTCGTCATTACCGGCAAGGACAAGGGCAAGCAGGGCGAAGTGCTCCGCGTGATTCCTGACGAGAACCGGGCCGTCGTCGGCGGCATCAACATTTCGCGCCGCCATACGAAGCAGACGGCGTCGCAGGAAGGCGGCATCATCAACAAGGATATGCCGATACAAATTTCGAACCTGGCCTTGCGCGATCCGAAGGATGGCAAGCCAACCCGTGTGGGCTACAAGACCCTCGGCGATGGCAAAAAAGTCCGGTTTGCAAAACGCTCTGGAGAAGTCATCGATGGCTGACGAAAAAGAAGTCAAGGCAAAGCCCGCAAAGCAGGCCAAAGCCCCAAAGAAATCAGAAGCTGCCGAGAGGCCGACTGGCAAGGTTGCCAAGCTGCCTGAAGGCTATGTGCCGCGCCTGCGCCAGCATTATGATGATGTGGTGCGCGCCAAGCTGATTGAGCAGTTCGGCTACAAGAACGTGATGGAAGTGCCGAAGATCACCAAGATCGTGCTCAACATGGGCGTTGGCGAGGCTACGCAGGATTCCAAGCTGGTGCAGGTTGCTGCCGCCGAGCTTGAGAAGATTGCCGGCCAGAAGGTTGTCATCACCAAGTCGAAGAAAGCCATTGCCCAGTTCAAGATTCGCGAGAACCTGGCAATCGGCGCGAAGGTGACCTTGCGTAAGGTGCGGATGTATGAGTTCCTCGACAGGCTCATCACCATCGCTCTGCCGCGGGTGCGCGACTTCCGCGGCCTTTCGGAAAAGAGCTTTGATGGCCGCGGCAACTATGCCCTGGGCATCAAGGAACACCTGATTTTCCCGGAAATCGATTATGACAAGATTGACCGGATTTGGGGCCTCGACATCGTGATTTGTACATCAGCGAATACCGATGATGAAGCCCGTGCCCTGATTGACGCATTTAATTTCCCGTTCCGCCGCAGCACACGCAAAGCTGCCTAAGAACAAACTGGATCCCTGAGGAAAGCCCATATGGCAAAGACGAGCTCGGTAGAAAAGAACGAAAAACGCAGGCGGCTGGTGAAGCAATATGCGGCCAAGCGCAAGCGCCTGAAAGCGATTACGCAGGACAAGAAGATTACGATGGAAGAACGCTTCACGGCCCAGATCAAGCTTTCGGCCATGCCGCGCAATTCAGCCAAGACCCGCATCCGCAACCGGTGTGAAATCACCGGCCGGCCACGGGCCTTCTACAGGAAATTGAAAGTGTCACGTCTGGCTCTTCGTGATTTGGCCAACCAGGGTTTGGTTCCTGGCATGACCAAGTCGAGCTGGTAGGGCGAACGGACGGACAAGGAGACGAATAAATGAGTGCAAGTGATCCGATCAGTGATTTGCTGACCCGCATCCGCAATGCGCAGGAACGCGGTAAGGCCAAGGTTTCTTCGCCGGCTTCGCGGCTGCGCGAGCGCGTGCTTGAAGTGCTTCAGCACGAGGGCTTCATCCGTGGCTTTACCACGGTGCAGCAGGGTTCCGGCAAGGCTGAGATCGAAATCGAGCTGAAATATTTCGATGGTGCTCCGGTCATCCGCGAACTTCAGCGCGTGTCGAAGCCAGGCCGCCGGGTTTATGCCTCGGTTGAAACCCTTCCCACCGTTTTCAACGGCATGGGAATTTCCATTCTGTCAACGCCGAAGGGCGTTATGTCCGATGCAGATGCTCGCACCCAAAACGTGGGTGGCGAAGTTCTCTGCACGGTATTCTAAGGAACGTTGCAATGTCTCGTATTGGTAAAAAAGCAGTTCCAGTTCCAGCCGGGGTTACAGCCTCGGTGAACGGCCAGTTGGTTTCCGTGAAGGGGCCAAAGGGCGAGCTGAAAGTGGTTCTGAACGACCAGGTCCTGGCCAAGATGGAGCAGGGCGGGATCAAGGTTGACCCGAAGGACAAGTCCAAGTTGGCGCGTTCTTCCTGGGGCATGTCACGCACGCTTGTTGCCAATCTGGTGACGGGTGTGACGGTTGGTTATTCCAAGTCGCTGGAAATCACAGGCGTTGGTTATCGTGCAGCGCTCAACGGCAAGGCACTTCAACTGAACCTTGGCTACAGCCATGACGTGACCTACGACATTCCGCCCGGCATCGAAATCAAGGTGCCGAAGCCCACGGAAATCGTGATCAGCGGCATCGACAAGCAGCGAGTTGGCCAGGTTGCGGCTGAGATCCGCGAATATCGTGGCCCCGAACCCTACAAGGGCAAGGGTGTCAAATACGCAGGCGAATACATCTTCCGCAAGGAAGGCAAGAAGAAATAATTGGTGGTATAAATGGCTACAAAAATCACTCCACTCGCACGGCGCACAACGCGCGTTCGCAAAGCGCTGGCAAAGCGCGGCAATTTGCGTCCACGGCTTTCGGTGTTCCGTTCGAGCAAGAACATTTATGCACAGGTCATCGATGACTCGAAGGGCGTAACCGTCGCTTCCGCGTCAACGATGGAGGAAGGCTTCAAGTCGGCCAAGAAGACTGGCGCGGACATGGCGGCAGCGAGCCAAATCGGCAAGCTGGTGGCCGAACGCGCCCTCAAGGCAGGCATCAAGGACGTGGTCTTCGATCGCGGCGGCTATATTTTCCACGGGCGCGTCAAAGCGCTGGCGGAAGCTGCCCGTGAAGGTGGACTGAACTTCTAAATCGATTAGTGGCGAATAGGCAAAGAACACATGGCTAAAGAACGTAGCGAACGGGGCGGAGACCGCAAGGACAACCGCGAAGAGCGCGACAGCGAGTTCATTGACAAGCTCGTGCACATCAATCGTGTTGCGAAGGTTGTGAAGGGCGGCAAGCGCTTCGGCTTTGCGGCGCTGGTCGTTGTCGGCGACCAGAAGGGCCGTGTCGGCTTTGGCCATGGCAAGGCGCGCGAAGTGCCGGAAGCGGTGCGGAAGGCGACCGAGGCCGCCAAGCGCGTGCTCATCCGCGTTCCGCTGCGCGAAGGCCGTACGCTGCATCATGATATTGATGGCCGCTGGGGCGCTGGCAAGGTAACACTTCGTGCCGCCCCTCCGGGAACCGGCATCATTGCCGGCGGCCCGATGCGCGCCGTATTTGAATCAGTCGGCGTTGCCGATGTTGTGGCCAAGTCCAAGGGTTCGTCGAACCCCTACAACATGGTGCGCGCGACATTCGACGCGTTAAAGAAACAGACGAGCCCACGGTCGGTGGCAGCGCGTCGCGGCAAGAAGGTGAGCGACGTTTTACGCCGTCGTGATCCGGATGCGGCAGTAGAATAAGTTGAGGACGTAGAATATGGCCAAAGCACCAGCAGCAAAGACAGTCACGGTTATGCAGTACGCCAGCCCGCAACGGCGGCCGGCTGACCAGCGCGCCACATTGGTTGGGCTTGGCCTCAACAAGATCAACCGGCATTCAACGCTGAACGATACGCCTGCGGTTCGCGGCATGATTGCCAAGGTCGCGCATCTCGTTCGCGTGGTCGAAAAAGTTTAAGGAATACGACAATGAAGCTCAATGAAATTGCCGATAACGCCGGTGCCCGCAAGATCCGCAAGCGCGTAGGCCGCGGCCTGGGTTCAGGCCTTGGCAAAACCGCCGGTCGCGGCGGCAAGGGCCAGACGGCCCGCAAGGGCGGCGCAAAGGCCGGCTTCGAAGGCGGCCAGATGCCAATCTACCGCCGGTTGCCAAAGCGCGGCTTCAACAAGCCGAATCAGGTTTCGTACAACGAAGTCAATCTCCAGACTGTCCAGGCAGCGGTTGACGCCAAAAAGCTCGATACCAAGGCTGCCGTTACCGCTGCCTCGTTGATCGCTGCCGGTGTTATTTCGCGCCCGCTCGGCGGGGTTCGCCTGCTGGCAAAGGGCGAGATCAAATCAAAGCTCGATTTCGAGGTGTTTTACGCCACGAAGGGAGCCATTGCCGCGGTTGAAAAAGCCGGCGGCAGCGTCAAGGTTCTCAGGCCTGTTGAAGTGCCGTCCGAACATAAGAAGTAAGGTTGCATGGGTTAACGGGCCACCCCACATAGGGAGCTTGTAACCAAAGCTCAAGGATACGACATGGCATCGGCAGCTGAACAACTTGCGGCAAACCTGAATTTCGGGGCCTTGGCCAAATCCGAAGACCTGAAAAGCCGCATCTGGTTCACCCTCGGCGCATTGATTGTTTACCGCCTTGGCACGTACATTCCCATTCCCGGCATTGATACCATTGAACTGGCAAAATTTGCGGCCCAAAACACTGCCGGCATTCTCGGCTGGGTGAATGGCCTGGCGGGCGGCGCGCTTGGCCGCATGGCGATTTTCGCCCTCAACATCATGCCGTATATTTCGGCTTCGATCATTATCCAGTTGATGACGACGGTTTCGCCGCATCTTGAAGCTCTCAAGAAAGAAGGCGAGTCGGGCCGCAAGAAAATGAACCAGTACACGCGCTATGGCACGGTGGTTCTGGCGGCGCTGCAGGCCTACGGCATTGCCGTTGGGCTTGAAGGACAGGGCAATCTCGTTTCCGAACCGGGCATGTTTTTCCGCGCCAGTACGGTTATCACGCTCACGGGCGGCACTGTATTCCTCATGTGGCTGGGCGAACAGATCACTTCGCGCGGCATCGGCAACGGTATTTCGCTGATCATCTTTGCCGGCATTGTTGCGGGCCTTCCGAGCGGCATTGCGGCCATGCTCGAACTGGGTCGGACCGGGCAGATGTCCACCTTCCTGGTTCTCGGCATCATGGTCATGGCGCTTGGCGTGATCGCTTTCATCGTGTTGTTTGAGCGGGCCCAGCGGCGCCTTCTCATTCAGTATCCGAAGCGCCAGGTCGGCCAGAAAGTTTTTCAGGGCGACAGTTCTCATCTGCCGCTGAAGCTGAACACCGCCGGCGTTATTCCGCCGATTTTCGCTTCATCGCTTTTGCTGCTGCCGATCACGGTGGCTAATTTCAGCGCAGGGCAGGGGCCTGACTGGCTGATTTCAGTGACGTCGCTGCTCGGGCACGGCAAGCCATTGTTTCTCGCGCTTTACGTGATGCTAATTGTTTTCTTCGCCTTCTTCTACACCTCAATCATGTTCAATCCTAAAGAGACGGCTGAGAACCTGAAGAAGTATGGCGGCTTCGTTCCGGGCATCCGCCCGGGGGAGCGCACCGCTGAATACATCGACTATGTGCTGACCCGCATCACCGTTATCGGAGCCTTGTATCTTTCGGTTGTGTGCCTTCTGCCTGAACTCCTCATTGGGTATTCCGGTGTTCCTTTCTATTTCGGCGGCACCTCGCTGCTCATTGTCGTGAGTGTCACCATGGATACGGTTGCGCAGCTGCAGGGCCATCTCTATGCCCAGCAATATGAAGGCCTGATCAAGAAATCAAAACTGCGCGGCAACCGGAAATGAACATCATTTTGCTCGAATCTCCGGGTGCCGGAAAAGGCACGCAAGCCAAGTTGCTTGAACTGGGCCGGGACATGAAACAGCTCTCGACGGGCGACATGCTGCGCGCCGCGGTTGCGGCGGGGAGCGAAATCGGGCTCAAAGCCAAGGCGATCATGGACCGCGGCGACCTTGTGTCCGACGAGGTTATCCTGGCGGTGGTGGCTGAACGGATGAGCCAGCCCGACATCAAGACCGGGGTGGTATTCGACGGCTTTCCCCGGACTCCAGCCCAGGCGGAAGCCCTGGACGGCATGCTGTCGGAGCGGGGCCAGAAGGTTGATGCCGTGATTGAAATGAAGGTCGAGGACGAGGAACTGGTGAAACGCATTTCCGGACGCTTCACCTGCGCTTCCTGCGGCAAGGGCTATCACGACAGCTTTGACAAGCCGAAGAAGAATGGCATTTGCGACGTGTGCGGGGGAACCCAGTTCACCCGGCGCGCCGATGACAATGAAAAGACGGTAAGAGACCGCCTGATGGTCTACAACAAGCAGACGGCCCCCTTGGTTAATTACTATGCCAAGCGGGGTAATTTGCACAGTGTGGACGGCATGGCGGACATCAAGGTAGTGACGGCCGCAATCGGCCGCATTCTTGGTGGGGTTTAGGGCCATTTTTATGGGTCAATGCGGTTGACGCGTAAGCGATTCCAGCCTATTGAACCCCACAATCTTGGTCTGCATAAGAGCTGGCTTGGGGAGGGAAACCTTCCAGAGCGCGGCTTTGCGCTATTGAAGCGTCAGGTTAGACTATAACAGAAATGCGTCTTTGGACCGGTTAAGTCCTTGGAAAGCTTAGGAGAAAAAGAGTGGCCCGTATTGCAGGCGTAAATATACCAACCAACAAGCGGGCCGTTATTGCGCTGCGCTACATCCATGGAATCGGCCCGGTTAACGCTGTCGAAATCATGGACAAGGTCAAGATTCCGCACAACAAGCGGGTAAATGAGCTGAGCGATGCCGAGGTTCTGGCAATCCGCGAAGTGATTGACCGCGACTACATGGTAGAAGGTGACCTTCGCCGCGAAGTTTCCATCAATATCAAGCGCTTAACTGATCTGGGCTGCTACCGCGGCACCCGTCACCGCAAGAGCCTGCCGGTTCGCGGCCAG
>Ga0105047_10013025_pt1 | contig 13332 bp, 9 predicted proteins | sample MAT04_FD_78384 | JGI IMG/M metagenome (GOLD analysis project Ga0105047, IMG submission 78384) | Freshwater microbial communities from Lake Fryxell liftoff mats and glacier meltwater in Antarctica - MAT-04 (megahit assembly) | ecosystem: Environmental > Aquatic > Freshwater > Ice > Liftoff...
CCACCTCATCGACCTCCCCAGCAGCGGCATGACCGCCCGCCAAGCGTTCGCCGACGACGCTCGGCTGCGAGGCATGGGACTGATCAACACCGAACAGCCCCAGGGCTCGAGCCGGCGGTTCAGGCTCTTCGTCGACGCCTCGCTGCGGCCGTGCGCATCCTGCGATCCTTCGACGTCCAGCACGTCCAGCACGTCCTGCTGCCCGTCCTCGCCTGCTCGAGTTGAACCGACCCGGGATCGCGGGGGTCAGAGTGAGTCGAGGAAGGCGTCGAGGGCGGCGTCGACGGCAGCGGGTGCTTCACGGGTCACCCAGTGGCCGGCCCCGGGAACGATCGTGGTACCCCGGAAGTCGGTGCAGGCCGCACCGGGATCGGCGTAGAGGTCACTGCCGGGCACCATCGATCGGACGGCGTCGACCTCGCCGCCGATGAAGCACGACGGCTGGTCGACGGTGGCCCCCACGATGTCGACGTCGAGCTCAGCATCGAGCGCCGCAGCCCGGTAGCGGTTGAAGGCACCGGTCAGGCCCGTGCGCTCGAACGTGGCCACGGCGGCGTCGAGCTCAGCGTCGCGGAGGAAGCGGAGCGGGCCCGCCGGCGGCTCGGGCAGCAGCGGCAGGAAGGCGACGCCCCTCGGCGCGTCGGGCAGGAAGCTGTTGGCCGGCACGTCGCCCGAGATGGCGAAGTAGATCTTCTTCAGTGCAGCTCGGAGGTCGGCGGCGAACTCGGCCTCGGCCACGCCCGGCTCCTGGAAATGGAGCATGTAGAAGAACCTGTCGGCATAGAGCTGGTCGAGGAGGTCGATCAGCGAGAACCCCATGGCCGGGGTGTACGGCACGCTGAGCCCGGCCACGGCCCGCACCCGATCGGGGTGGCGGACCGCGGCGTTCCACACGATGGGAGCGCCCCAGTCATGCCCGACGAGCACGACCGGCCCGTCATCGAGGGCGGCAGCCACGGCAGCCACGTCACCGGCCAGCTCGCGCAACGTGTAGCGCTCGACCTCGGCCGGCGCCGAGCTCCCGCCGTAGCCTCGGACGTCGAGCGCGGCCACGCGATAGCCGCGACCGGCGAGGTGCTCGACCTGGTGGTCCCACGAGGAGGCCAGCTCCGGCCAACCGGGCACGCACAGCACGGTCGGCCCGTCGCCCGTCACCTCGATGCGCAGAGTGACGTCGCCGTTCTCGACCCGCAACTCGTCCATGGCCGCCATCATGGCGCAGCGCCGATGTCAGACGGGCGGCGGCCCGGGCACCGACGCCGGGAGCGGCACGGTGGCGGCGTCGCCGAAACCTGCGCGACGACCGAGGACGACCTGCCACAAGGCCACGAAGCCGTCACGCAGCCCCAGCGCCCGAGCCGCCGGCGAGTAGCCGATGGCGTGCTCGGGGAGCCGAACCCGGACGGGCGTCGGTCGGATCGACAGCCGAAGCGGCGAGTCCATCACCATCGTCTCGCCGTCGAGGCCGATCTCGATCGGGCCATCGGAGGAGACCTCGAACACGGGCGTGGCCCACGATGTGTAGCCGGCGAAGCGTTCGGGGCGGCCGGTGGCCACGGCAGCCAGGAAGGCGACGGCACCGCCAGCCTCGTCCAGCACCAGGGAGATGACGCCGAGCCGGTGCGAGTCCAGACGGGGCCGGCTCGAGCGACCGCCCGCCGTGGTGCCGTACGGGTTGTTGGAGATCTGGATGATGTGGGCGCCGAGGTGCTCCTCGCCGTCGGGTCCGGTGAAGCGGAGGTCGAACGGCTCGGTGTCGGGCCCGAGCATCTGGGGCAGCGTGGCGAGCGTGGTGTCGACCTTGGCGTCGCGGTAGTCGGGCGAGCGCACGACTGCGGCGTACAGCCCGAGCGACACGTTGTTGACGAACACGTGGCCGTTGGCGTCGGCCAGGTCCATCGTGCGCTCCACCGCTTCGCCGTAGGCATCGAGCGCGCCGACGACATCGTCCCGGTCGAGTCCGAGGTCGAGGGCGAGGTGGTTGCGCGTGCCCGTCGGCACCACCACCATGGGCAGGTCGAGCTCGGCGGCCACGGTGCCGACCATGGCCTGGGAGCCGTCGCCACCGGCCATGCCGAGCACGTCGACCCCGCTGGTGGCCACGTCGCGGACGATCTGCAACCAGTCGGTGCCCGGCTCGAGCACGACCGGTTCGATGCCGCGCCGGTGGCACTCGTCGACCAGGTTGAACTGCTCGGCCTTGCCGCCACCCGACGTCAGGTTCATGAACAGCACCCCGCAGGAGGCAGGGCCGACCGGCGTGCCCGGGGTCTCGCTCCGGGCCAGGTCGCCCACCGTGACATGCAGCGCAAAGCGGGCCAGCGCCACCGCCAGGGCAAGCGCCACGGTCCGAACCACCAACGACACCAGGGTGTTGCCATCGTCCCCGGCCATGACGAGCACGAGCCCGACGGCGCTGCCTACGGCGACGGCGACGGCGACGACCCGGCGGGCACCGTCCCTCGTGAGGACGAACCACCCTGCGCCCAGCACGACGAAGAGCAGCAGCACCTGCACGGCCACCCGCAGCGGGTCGGTGACCACCTGCACGAGCGTGAGCAGGGTCACCACGACCACGAGCCCGAAGGCGGCCACGGCGGCCAACCGGCGCACCATCTCGGGCGCCTCGTCCGCACCGCCGCTCATCGTCCCCTTCATGGTCGCACTGGCGTGCCCGCGGCGGCCGACGTCGGGTGGCGACGTTGGCCGTCCAGCCTCGTCTCGGCGTTGCGTTCGCGCATGACCGACCAGTCGACCGGCACGCGCTCGAGCTCCCCGAACCGTCGGGGGAGGTCCGGCATCCGACCGACGCGAAGCGCATCCGGACCGTCACGGTCCTCGGGTCGGAAGAACGTGCCGAACACCTTGTCCCACAACGAGGTGACGGCGCCGTCGTTCGTGTCACCCTTCTCGTAGACCGTCGAGTGGTGCCAGCGGTGAAGATCCGGGGTCGAGAAGACGTGATCGAGCGCGCCGCTGCGACGTTCGATGTTGCTGTGCTGCACCTGGCCGTGCATGCCCTGCACGGCCGGGTAGGCGACACATTGAACACGGCTGAGGCCGAGCGCCCCCACGCTGACCGTCTCCATGAGCATGTCGACCAACATCTCCAAGAACTGGGGGAGAAGGTCGACCCCGAGGGTCTGGGTCATGCGCCGCTGGACGGGCGCAGCCAACGCCATCCCCGCACCCTGAGCGGCGAACACCGACAGCAGGAAGGATCCATCGGTGGCGACCTCGTCCCTCGATGGTCGCCAGTCCTCCCGGTGCGGGCGGCGGGTCTCTATCGCCCACAAGAGGCCGTAGAAGGCGACGCTCACCATCGGCGCGGCGACGTCGAGGTCACGGCCTAGGGCTCGCTGCACGCGACGATCGATGGCCACGGCACCCGCCGCTCCCGCGATCACGGCACCGTGCAGCGGCCAGCTGACGACGCGGTCTGTTCGTCGCCTCCGATCCGAGCGACAGGTCGTTGCTTCGACCCCCTCGTGCTCGGCGTCGGCGTCGGCCGCGGGCGGGACATCGTCATCTTGCATCGCCGCAACGCTACCGATACTCGCCGGCTGCATGTCGAGCCCTTGCCCCGCGGGCTCACTCGGCGACGGGGCCCTTCATGCACGCCCACGGAGGGTCCGCCCGCCCGCAACCCCCGAACCCAGTCGGTCTCCACTGTCCGAGAACCGCGGCGGGGACTGGCCCTACGCTGTCCAGCGGACGACACAGGAGACCACACGCATGACGCTCGGCTCACGCACACGAGGGCTCGTGGCCCTCACCCTCCTGGCGGGCACCCTCGCTGGTGGCCCCGCCACGCCCCCGGCCGGCGCCGACGCGCCGATCTACGCCATCGACTCGACCGAGCCCGCCGCCGGCACCATCGGCACGCCCTACGCGCACACGTTCACGAGTGACCCGCCCGGCGCCGGGTTCACCGTCACGAGCGGCACCCTCCCTGCCGGCCTCACCCTCGATGCCACCACCGGCGAGCTCTCCGGCACACCCACCACGGCGGGCATGTTCAACGCCGTTACCGTCACCGCCTCCTGGGCCGGGCCGTACACCGCCGTCACCGCCGGCGGGTCGTTCTCCTGCGGTCTGACCAGCACGAACGCCATCGACTGCTGGGGTGCCAACGACGTCGGGCAGGCCACCGACCAGCCTGGCCCCTACACCTCCCTCACCGCCGGCGGAGACCGCGCCTGCGGGCTCACGATCACCGGTGCCGCCGACTGCTGGGGCGACAACACCTACGAACAGGCCACCGACCAGGTCGGCCCGTTCTCTGCGCTCACCGCTGGCGACCAACACACCTGCGGACTCACCGCCACCGGTGCCGCCGACTGCTGGGGCGACAACACCCACGGACAGGCCACCGACCAGGTCGGCCCGTTCTCTGCGCTCACCGCGGGCGGAAAGCACTCGTGCGGACTCACGCCCGCCGGTGCCGCCGACTGCTGGGGCGACAACACCTACGGACAGGCCGCCGACCAGACCGGGCCCTACACCGCGCTCGACGCCGGCGGGCAGCACACCTGCGGACTCACGACCGCCGGCGGAGCCGACTGCTGGGGCGACAACGAGTACGGGCAGTCCAGTGACAGATCCGCGCCCTTCACCGCGCTCACCGCCGGCGAGACGCACACCTGCGGACTCCAGCCCGCCGGGGACGCCTTCTGCTGGGGGAACAACGGAGACAGTCAAGCGGAAAGCCCGCCCGGCCCCTACACCGCACTCTCCGGTGGCATCGTCCACACCTGCTTCCTCACCACCGTCGGCGGCGTCGACTGCTGGGGCAACAACTTCAACGGGAAGGCCACCGACCAGCCCAGCGCGGTCCTCGCCACCGACACCCAGACGTTCGACCTGGCCATCGCCGCCACCACCGCCACCATCGCCGGCACCGTCACCACCGACCCTGGCGGAACGCCACTGGGAGGGATCCGCGTCCGCCTCTACGACGGCTCGGTCGGCCTCACGGCCGTGACCACCGACGTGAACGGCCAGTACACCCTGCCCGGCCTCGCCCTGGCTGGCACCTACCGCATCCGATTCCACGACGCGACCAACGGCCAGTACGCCACCGAGTTCAACGGCGACAACACCAAGTTCAACCTCACCCCACCCATCGCCGTCACGGTCAACACCACCACCACCGTCGACGCTGCCCTCGCCGGCGCCACACCCCCCGACTGGGCTGCCACCGGCACCGTCACCGCGGTCGATGGCGGCGCACCCCCGGCCAAGATCACCGTCAGCGCCTACCAGAACGGCGCCCTCATCAGGAGCACCGTCACCAATGCCGCCGGCCAGTTCACCATCGCCGCCCTCGATGCCACCGGCACCTGGACGCTCCGCTACCGCGACGCCACCGGCACCTACCTCCGCGAGTTCTGGAACGACCAACCCACCCTCACCAAGGCCAGCGCCCTCATTTACACCCCCGGCGCGACCACCACCGCCGACGCCGCCCTCACCGCCGCCCCCACCTGACCATCGACACGCCAGTCCGCTCGAGCGCCAGGGCCGACAGGTCGGGTGGGGCGGTGATGTCGAAGTCGCCGTCGAGTTTGCGGACGATCGTCCAGCCGGTGCGTTGCACGACGGCGTGGTGGTGGCGATACAACAGGCACAGGTTGGCTTCGCCGTTGCTCGCCGAGGGGGACGAGGAATGTCGCCTCGGGCCGCGCCGGGCTCGTCGGGTTCTGATCAACAGCCTGCCCCCGGCGGGCCAGCTCGACCCGGGTGAGCGCTTCGAGGGTGGCGTTGGCAAAACGAACGACATGGCTCGGACCAGCACCGAGGTGCTGGTCCGAGCCGTCGTTCGGGGGGATTCTCGGCCCGGGGGCCGGGCGCCAGGATCAGTCCTGGTGCGACTTCTGCGTGGCCTCGAGAGCCTCCGCCTTGGCCCGCTCCTTCTCGGCCTCGGCCTCCTTGTGGGCGACCTCGCGCTGCGCTTCACCCTTCTCCTGCTGGATCTTGCCCTCGTCCTGCATGCGGTCGTTGCCGGTCACGGCGCCCACGACCTCCTTGGCCTTGCCCTTGACGCCCTCGGCGACGCCCTTGATGCCAGCTTCCGGACCGCTCTCGTTACCAGCCACTGCGTGTCTCCTCTGTCGGGGACGGTCGCGCCTCGCGGGCGGCCGCTCGTTGTGTGGGTGACCTCTACCCATGTTCTCGAGGATCAAGACGCGTGACGATGGGCACCCCAGGCCGGCAGATCGACCTCGGCACGGTCCTAGTTCGGACACAATCAAATCCTTGACATAGTCCAGAATCTGGGGGAAGATCACCCCATGCCCGAAGCCGTTGCCGAACTCCTCCGCCAGCACGGCGTGCAGGTCACGGCGCAGCGGGTGGCCATCATGGGAGCGCTGTCGGCTCGTCCGCACGCCACGGCTGACGAGCTGACCGAAGACGTCCGCTCGGTGATCGGCTCGATCTCCCGCCAGGCGGTGTACGACTCGCTCGGCGTCTTGGTCGACAAGGACCTCGTCCGTCGCATCCAGCCCGCAGGATCCGCAGCCCGCTTCGAGGATCGCGTGGGCGACAACCACCACCACCTGATCTGCCGCACCTGCGGCAGGACCATCGACGTCGACTGCGCCGTCGGCGAGGTGCCGTGCCTCACCGCCGACGACGACCACGGCTTCACCATCGACGAGGCCGAGGTCGTCTACTGGGGCGTCTGCCCGTCGTGCCGGAAGGCTGCCGGGCAAGCCGCGCCACCCACGCACTCCCCCTCACCCTCCGCACCCACCAACCCGTCCAGAAAGCAGAACCAGCCATGACCGACACCGGTGAAGCCCTCGAGATCAACGACGACGTCAGCCGCTGCCCCGTGATGCACGGGGCCAACGCCACCCACACCGCCGTGGGCGCCATGGCCAACCAGCACTGGTGGCCGAACCAGCTGAGCCTGCGCATCCTCCACCAGAACTCCCCCAGGGCCGACCCGATGAGCGACGACTTCGACTACGCCGCCGAGTTCACCAGCCTCGACCTCGCCGCCGTGAAGCAGGACCTCACAGACCTGATGACGACGTCGCAGGACTGGTGGCCCGCCGACTACGGCCACTACGGCCCGTTCTTCATCCGCATGGCCTGGCACAGCGCCGGCACCTACCGCATCCAGGACGGTCGCGGCGGCGCCGCCACCGGCACGCAGCGCTTCGCCCCGCTCAACAGCTGGCCCGACAACGGCAACCTCGACAAGGCCCGGACGCTCCTGCTGCCCGTCAAGCAGAAGTACGGCCGGAAGCTGTCGTGGGCCGACCTGATGATCCTGGCCGGCAACGTGGCCCTCGAGTCGATGGGGCTCGAGACCTTCGGCTTCGGTGGCGGCCGCGAGGACGTCTGGGCGCCCGAGGAGGACATCTACTGGGGTCCGGAGACCGAGTGGCTCGGCGACGAGCGCTACCGCGGCGACCGTGAGCTGCTCGACCCCCTCGGTGCCGTGCAGATGGGCCTCATCTACGTGAACCCCGAAGGCCCCAACGGCGTCCCCGATCCCCTGGCCTCGGCCCGCGACATCCGCGAGACGTTCCTGCGCATGGCCATGAACGACGAGGAGACCGTCGCCCTCGTGGCCGGCGGCCACACGTTCGGCAAGGCCCACGGCGCCGGCGACCCCGACCTCGTCGGCCCCGAGCCCGAAGGCGCCCCCATCGAGCAGCTGGGCCACGGCTGGAAGAACGCCCTCGGCACGGGCAAGGGCGTCGACACCACCACCAGCGGCATCGAAGGCGCTTGGACTGCGACCCCCATCACGTGGGACAACGCCTACTTCGACACGCTGTTCGGCTTCGAGTGGGAGCTCACCGAGAGCCCCGCGGGCGCCAAGCAGTGGACGCCGTCGAACCCCGAGGCCCAGGGCATCGTCCCTGATGCCCACGACCCCTCGAGGTCGCACGCACCCATGATGACCACCGCCGACATGGCGCTGCGCATGGACCCGATCTACGAGCCGATCTCCCGGCGCTTCCACGAGAACCCGGCCGAGTTCGCCGACGTGTTCGCCCGCGCCTGGTTCAAGCTGACCCACCGCGACATGGGACCGATCTCCCGGTACCTCGGCCCCGAGGTCCCCGCCGAGGAGCTCCTGTGGCAGGACCCGGTCCCCGCCGTCGACCACGAGCTCATCGGCCCTGACGACATCACGGCCATCAAGGCCAAGCTCCTGGCGTCCGGGCTCACCATCTCCGAGCTGATGTCGACGGCGTGGGCGTCGGCTTCGACGTTCCGTACCAGCGACAAGCGCGGCGGGGCCAACGGTGCCCGCCTGCGCCTCGCACCCCAGAACGACTGGGCCGTCAACAACCCGTCTGAGCTGCGTCGGATCCTGGCCACCCTCGAAGGCGTCCAGGCCGAGCTGGCCGGCGCAGGCACGCCGGTCTCTCTGGCCGACCTGATCGTGCTCGGCGGGTGCGCCGCCGTCGAATCGGCGGCGAAGAACGCCGGCCACGACCTCACCGTCCCCTTCACGCCCGGCCGCACCGACGCTTCGCAGGAGCAGACCGACGTCGAGGCGTTCGCTCCGCTCGAACCCACCGCCGACGGCTTCCGCAACCACCACGGCAAGGGCCACGTCCAGTCTCCCGAGGAGCTGCTGCTCGACCGGGCCCAGCTGTTGGGGCTGAGCGGACCGGAGATGACGGTGCTCGTCGGCGGGATGCGCGTGCTGCGCACCAATGCCGACGCCTCCACCAACGGCGTGCTCACCGACCGGGTCGACGCCCTCTCCAACGACTTCTTCGTGCACCTGCTCGACATGGCCACCGAGTGGAAGCCCGTTGCGGGTGCCGACAACCTGTTCGAGGGTCGCGATCGAGCGACCGGTGCCCTGCGGTGGACGGCTACCCGCTCCGACCTGGTCTTCGGAGCGAACTCGCAGCTCCGGGCCATCGCCGAGGTGTACGCCGCCGACGACGCCACCGAGAAGTTCGCGACGGACTTCGCCAAGGCATGGGCCAAGGTCATGGACGCCGACCGCTTCGACGTGGCCTGAGGAGGCCGGGCACCGCTCAGCGGAGGTCGAAGGCCAGATCGAAGCGGCGGACGGCGCCGGCGAAGATGTTGGGCTCGATCTCCGGGGCGGTGACCACCCGGAGGTTCGTCCAGCGCTGCGTGAGCTCGCCGAACAGCAGGCGGAGCTCGAGGCGAGCCAGGTTGGCGCCGAGGCAGAAGTGGGTGCCTTGCCCGAAGGCGAGGTGCGGGTTCGGGTTGCGCCCGATGTCGAACCGGAAGGGGTCGTCGAACACGGCCTCGTCGCGGTTGGCCGACGGGTAGGCCAGCATCACCCGGTCGCCGGCGGCCACGGGCTGGGCGCCGATGTGACCGTCGGTGCGAACGATCCGGAACATGTTGTTCAGCGGTGTGACCCAGCGGATGATCTCCTCGACCAGCCCGGGCACGAGGGCCGGGCCGGCGGCGGCCGCCTCCCACTGCTCGGGGTGGGCGGCAAGCACGGCCAGGCCCCGGGCGATGGCCGTGCGCGTCGTCTCGGCGCCGCCGGCGATGAACAAGCCCGTCTCGTGCATCATCGTCATGGGGTCCATGTCGGCCTCGGCCCACGTCGAGATCAGGTCGTGAGCGGGACAGCCCTTGCGCTCGGCGGCCGTGGCCTCGAGCAGCGGGTTGAACTCCATGATGGTCGACATCATGCCCATCAGGGCGTCCTGGTCGACCATGATGGCGTCGGTGCGCATGAGGCGCTCCGACCAGGACTTGATGTCCTCCCAGCGGTCCTCCGGGAAGCCGAGCAGCTCGGCGGTGAGGCGCGACGGGAGCTGGGCGGCCAAGTCGTGCACGACCTCGAGCTGGCCCTGGTCGGACACGGCGTCGAGGAGCTCGGCGATGCGCGAGCGCAGGAATGCTTCGTCTTCCTGCACGGCGTTCGGGGTGAACCGCCGGTTGATGAGGCGCCGCTGCTCGAGATGCTCGGGATCGTCGAGGGCGATGGTGTTCGACTCCTCGAGGGCGATGTTGGCCCGGTAGGCACCACGGGACGAGAACACGCTGCTGCGACGCTCCACGTCGATCACGTCAGCGTGGCGGGTGACCACCCACACGCCGTTGGCGTCGCGGTAGACGGGCTCGTGGGCCCGCGCCCAGGTGAAGAACTCGTGGACGCGGTCGAGGTCGACCCACCAGTCGGGAGCGAGGAGATCGGCGGGTGACGCGTCCGTGACAGCCATGGCGGGAACCTACCGCCCGCCGTCGCCGAGCACCTGCGCGCCGAGGTCGGGGAACACCCGGCCGACCTTTCCGAGCAGGTAGTCGCCATAGGTGCCCGACCAGTCGTGCACGCTGCGACCGTCCCATCGTTCCCACTCCTCGACGGCGAGGTCCTCCGCGCCCGGGATGGGCCGGACGTCGACGTCCCACCCGGGGTCGAGGAACAGCGGGAACGACAGCCGACTCACCCCGGTGGTGTTGCGGACCCGGTGGGGCGTGGAGCGGTAGCGGCCACCGGTCATTCGCTCCAGCATGTCGCCCAGGTTGACCACGAACGAGTCGGGCACCGGCGGCGCGTCGATCCACCCGCCGGGTCCTCGGACCTCGAGCCCACCCACGTCGTCCTGGCGCAGGAGCGTGATCAGCCCGTAGTCGGTGTGTTCCCCCACGCTCCACTGCTCGTTGCCGGGCAGCACGGGCGGGTAGTGGAAGATCCGGAACAGCACGAGCGGATCGGCGGTCAGCTCCTGGCGAAACCACCCGGCACCCAGGCCGAGGCCGACGGCCATTCCCGTCAGCACCGCCTGTCCGAGCTCGGCGACGGCGGCGAGGTGATCGAGCACGGCCTGGCGGAGGTCGGCCGGTCGCTCAGGGAAGCGGTTGGCCCCGTGGAGCGGCACCCCGGCCAGGACCCGCGGGTCGTCGGCCGGGAGCTCGGTGCCGAAGTACACGCCCTCCTTGGCGTCGGGCTTCCCGGAGGTGAGCTCGCCGCCGACCGGGAACCAGCCTCGCCAGGCCCGGCCACCGGTGGCCATGGCGATGGCTGCCTTCTCGTCGTCGCCGAGAGCGAAGAACTCCCGGGCCGAGCGTTCGAGCCGCTGCTCGAGCTCCATCGGCACGCCGTGCCCGATCACGGAGAAGAAGCCGAAGGTCCGGCAGGCGTCGTCGATGGCGGCTGCGACGCCAGCCACGTCGGTACCGTGGCGCAGCGCCGATACGTCGATCACCGGAAGCTCGTCCACGGGCGCGAGTCTGGCGCAACGGCGAGGCATGGGGAGCCCGATCCTGAGCCGCGTTGTGTCGAGGGGCACAGGCGTTTACGTTGTCCAGATGCTGTCTCCGTGGACCTCCTCTGCAAAGCGAACGCTGCTCACCCTGCTGACGGTCGTGGCGCTGGTGCTCGGCACCCTCGCCACCGGAGCGGTGACGGCACCGCCGGCCGCGGCGGATGGCGGTGGGGTCGTGCCGGACATCGGATCGCTCCCACTGGCGACGTTCACCGTGAACCCCGGCGTGGAACAGGCCACGGTCACCGGTGCAACGCCGCGCGCCCCGCTCACCCTCGTCCGCCCCGACGGCACACGCATCATCACCCTCTTCACCGATGCGCTCGGCCAGATCACGTTCCAGTACGTGGCCTCCACCTTCTTGGTGTTCGATCCCGTGATCGACGGCGTGCTCCCCACCACCGAAGGCGGGACGCTCGACCCCGGCACCTACCGCGTCGTGTCCGAAGGCGTCCCCGGGGAACCCTTCGAAGGCACGGTCGAGGCCAGCGCCGAGTTCACGGTGCTGAGCGTCGACGACCACGCACCCACCTCGCTGTACGAAGAGCAGGTCCTCAACTTCGTGCAGTCGAAGGTGCTCGGCGGCGTGGTCGACGGCTCCGAGGACATCGACGGCTTCGGCTACATCGAGACACGTGACGGCACGCTCCTGTCGGCCAACATCCGCCTGCCCGATCCCGGCCTCTACGGCCCCGGGCCGTACCCGACGGTCGTCCAGTACTCGGGCTACGCGCCGTCCCGCCCGGGCACCCCTTCGGGCGCCGACGCCGGCGGCATGCTGGCCAACGTCCTCGGTTTCGCCTACGTCGGCGTGAACCTCCGCGGCACCGGCTGCTCCGGCGGAGTGTTCGACGTGTTCAACGCCGCCCAGGCCGCCGACGCCTACGACGTCATCGAGACCGTCGCCCGGGAGCCGTGGGTCAAGAACGCCAAGGTCGGGATGATCGGCATCTCGTACTCGGGCATCACGCAGCTCTATGCCGCGGCCACCCAGCCACCACACCTGGCCGCCATCACCCCGTTGTCGGTCATCGAGGATCCGTGGTACCAGCAGTGGCCCGGGGGCATCTACAACGAAGGGTTCACCCGATCCTGGCTGGCGCAGCGCGACAAGGAGTCGTCACCCGGCGGATCCAGCTGGGTCCAGGCCCTGATCGACGGTGGCGACGCCACCTGCGAATCCCACATGGACCTGCGCAGCCAGAGCATCGACTTCCGCGACTTCGGCGCCTCCCTCACCCACCGTCCGACCGCGGCCGACAACCGACGCCTCGATCGGGTCGTCGGCGACATCCAGGTCCCGGTGTTCCTCGCCGGCGCGTGGCAGGACGAGCAGACCGGCTCGCGCTTCGCCACCATGCTCGACGACTTCACCGGCGTGCCGACCGGCAAGAAGAAGTTCACCGTCCACAACGGCCACCACCCCGACGGATTCTCACCGCTCGTGATGACGCGCTGGTTCGAGTTCCTCTCGTTCTACGTGGACGGGACCGTGCCCAAGGTCAACGACCTCGTCCGCGGCTTCTCCGGCCCCGTGCTCGAGGACAACTTCGGCGTGCCCAACCTCGGTTGGGAAGCGAACCGCTTCATGACCAACGGCGTGCCCACGTGCGGCGACTTCGCCTGCTCGCTGGCGGCCTACGAGGCCGAGCAGCCCGTGCGGGCACTGTTCGAGGTGGGCGCCAACCCGCAGTTCGTCGACAACTACCCGCTCGCCCACAAGCAGCGCTTCGGCATGGGCTTCTCCACCTGGCCGCCACCGGACGCAGCGGCCATGACGTGGTACCTGGGCCCGGACAACTCGCTGACCGCCACCCCGCCGACCACGCGCAGCATCGAGCGCTTCGCCTTCGACCCGGACGTGGGCCTCACCACCTACAACAAGGGCGGCGACTTCGGGAAGATCAACGTCAACAACGAGTGGAAGAACACACCCGACGGCAAGGGCCTCGCCTACGAGACCGCCCCACTGACCCAGCAGATGGTCATCGCCGGTGAGGGCCACGTGGACCTCAACGTGCGCACCACCGGCACCGACGCCGGAATCGAGCTCGTGCTGTCCGAGGTCTACGAAGACCTCACCCCCGACGAC
>Ga0105047_10013026_pt1 | contig 13331 bp, 11 predicted proteins | sample MAT04_FD_78384 | JGI IMG/M metagenome (GOLD analysis project Ga0105047, IMG submission 78384) | Freshwater microbial communities from Lake Fryxell liftoff mats and glacier meltwater in Antarctica - MAT-04 (megahit assembly) | ecosystem: Environmental > Aquatic > Freshwater > Ice > Liftoff...
ACGATAAACTTGCGGAAGCACGAAAAGTGATGGCGGTCGTACCCCTCGCGAGCTCACCTTCTGATCGTTTAGAGGTCGCAATACTCGCCAAGCGCGCCGGGATGATTTCCGAAGCCCATTCCCGCTTCGAGTCGCTGCTTGATTCCATCCAAACGGACCCCAAAGCACTCCACGAATTTGCTCAAACGAAAATTCAATTGGCAATGAAATTGGCCAGATCGAAGGGCGATCACTCAGAGGCGAAACGCAGACTCAACGGCGAAGCGCTCTCGCTGATTCGCAGAGTGGTTCAGCTAAGTCACGACCAACCGGTTCGCAGGGCTTGGGCCTACTACGATCTCGCGAAACTGCTCAAATATTTGAAATCGCCGACCTCGGAAATTGCATTTGAGATAGACTCCGCCATTGAAGCCATGCCAAACGAATACCGTTTTCAAGACTGGAAACGAGCTAACCTCTGATCATCGCACTGAGTATCTCCATGGCCGCGCGACCGCTGACCGTCCTCTGCATCGCCAGCTACTACAAGGGCAACCGGCTGATCGAGCGTCTGAAGGCGGAGGGGTGCCGGGTCTACTTGCTGACGGTCAACAAGCTGTTGAACGAGAAATGGCCGCGGGCGGCACTCAACGGTGTCTTCGCGGTCGAAAGCTTCCACGACCGGGCGGCGCTGGTCAAAGCGGTGGCCTATCTGTTCCGTACGCACAGCTTCAACCGCATCGTCGCACTCGATGATTTTGACGCCGAAGTCGGGGCGTTTCTGCGCGAGCATTTCCGGCTCACGCATACCGGACTATGCGAAACGACGGCGCGATTCTTCCGCGATAAACTCGCCATGCGGGTGAAGGCCCGCGAACTCGGCATCCGCATCCCGGACTTCGCGCCGCTGTTCGACCACGCGGCGTTGAAGGTGTTTCTCGCGCGATCGCGCGGGATTTCCACGCGGTGCTCCCGGGGGCGGATCGAGTGAGTTGGTGAATTACACCAACTTCTCGAACCGCGCCTTGAAAGCCTCAACCGACAGATTCACAGCACTCGCGAGCGATTCCAGAGTGGCCTGATCTTCGAAGTCCTTCGTCTCGAGGCGCGTCATGTACTTGCATGCGGCCTCGTAGCTGACGCTGTCGACATCTACGATGCGCGGGCGCATCCGCAGGGTCTTCGGGTCGATCATGTCTTCGAATACCAACGGTTTCAGTTGCCCGCCAACGACGCTGACGATGGCCCCGTACTTCGCCGACTCCGGCGAAAGCAGAAACTTCACAGCACCGTAGCCGAGGTCGCGGGTATACTCGGCGTCGAAGGGGATCGGGTCGGCGCAGCGGAGTTCGTAGCCGAGATCCTTGTCGATCATCGTCGTCTTCAGAGTCAGCGCCTCGAGCTGTCTCGAAATCCGGTCGCGCACCATCCGGCCGAATTCGATTTCCCCGAGTCGGAGGTGGCCGTGCGGATCGCGTTCGATCTTACCGTACCGGCTGAGTTCCTCATCGCTCATCGCGGCGGAGAGGCCCTTCTCGCCGATCGATTCGATCAACCCTTCGGCGAGCACCACGAGCCCGTAGGGTTTGCCTTCGAGTTTGCGCTTCACCATCGAACCGATGATGAGGTCACAGAGGTGATCGAGGCCGATCGACTTGCCGCGGAATTCTTCTGGGATGATCGTGAGCGTCGCGGCGGCGGCTTTGCCAATACCGAGCGCCAGGTGCCCGGCGGCGCGGCCCATGCTGATGATGATATACCAGCGCGTGGTGGTGCGGGCGTCTTCTTGGAGGGCGCGTGCCGTCTGCACGCCGAGGTGGCGGGCCGTTTCGAAACCGAAGGTCGGGATGCCGGGGGGGAGCGGGAGATCGTTGTCGATGGTCTTGGGCACGTGCGCGACTTTGATCGCGCCGCCGGCCTGCTTGTAAACTTGGCTACCGCTGTAGGCGGTGTCGTCGCCGCCGATGGTGACCAAGTATTTCGCGCCGAGTTTTCGGAACGATTCGAGCACGTTCTGCATGTGCGCCGGATCTTTGGCCGGGTTCGTCCGGCTGGTGCCAAGCATCGATCCGCCCCGGTTGAAATACGGGGCGACGTCGTTGACGGTCAGGGGCAGGGCCTTCGTGATGTCGCCGGCGACGAGGTTCTGGAAGCCGTTGCGGACGCCGATGACTTCGAGGCCGCGGTGGATCGCTTCGATGGTGACCGAAGCGATGACGCCGTTGATGCCGGGGGCGGGGCCGCCGCCGACGACGATGGCCAAACGCTCGCGCGGGGATGATTCAGCTGCCATGCTCTACGATCCAAAAATGACGGTGGGAAGATACTGAAAGACTCGGAACGGCGCCCGGATTTTCAAGGGGTCACAAACACGGCGCGTACCGTTCACGCCAAGATGCCCTTGATGACTTCACCGTGGACATCGGTCAGCCGGCGGTCGATGCCGTTGTGATAGAAGCTCAGCCGCTCGTGATCCAAGCCGAGAATGTGCAGAATCGTGGCGTGCAGATCGTAGATTGTGGTTTCGTTCTCCACGGCCTTGTACCCGAAATCGTCGGTTGCGCCGTAGCTGAACGCCGGCTTCACCCCGGCCCCGGCGAGCCAGACGGTGAAGCCCTTCGGGTTGTGGTCGCGTCCGCTCGCCCCTTTTTGGAACGTCGGCATCCGACCGAATTCGGTGACCCAAACGACGAGCGTGTCCTTCAACAATCCGCTCCGTTTCAGGTCGGTCAGCAAAGCCGCGCAGGGTCGATCGAAGATCGGGGCGTGGATGTCGTACTGCTTCTGGATCGTCTTGTGCCCGTCCCAGTTGCCGACGCCTTCGCCCATGGCATACGAGCCGTTGAAGAGCTGCACGAAGCGGACATCGCGTTCCAAGAGTCGCCGGGCGAGCAAGCAATTGCGGGCGAACCCCGCCTTGGATTTGTCGGCGTCGCCGGTGCCGTATTCGTCGTGGATCGCCTTCGTCTCTTTCGATAAATCCGCGACTTCGCTGGCGCGCAGTTGCATCTTCGCCGCGAGTTCGTGGCTGGAAATGCGGGCCGCGAGGTCGGTATCGCCGGGTCGTGCGGCCAAGTGATCGCTGTTGAGTTGCTTCAAGAAGTCGCGGGTCGCTTCGTCGGCCTTCGCGTTGATAACCGTGGGCCGGGCCAAGTTCGGAATCGGTTTGTCGGCGCTGAACGGAGTGCCTTGGAATACGGCGGGGAGGAACGCGCTGCCCCAGTTGTTCGGGCCGACCTGTGGGACGCCGCGCGGATCGGGGATGGCGACGAAGGCGGGGAGATCGCGGCATTCGCTGCCGAGGGCGTAGCTGACCCACGCCCCGGCGCTCGGGTAGCCGTCGAGCGTGAAGCCGGTGCTCATCTGATTCTCGGCCGGGCCGTGCGTGTTGCTCTTCGCGGTCATCGAGTGGATGAAACACATATCGTCGGCCAAGCCCGCGAGCTTGGGGAACAGGTCGGACATCATCTTGCCGGACTTTCCGCGCGGCTTGAATGCCCAGATGGGTTTGACCAGATTCCCTTGGGCCCCTTGGAACGTGACGAGCTTGTCGCCGCCGGGGAGCGCTTGGCCGTCGCGCTTCACCAACTCCGGTTTGTAATCGAACGAATCGACGTGGCTGACGGCACCGGAGCAGAAGATGGTGAGGACGCGCTTCGCCTTGGCCGGGAAGTGCGACTTCCTCGGCGCCAGCGGCTCATCCGGTTTGATGGCCGGGCGTAGCGGATCGGCCGCGAGCAAGCCCTGTTCGGCCAACAGCGAAGCGAGCGCGATACCACCGAGGCCGGTGCCGGCATCGGTCAGAAAGCGGCGGCGGTCGAGGAATGAGCGAGCGATAGGGGTGAGGTGCATGGGCGATACTTTCCCCGATTTACACTTGCGAACATCGAAGCATTCGAGTTCTATTGGTATCATACCCCGATATCTGCGGAGGATCGAACTGTGAAAATCGAACTGACCGATGAGCAGGTTCAGACTTTGGATGCGGAGGGCTCGGGAGTCATCGTCGTCGATCCCCGCAACGATCGATCCTACCGATTGGTCCTGGAAGAAGTGTTTCAAACACTGCGAGGAGTCGCGATTGACGGATCGCCGTGGACCCCTTTTGAAACGGGAATTCTCGCAGGGAACGCATTCGGCCTACTCGACGACACGGACTACAGTTCCTACTTGGAAGCACAATGAAGTTTAGGCGGGGCGATATCGTGATCGCTCTCTTTCCGAACGCCGATGGCTCGCCTCCGAAAGCGCGACCGGTTCTGGTGATCCAGTCGGACATTTACAATCTCAAGCTCGGCAACGTCATCGTGGCCGCGATTACAACCGATCTCAAACATTCGCGGGACCCGGCTTCGTTCCTTATTGTTGCGAACACTCCGGAAGGCCGGTCGACCGGCCTCCGGCAGGATTGCGTTGTGTCTTGCATCAATCTGGCGACGATTCACGAGTCTCTCATCGCCAAGAAGATTGGCCATTTCTCCCAGTTTCATATGGAGCGGGTGAACGATTGTCTAAAAGTGGCTTTGGCCATTGCTTAGCGATAATCGAGACCCCAACTCCTCATGCAAACGGCAACCCGGGCGAGCCGGCCGCTTGAGGGGTCGGAGTTTTCCTACAAGCAAGACTCCGACCCCTCGCGCGGCCGGCTCGCTGGGCTGATTTCTCAGTCCGTGTACAAGAATTCGTTCGCGTTCAACAGCGCTCGACCCAGCGCAGCCAAGCCGTGCTCGTTCACCAACTTCACCGCCCCGGCCGATTCCTTCGCCGTCGGATCGCGCTGGAAGGTCAGTTGAAACGCGCGCTGCACCTGCGCTTCGGCGCTTTTGCCCACATCCTTCTCGATGCGCTCGGCGAAGTGCCCGGCCAGTTGAACCGCGAACGCGCTGTTGAGCAGATTCAGCGCTTGCAACGGGGTCGTCGAGGCGTTGCGTTTCGGGGCGATCTGCCCGCCGTCGGGGCAGTCGAAGGCGCCGAAGGTGTCGTCCAACTGCATCCGCGGCTTCTGCTGGTAGATCATTCGGCGGAACTCGGCCGGACCGAATGCCTTCTTCGGCGTGAAGACCTTCACGTAGTTTGAGTTCGGCTCGAACAAATCGAACCCCGGTCCGCCGGCTCTGAGGTCGAGTTTGCCGCTCGCGGACAACACGCTGTCGCGGATCGCCTCGGCTTCCAACCGCCGTGGCGGGTAGCGCCAGAGCCAACGGGTGCCGGCGTCTTTCGCCAAGCCCTCGGTCACCGGCGCGGAAGCCTGCCGAAAGGTGCCCGACAGCAAGATCAACCGGTGCATCGATTTCACCGACCACTTATTGGCGACGAACTCACCCGCCAAGAAATCGAGCAATTCCGGGTGGCTCGGCCGACCGCCGTTGTACCCGAAGTCGCTGGATGTCGCGACCAAGCCGGTGCCGAAGTGGTGCTGCCAAAGCCGGTTGACCATCACCCGCGCGGTCAGCGGATTCGCCGGCGACGCGATCCAATCGGCGAGTGCCACCCGGCGGGCGCCGTCGGTGGCATCCGCTGCGAGTATCAACTTGGCCGACACCCCCGCGAGCGAACCCGGCGGCACGACTTCGCGCTTCTCCATCGGATCGCCGCGATGGAAACGATGCGTCGCTTCCGGTGCGGTGAAAGTGCCCAGGTAGGCCCGATCGGAGCGATGCAACGACGCGAGTTCGGCTTTCAGGGCGGCGAGTTGCTTCTGCTCCGTCGTACCTTCGGGTTGGGATCCGAAGGCGGCACGGTCTGCGGACGACGCGACCGGATGCCAAGTGTTGCCATCGACGGAAACGTCGATGGCGTACTTCGTCGGCGTGCGATCCTTGTATTTGTCCTCGCGATCCCGGCCCCACACAATCCGGTCGATCCGGGCGACTTCGGCCAGTTCGATCGTCACGATACCGCTGCCGATTTTGTTTGATATCCAACTCCGGCCGTTGCCGTATTTGCCATCGTGGAGGAAGGCCAGTCGGTGGATGTCCGGCGAGTTCGGGTAGTCGCCTTCCGATTTCGACTTGGCCCCGGCACCGGCCAACGCCAGATTCTTCGGTTGATCGCCGGTCGTGAAGATCTCCATTTCGTCGATGCACGGCTCGTTGCTGTTGGTCGCCGCGATGGTGAAGCGCACGAACTTCGCCTTCACCGGTTGGAAGCGTTCGATATTCATCCGCGAGTTCACCGCCGCGCGCGTGGCCTTGCTCGCAGTCGGATCGGCGAGCGGCTGAAGCGCCGCCACTTGCGCTTCGAGCGCCGCGATATTACCGCGCAGGACATCAAGCTGTTTGATCCGAGTCGCCGGGTCGCCGGTGCGGAGTTCCCGTTCGCCGTGTTGGACGCCCCCGAAGATCGCCTTGATGCGGTAGTAGTCGAGTTGGGCGATCGGGTCGAATTTGTGGTTGTGGCAACGGGCACAGCCGACGGTTAGGCCGAGGAAGGTCGAACCGACCGTGCTGACGATGTCGTGGAGTTCGTCGGCGCGCTGGTTCGCGGTCAGCTCTGGATCGGGGCTTTTCACGTTGTCCCACGGCCCCGCCACAAGGAAGCCCGTCCCGGCGTGGGCCCCGGTGGTGTCCCCGGCCAACTGCTCGAAGACGAATCGGTCGTATGGCTTATCGTCGTTGAAGGCTTTGATGACCCAATCGCGGTAGGGCCAAGCGTTGGGCCGCATGTTGTTCATTTCGAAGCCGTGGCTCTCGGCGAAGCGAACCGTGTCGAGCCAGTGCCTGGCCCAGCGTTCGCCGTATTGCGGCGAGGCCAAGTATTGATCGACGAGTTTGGCGTAAGCATTCGGCGCGTTGTCCGCGACGAATGCCTCAACTTCTTCCGGTGTGGGCGGCAAACCGAGCAAATCGAACTTGAGCCGGCGGATGAGCGTGCGCCGATCCGCCGGCGGCGACGGTTTCAATCCGTTGGAAGCGAGCTTGGCGGCGATAAAGCCGTCGATGTCATTCGTGCCGGTCGGTCGCTGCACCGGTTGTAGCGACCACCAATCGCGACCGGCCCGCGTGGTCGTGCTGAATGCGAGCGGGTCGATAGGATCGGTGCCCCACTTCGCCCCACCGTCGATCCACGCTTTCAACGTCGCCTTGTCGGCCGCCGACAGCGGCTTCTTCGGCGGCATTTCGTCATCGTTCACCTTGGCCCAGATCGCGCTGGCGTCCAGCTTCCCGGCGACGATGCCGGCTCCGCCTTTCCCGCCCGCGAAGGCGCTGGCCTTGCGGCTCATATCGAGTTTACCCTTGGCATCCGCACCGGAGTGGCAATCGAGGCAGGCCGTGAGGATCGGGGCGATGCTACGGTCGAAATCGGGCGGCGCTGCGAGGATCGTAGATGTGAAAATGATCGGAACGAGCAGGGCTAAGGAGGTGCGGAGCATTGAGGGCCACCGACAACGGGAGGTTTGAGGAAGCATGTGCTTACCACAGCGAGGACGATGCTTGTCATCTGACTTTTGTAATCTGGTTGTTACGACAAAAGCCGCGTGACAGGGATCAGATGACAGACTCCTTGCTCGATCTCACTTCTTCCGTTTGTGAGTGATCGGGAAACATGGTTTTGTAGCGTCGATGTGACAAATCGAAAGCGGGATACGAGAGTCGAACTCGTTTCACAGCCTTGGGAAGGCTGGGCACGACCGGTATACCAATCCCGCAGCAGTGCAAATCATACCCCGTCAGGCCGTGCCGACAAGTTCATTTCTTCTCGGGCGCCACAAGGAACTTGCCGAATCCTTCCGATTCGGTGACGCTCGCTTTGGCCTCGTCCGAGTCTTTGGTCACGAGGTACATCACGGCGCCGCCGTACCCGTCGATCAACTTTTTCGCTTTCGCGGGATCCATCACGCTGGCCACTTTCGTGAACGCGTCGGCTTGCCAGCCCTTCGGCGCGATCACGGTGGCACTCCGCCAGCCGGTTAGGCCGAGGCCGGTCTTCGGATTGAGGATGTGCGAATAGCGGACGCCGTCGATCTCGACGTGCTGGAACAAATCTCCAGACGTGGAGACTGACTGATTCACCAACTTCAACCTGCGGGCCGGTTGATCCTTGCTGATCGGGGCGATCTCGACTTCCCACCCGGTTTTGTCCGGTGGAGCGTCGCCGACGGTGATATCGCCGCTCGCGGCGATCAGCGCCCGCGGGCAACCCAGTTTCTTCAGCACCGCCAGAGCCTGATCGGCTGCGAATCCTTTGCCGATGCCGCCGAGATCCAGCCGCATCTTCGCTTTAACCAACTTCACCGTATGTTCTTTCGGGTCGAGTTCGAGCAGTTTGTACCCGACGAGTTCTTTGGCGGCCGCTAGCTGTTTTTCATCCGGGAGTTCCTTCACCTTGCGCGCCACCCGCCACAACTTCACAAGTGGCCCCACGGTGATGTCGAATGCGCCATCCGACAACCCGGCGACGACACCGGCCCGCGCCAGCACATCGCCGAGATCCCCGGACACCGAAATCGGCTTGCCCGGCTCGGTGTCGTTGTTCGCGCACAATCGCATCAGTTCCGACTTCGGGTTGTAGTCGCTCATCACCATCTCGAGTGCGGCGATCCGGGCGAACGCGGCCTTGCTCGCTTTTTCGGCCGTCGGTTTATCCGATGCGTACAGTGCAATCCGCCATTCGGTGCCCATGTGGACTTCGCGGAATTCGTGCCGCGACGGCTCATCTGCCGCGTGCATTCCCCCCGCTAATCCGATAATATGGGCCAATGCGAGGATGGTTCGCATAGTGATTCTTCCCCACGAAGGTTCCGCCGCGATGACCGGACGCTCCTGCCTTTCGATTCTACCGCTCTTGGGCCTCATAGTCGCGCTCAGTTTCGCCGCCGATGACGAAACGATTCCCCCGGTGCCGCCGGAACCCAAAGTGGCGGCGAAGATCGATCTCCCCGCCAAGCCCTTCACCGAGACGGTCGAAGAGGAAATCAAAATTCCGGACGACAAGGATCCGGACAAGTTCACGTTGCAGAAGCTGAAGACAACCTTCGAAATGGTCTACGTCCCGGCGGGCGAGTTCCTGATGGGTAGCCCCGCCACGGAGAAGGACCGCAAGGAGAATGAAGGCCCGCAGCACAAAGTGAAGGTGAACGCCTTCTGGCTCGCCAAGGTCGAGACGACTTGGGACCTCTACGACCTCTGGTATCGCAACAAGGATCTGCCGCGGCGCGACGAAGCCGACGGCGAATTCGAAGCCAAGAACAACGATAAGAAGCTCGGGCCGGACGCCATCACCCGGCCGACGAACCCATACGTGGACGACACCTACGGCCACGGCCGGGCCGGGAAGCCGGCGCTCTGCATGAGCCACCACGCGGCGATGGTCTTCTGCCAATGGTTGCGCCTCAAGACGAAGCGCGGCTATCGCTTGCCAACTGAGGCCGAGTGGGAGTACGCCTGCCGGGCGGGATCGACCGGCCGCTACAGTTTCGATGAATCCAAAGAGAAGCTCGCCGACTACGGTTGGTTCAAAGACAATTCGCCGATCGAAGACAAACCCGACGGCACGACCCACGAGGTCGCCAAGAAGAAGGCCAACGCCTTCGGGTTGTTCGATATGCACGGCAACGTCGCGGAGTGGTGCCTCGATCAATATGACCCCAAAGCCTACGGCGAGTACGCCAAGAAAGAATTGTCGCTCGGTGCGTTCACCAGGCCGACCGACAAGAAATGGAGCCACGTTGTCCGCGGCGGATCGTGGCTCGACGGGCCTGAGAAACTGCGCTCCGCCTTCCGTTGGCCGTCCGAGGTCGAGTGGATGCGCAAAGATCCGCAGTTCCCACGCAGCGTCTGGTGGCTCACCGAAATGGATATGATCGGCTTTCGCGTGGCGCTGCCGGTCGAAGAGTACCCCGAGTTGGTCGGCCTCAAACCGTCGGTTCCCAAGAAGGGCCGGTAGTTTGTTTTCCTTTCCCCGTTCCTTGTGCGAGGCTTCTCCCATGTCCGAATCGAATCGTCGCGATTTCGTCAAAGGCACCGCCGCCGTCACGGCCACGGTCGCCGCAGCGAACCTATTTCCCGCCTACGCGGCCGGGAACGAAGTCATCAAAGTCGGCCTGATCGGCTGCGGCGGCCGCGGTAGCCAAGCCATCGGCGATTGCCTGCAAGCGGATAAGAGCGTGAAGTTCTGGGCCGCCGGGGACGTGTTCCTCGACAAGGCCAAGGGCACCGTGGCGGCCTACCAAGAGAGCCACAAAGAGCGCGCCGACCTCGGCGACCGCGTCTTCGGCGGCCTCGACGCTTACGAGAAAGTCCTCGCCAGCGGCGTCGATCTCGTGATCCTCGCGGCCCCGCCCGGTTTCCGCCCACCCCACCTCGAAGCGGCCATCAAAGCCAAGAAGCACATCTTCTGCGAGAAGCCCGTCGGCGTGGACGGGCCTGGGATCAAGAAGGCCCTCGGCCTCGTCGAAGAAGCGAAGAAGAACAACCTCGCCATCGTCGCGGGCACCCAGCGCCGCCACGAAGTCGGCTACCTCAAGACCATGGAAAAGATCCACGGTGGGGCCATCGGCGAGATCGTCTCGGCCCGCTGTTCGTGGAATGGTTCGGAACCGTGGTTCAAGACGCGTAAGCCGGGTCAGTCGGACGTCGAGTACCAGCTCATGAACTGGTACCACTTCGTCTGGCTCTGCGGGGATCACATCGTCGAGCAGCACGTGCACAACCTCGACGTGATCAACTGGGCGATGAAAGGTCACCCGATCAAGGCCGTGGGGCAGGGGGGCCGCATCGGCCGCCGCGCCGGCGCCCCGGCGGTCGCGGGCCACATCTACGACCTCTTCAACGTCGAGTACGAGTACGCCGGCGGCGTGCCGATGTACAGCTATTGCTCGCACGTGCCCGGCACGTCGCAAGATGTCTCCGAGACGATCTACGGCACGAAGGGGAGCAGCCGCGTCAGCTCGTACATGATCGGCAAAGAGCAGATTCACAAGAAGGACCGCACGGAACTGTCGCCGTACGTGCAAGAACACATCGACCTGATCCAAAGCATCAAGGCCGGCAAGCCGCTCAACGAGTTGCAAGCCGTCGCCGAGAGCACGCTGACCGCAGTCCTCGGCCGCATGGCCGTGTACAGCGGCAAGGTTGTGACGTGGGAAGACGCGCTGAACAGTGGCGTCGACACGATGCCGAAGGATCTGGATCTGAAGGCGGCGCTCGGCGTGCCCGCGGTCGCCGTGCCGGGCCGGTACAAAGTATAATTGCAGTCGAGTTCTGGTGCCACCTCCGGGGTCGGGGGTGGCATTTCGCATGGTCTAAACCGGAGGAGATGATGGCCACCGATTTGCTCAACAGCCCGCCGGTCAAACGGCCCAAGGAATACCCGTTCCACATCGGCACTCGCTTGGTGAACCACCGCGATGCGGACGGGAAAATCATCGGCTACGAATACGTCCCACTGACGGAAGAGGACTACCTGCATCCGCAAGAGGAGGATCGGTTCTTGTCTACGGATCGACACGCGGTCTCGCTGCAATACCTGAACGATGCCCTAGCGATCCGGCTCCAGGATCTCCCCCGCATGCGCGCGTTCTGCGACCATCGCATGGACTGGCAGATCGACGGGATCGAGCCCCACGGGCCGGACGTCGTCGTCTTCGATCACTTCGATATCGACTATGACGACATGCTCGGAACCATGCGCGTGAAAGAGGTCGGCGCGGATGTCGTCGCCGTATTCGAAGTGACTTCCGAAAGCACGCGCCACATCGATTTCGGCGATAAATTCGACGAGTTCCTCGAAGTCGGTATCCCGTACTTCATCGTCATCGATGCCGCCGCGCCGAATGGCGTCCCCATCGTGATGGGCTTCCGCTGGGTCAAAGGCATCTATCGGGAACTCCGGCAAGATCCGAAGCTCGGCGTGCTGGTTCCGCCGCTGAGCCTCTGGTTTCGATGGGAACGCGACCGGCTGGTCATCGCCGATGAGGACGGCAAGGATATTCCGAGCGTCGTGGAAGTGGTCTCCGCACTCGAAGCGGAGAAAGCCAACGTGATTGCGGAGAAGGCGAGAACCGAAGCGGAGAAGGCGAAGGCCGAAGCGGAGAAGGCCAGGGCGGATGCCCTGGCCCTCGAAGTCGCCGAACTCAAAGCCAAGTTGGCTGGTAACTAAAGCCCCAGCACTTTGTCCATCTTCTCCGCGAGGCCAGCCAAGAACTTCTCGTCGCCGCCGCCGACTTCGGCGGTGGCCCACCCCGTGTACTTCACCTCCGCGAGGGCTTTCAACACTTCGGGCCAGTCTTCGGTTCCTTCGCCGATGTCGACCCAGCCGCTCTTCTTGGCTTTAAACTGATCGTTGTTGAAGCCCTTGAAGTCGAACTTCACCATCCGTTTGCCGAGCTTGCGGATCCAGTCGGCCGGTTGAACGCCGTACTTCACCATGTTCGACACGTCGAAGTAGGCCGCGACCCACTCACTCTTGAACTGATCGACGTACTCGATCAATTGCTCCGGCTTCGTGAGGAAGTTGTTCCAGACGACCTCGATGGCGATCTTCACCCCGGCCTTCTCGGCGAAGGGGATCGCTTTCTTCACCTCGGCCGTCGAGCGATCCCAACACTGCTCGTAGGTCGCGTCCTTGTTCACGACCCCGGGCACCAGCAGCGCCGTGTCGGCCCCGACCGTCTTCGCATCGGCGATGGCAGTCTTGAGTGCCGCAAGGCCGCGCGCCCGCACCGCTTCATCCGGGCTGCTGAGGGTATCACTCCAGTGGACAGAGTCGATCGTTCCGTGAACGAGGATGCCCGTCTCCTTCGTCGCGGCGACGATCTCGTCGAGGTTCAACTTGCTGGGGCTGTCGATCTCGACGCCTTGGAAGCCGAGCTTCTTCAGAACCTTGAATTTGTCCGTCGGCGTCCCCTTGACGCCGACCATACCGTACTTCACGGCCTTCTTGAGCTTCGATTTGGGCTTGTCCTCGGCGGCGAGGAGCGGGCTGGCGGAGAGGGCAACCGCACCGGCGGCGAGGAAATCGCGGCGATTCATAAATGCACCTTGGAAGAGGAGGAATAAATTGGCGAGCCGGCCCCGTAAGGGGTCGGAGTTCGTTTTGAAAAACTCCGACCCCTTACGGGGCCGGCTCGCCAATTGCAAATCAAACGAACTTGGTCTTGCCCGGCATCGGTGTAGCCGGCACAGGGTTCGGGCCCCAGGCGAATTCCTTCGGTTGCAGATCCTGCTTCGAATTCAGGATGTCCTTCCAAGTCACCTTCTTGCCGGTGTACGCCGCTTCGCGACCCATGATACCCATAAGGGTGCTGAGCGCCGAGACTTCGCCGTCGTTGATGACCTCGCCGGCCCGGATCGCGGCGAACAACTCGTCGTGTTCGGTTTGGTACATGTCCTTGTTCTTCTTCGCGTCGGCCT
>Ga0105047_10013029_pt1 | contig 13327 bp, 7 predicted proteins | sample MAT04_FD_78384 | JGI IMG/M metagenome (GOLD analysis project Ga0105047, IMG submission 78384) | Freshwater microbial communities from Lake Fryxell liftoff mats and glacier meltwater in Antarctica - MAT-04 (megahit assembly) | ecosystem: Environmental > Aquatic > Freshwater > Ice > Liftoff...
TCGCCTGAGGAGAGGTGCAGGTCGGCAGCATCGTCGGGGTTGATGAGCACTGAATCTCTGGCGGCACCGTTGAGCGGATCGATGTCGGCGTAGATCAATGTGTTGAATTGCTTGCCACGACGCGTGGAACAATGAAACTCACCCGGCTTGCGCGAACGGTCCGGCAGATCGACTGCCCGGACATGCGCCTTCCCATCAGGCGTGGCAAATTTCCAATCCGCGCACAGGTGTCGCCCGCCATACTGAATCGCGTCGCCGGTGTTACGCAGATGCTGAATACCGTCGTAAAATGGGACAATCTGCGCGATCTCTTCGCGCATCGCCCAGCCGGTTTCACATTTCAATTGATGCGCGCGGTCGGGATAGACGACGGCTGCGATGTCGCGGAGAATTTTCCACTCGGCCTTGCATTCACCGACCTGTCGGGGGATTTCCGGTGAGAAGCAGACGCGCCGCTCGGTGGTCGTTTCAATTCCGCCGTCGTCTTGTTCGTAGCGCGTCTTGGCCGGCAGGAGAATCACCTCCGCGCCGTCGTGCGCGGGTTCGATGAACATCTGGTCGGTCAAAATAATATCCTGATGCACGCGCAACGGGACCCGCGCCATCGCATCGGCAACATAATCCGGATCGGGCAACGTGCGCAGAAAATTTCCGCCGAGGCAGTAAAGCAAATCGAGCTCGCCACGCCCGCTGGCTTCGACCATCTCCGCGCCGGTAAGGCCGACCCAATCGGGAACATCGAACCCATATTGCTCGGAAAGTTTTCGCGCGTTCTCCTTGCTGACCGCCTTTCCCCCGGGGAAGGCCGTCGCGTACGCGCCCATCTCCGCACCCCCCTGCACGCTGGAATGCCCACGAATCGGCATCAGTCCATTGAGATCGCGGCCGACAAATCCCTTGCTCAGCCCTAGATTCAGCACCATCTGCACCGCATCGCCACCGAAAACGTGCTGCGTGATGCCCATGCTCCAGATAACGACTGCATTCTTCGCATCGCGCAAAAGCCCTGCAAATTCCAGCATCGTCGCGCGATCCAGGCCTGCATCCTTCTCCAACGCCTCCCACGTCAACGCGGCACATTTCTCACGTAGCGTATCAAAGCCCGTCGCAAAATTTTCGGTGAAGTTGTTGTCCTCCCAAGCGTTCTCAAACATGTGCTTTAGCACGCCATAGATGAACGCAATATCTCCGCCTTGTGCGACGGGGAACCAGTAGTCCATGATGTCGGTACCGAAGATCGCGCTGCCCAATTCTGACGGCACATGATAGCGCTCCATCCCAGGCTCGCGATATGGATTCACCATGACGATTTTCGTGCCCAGCTTTTTCGCCTGGTGCATGTACTTGGTCGTCACGGGCTGATCATTGGCAGGATTGGAGCCGAAGAAAATGATGAGGTCCGTGCCGTACCAATCCTTGTAACTGCACGTGGACGCCGTCACCCCGAGCGTTGCCCGCATCGATCCGGTGGAAGGGGAATGACACAGGCGGGCGGCGTTGTCGACATTGTTGGTACCGAGAAAGCGCGCGACCTTCTGCCCCATGTAATAAATCTCATTGGTCACGCCCCGCGAGGTAAGGAAAAAGGCGATGCGTCTTGGATCGCTTGCACGAATCCTGGATGCAATGCGCGCGTTGGCCTCGTCCCAGGTAATGCGCGTAAACCCCTTTTCGCCACGCTTGCGCGACATCGGATACGCCAGCCGACCCATCTCGCGCAGCTCTGCATTGGATTTGCTCACCAGTGTTGAAACATCCTGCAGAATCGAATGATCAAGTTCACTGACGGTGTTCAAACGCAACAGATTCAGACGCGTCATGCACAGATGCGTCCCCTTGATCGTCCAGTCATGAAACCCAGCCACGCCCAGCGCACATCCGTCGCACACCCCGCGACTAAGTACCTTCCACGCGTAGGGCAGATTGTCCTTATTCTTCCATACAACTTTCAGCATGTCCCGAAAGTGACGCGGCTTTCGCAGGCCGACACCAAACGGCACAAGCACCTTGAGCTTCTGCGAAAGATCTTTACGGATGCGATGGTCCATGACCCGATTTTAGGGTGCATGGGTGGATTTTGCGATTGGTCAGTTCCCCGCCAATTCCGGGTGCAGGTAATGTTCGAACCTCCGCTTGTCGATCGCCTTCATATACGCGTCTTCGACGTCGATCATGTTGGCCTTCAGCAGTTTATCGAGCGCGTCATCCATTGCGATCATCCCCTGGCTTTTGCCGGATTGAATGATGTTGATCAGCGATTCGATTTTGTTTTCACGGATGATGTTGGCGACGGCAGACGAACCCACCAGGATTTCGTTGACGGCGATGCGCCCACCTGTCTTTTTTCGCAACAGCTGCTGGGCAACGATGGCCTTCAGACTTTCACTTAAGACGGTACGCGTCTGCTCCTGCTGCTCGGCTGGGAAAACATCGATGATGCGGTCGATGGTCTTGGCGGCAGAGTTAGTGTGAAGCGTTCCGTAGACCAGCACGCCCATGGCGGCGGCGCTCATGGCGAGGCTGATCGTCTCCAAATCGCGCATCTCGCCGACAAGCACCACATCCGCATCCTGTCGCGTCACCGCCCGCAACGACGCTGCGAACGACTCGGTATGTTCGCCGATCTCACGATGCGTAATCATTGACTTGTTGTTCTTGTGAACGAATTCGATGGGATCTTCGATCGTTACAATATGACGACGCTGCGTGCGGTTGATGTGATCGATGATGGCTGCCAGCGTGGTACTCTTGCCGGACCCGGTTGGCCCCGTGACCAGAACCAGCCCGCTGCGCAGCTCGGCCAAATGCTTGAGCACCGGCGGCAGCTTCAGGTCATCAATCGTTGCAATCTTGCTCGGAATAATACGAAACACCGAGCCATACCCCGTTCGCTGGAAAAAATAGTTGCAGCGATACCGGGCCTCATCACCAATGCCATAGGCGAAGTCAAAATCGTGCTGCTCGAGAAAGCGATCTCGCTGCGCCTCAGTGATTAGTTCAAACAAACACTTGCCCGCGGCCTGTTCATCCAGCACCGGCCAGTCATCGATTTCATGAATCTCTCCATGAATGCGATATTTCGGCTTCTGCCCGACAACCACATGAAGGTCGGAGGCGCTGTTCTCCATCATTCGCAATAGAAGTGGATCAAGTTGGGGCATGTTATTCCGTACCTGGAGTGAATGAGAGTTGCGAACACGTTCGGGCACATCGTTCGTCTGGTGACCTCAATGCGCCATCACTTTCTTCCCGCTTTCCACGGGTTGCGGATGAACTCCCTTCGCTGTGCCAGCTACTGGGGCGGCTGCGGGGAGATCGCGATCCATTTGGGCGTGGTTGTCGGAGCGTGACATCGCATCCTCCTTGGAAATCTTTCCCTCACGTACAAGTTTGACCAGCGATTCGTCCATCAGGACCATGCCGAGTTTCTTCCCGGTCTGCATCATTCCCTTCAACTGGAACGCGCGGTTGTCTCGAATGAGATTCGAGATCGCGCCAGTGTTGAAAAGAATTTCGACCGCCAGGTGCATGCTCTTCCCATCCAGTCCGGGCAGGAGATGCTGACAGATGATTCCGCGAAGGGATTCCGAAAACATCGTGCGCACCTGCGCCTGCTCTTCAGGGGGATAAACGTCAAGCACGCGGTTGATCGTGCGGGCGGCGTCGGGGGTGTGGAGCGTGCCGAAGACCAAGTGCCCCGTCTCGGCAGCGGTGATGGCAAGGCTGATGGTTTCCAAGTCGCGCATCTCACCGACCATGATCACATCGGGTGCCTCGCGCAGCGCAGCCCGAAGTGCGTTGGCGAAGCTGTTGGTATGTGGGCCAACCTCTCGTTGATTGACGTGACCCTTTTTGCTGGGATGCACAAACTCGATTGGGTCCTCAATGGTGATGATGTGCTCTGGGCGATTTGCATTGATCAAGTCGATCAACGACGCCAGCGTCGTGGTTTTTCCGCTGCCTTTCGGGCCTGTGACCAGCACGATTCCCTGGCGATAAGTGGTGAATCGCTTGATCTGCTCGGGCAGTTTTAGTTCGTCAAACGAGGGCACCTTGCCGGAAATCAGACGGAATACGGCATCCATCCCGCGATGCTCGCGCAGGTAATTTCCACGGAATCGGCCGTACTCCTGGGTGTCGTAGGAGAAGTCGATGTCGCGATTCTTCATGAACGTCGCCTGCTGCGCTTCGGTGAGAATAGACAGCAGCGATCGCTCGAGAATATCAGCAGGGATGGGAGGCATCTGCAATTCGCGCAGCAAGGTACAGACGCGCACAACGGGGATAGCGTCAGCTTTGATATGCAGGTCAGACGCGCGCACATCCCGGGCGGCTCGAAGCAGGCGGAACACGAGTTCCTTCCCCGCCTGCGAAAGATCAATCGCGCCGCCGGGGATGGGAATCGGCGCGTAAACGTCATCAAAACTTGCAGCGTCCGCCGGCGGCGCGACGGGTGGTTTGCCCGCGGGCACGGGTGTGTGGGCTGGAGCGTTCACAGGAGCGTGCGCACTAGTCGCAGCGGGCGAATGGACGCTCGACCCGGCGGGCGGGTGTGCAGGGGCCGCTGTCGTCGGGGGGGCGGGCGCATGAGCCGGTTGGGCATGACCGGTCGGTTGTACGTGGTTGTTCGACTGTGGGTTATGAGCGGGTGCATAAGGCGGCGGCGCGGGTGGGCTCGCAGCACTGGCTGTCGACGGGCGTGATACAGGCGTATGCGGCGGCGCGGGGGATGACGATGGTGTGCTACCCGCAGTTGGCCCCGTCACACCCTGCTTCGCCAGATTGTGTCGATAGAGCGTCATCACCTTCGCGGCGACTTCCTCTGTGAGCATCTCACCGATGACCATGCTGGTGATGCAGTCTTCAGGGTCAGGACAGTCGGCCAGCAGCGCGTCGACATCCTCTGCTGCCATCAATTTATTGTGGACAAGAATAACCCGGAAAATTTCAGCCGCCGAGTGAGCCATGATGTCCGTCCGCCAAAAGAAGTGCCCGGGTTATCGTACGACGCGACGGGGTGAGTCACAAGAAATATCTGGGAGGAGTCGGGAGTGAACCGTCGGCAGTCGGCAGGGCGATCCACCGTAGTACCCTATTCGAACTCAATCGGCTGGTAGCACCAGACATTATGAAACCAGCCGACCCAAGGCACATGGGCGACTAGCGAGCCTTCGCCGGTCGCATTTCGGTCCACGCGCGCGACGAACAGCCGCAGGTCTTGCCCCGCCGTTCGCGGCAAATTTTTGATTGGGATGGCGAACTCGATTCCGTAGCCTTGATCGACATCGGACGCATCGTTCACCTTGCCGTTCGCCGCGTGCGCCCACTTTAACCCGTCCATGTTGCGGTCGGGGCGGAACGTTCCACCCCATGATTTCAGATCCTTGGTGTTGTACGTATCGCGCACCACGCCGCTCGGGCTGAAGTTCAGTTCCCAGTAATCGCGCGTCCCGGGATCATAGAGAAAAACCTCGACGCAATCGGAGTTGTAGATCTCCCCGTCACGCTCAAGCACCGGGGCTACGATCGACGCATCAGGCACCATCACCAGGCCATACAAAAATTCGTCATCATGCGCGAGGCGAACGCTGGCAGGCGCGACCTTTTTCACATGGTCAAACTCGATCGCGACCTCGGCGTGTGGTCCATTCCAATCTTCGGAGAGCTTCCCGTCGATGGCGATCCGCGAACGCACGCGTGGGATCAACAACCGCTCGGGCTGGGTAATCGACTTTGCGTCGATCAACCCCTGCCTCAGCCAGCCCAGCGCCCCGCGGGCCCGGTCGAGTTGCTTTTGTCGGAGCTCAGTTCCATCGCGCAGCGCGATCAAGCCGGGCATCACCCAGGGCAAGCGCGCGTTGTTGGCCACTTCCACGCCGGCTTTTGCATCCTCGTCCGCTTGCCCAAGGAGATCAAAGAGCTCCATCGCGCTAGCGCGATCCTCAACAGCAGGACGCGTGGCCGGCCCGAGGTCTTCGATGGGCACTTGATCTGCAACGGCGATACACGGACCTGTCAGCAGCATCGTTGCCGAGAGTATGAAAGCGATCCATGTATGCATGCTGTTGTCCTAAAAAATGCGTCGAACGTCGGTAAAGGAACCAAGCCAGGCAAACACCGTCGGTCGGAAACGGTAGTAAGCGCATGACCGAGCCTCGCGACGATCAGCCTGCACAACCTAGCAGACCGAACCTGCTTCTCAACCGTTTCGTGCAGGCACTCGCCTGCATGATTCTGTCGGCCATCGTATACGCTGTGGGCCTTCGCTACATCTCCCTTGGCGACACGATCCCTGCGGAATATCTGCCCATATCCATTTTGAAGGAAGGCGATTTCGACTTCGACGAATTCGGATGGACGCCGCAAAATCTGCCATACTTTTTTGTCGAGCGTAAAGGCCGCATCATCGACTTCTACCCGATCGTCCCTGGCTTGTTGAACGTACCCGCCTTTGCCATCGGCCAATGGTTGGGGATGGACCTGCTCGAAAATCGGCTGTGGCTATCGATGTGGACTTGCATCGCTATCTCAAGCGCGTCCGTTGGCTTGATTTATCTTGCGCTGTCGTGGTTTTGTAATGATCGACGCTCCGCAGGGGTCGTAACGCTCGTGTATGCGCTCGGCACGATCGTGTGGAGTGTTACGTCCCGATGTCTCTGGCAGCATGGGCCATCGCTTTTGTTTTTGACCGGCGCACTCGCCTGCCTGATGTCCGGACGGGCACCCATCGTACGAAAGTCGCCGCGGTTGACGGCAGGTTCGTCAGACAATGCTTTCAACATTGCCGGGGGCGTTTCGGACACGTGGATATCGTGGGTTGCGCTCTCGGGATTGTTTCTCGGCATGGCTGTTTGGAATCGACCCACCAATGTTCTTTTTGCCTTTCCATTGGCTGTGTATGTCACGATCTATCATCGCAAAGCGATTCCCCTATTCCTCCTCGCGGCAGCCATCCCCGCTGTGTGTATGACGTGGTATGCGACTGAATACTGGGGCGAGTTCTGGTCGCTGGGTCAGGGGCATCGCCCCGGCATGGCGCATGGCGGGCACGCGATTGCGGGGTTTTCGGGGGCGTTCTGGCCGGCGATGATGGGGCATTTATTCAGCCCCGCCCGTGGGATTTTTATATTTTCACCAGTGTTGAGCCTAGGCCTGCTGTATCTTCCCCGTGCGGTTTTGCCGAAGCGATCTCACCCGATACTTCCCTTCGTCGTCGTTGGAGTGATGGCTGACCTCTGTCTCTATTCAAAATGGACTGTCTGGTGGGGCGGGCATTCGTTTTCCTATCGCATGATTATCGAAACGGTCCCCGGCCTGATGCTTTTGCTGGCAGGTGCGTGGGAAACGATCATCGCGCGACGGTGGTGGCTGCAGGCTCTTTTTTGGCCGATGCTGGGCTGGTCGATTTTTTGTCACTATCTTGGCGCTTTTTATTACCCTGATACGGCATGGAATTATCAGCCGGTGAATGTCGATTACGCCACCGAGCGATTGTGGAACGTCAAAGATTCAGAACTAATGCGCGACTTCCACACCATGCAACGTGATATGGAGGAACGATGAACACGAACAACGGGAAAAAATATCTGGGCGTTGCGATGGTACTGATCTGCGCTCCCTGCGCTCGGGCGGGGCGCATCGTCGTCGAGATGCCCGATGGCCAAACCCCCGCGTCTGCTGCGATAGCGGACAATGCGGACAACAGCGTGCGCGAGGCCGAGATCAACGGATCAAAGGTCACCTTTAACGACCTTCATACAGAAACGACCTACACCGCACGGATTGAATTGAAAGACGGGACGATTCTGCAGGGTGTGGACCTCTCGTGGAACAGCGAAGAACCGGAACGAAAAGACGCCCCACCGCTGAGCAATGACGACAAGAAAGAGATCATCGCCCAGACCGCGGAGATCAAATCGTTTTATAGTTCGACCGAAATCCTGCAGCTAAAGGGAAACCACGATCGTGCTGTCGCCGTGATGCGCTTGATCCGGGATGGCGGATTCTACAACGACAAAGGTGGGGAGATTATTTGGCGGATCGAAGTCTGGTACTTCAAGTTTCATTATGGCGGATGGGCGAAAGTGCAGCAGGCGAACAAGGTGCTTCGACGCGAACGTTTTCCAGATAAGAACACCTTTGATCAGGAAACCGCTCATCTGAAGTTTGTCCCGGAACTAGGCGGGATGCGCATCGACACTGATGGGACCGAACAAATCATCAAACTTCGTGAAGATGCCGGCAAGGAAAAACCTCCCGTGGTTGAAGAAGCCGAGTCAGACGAATAGTTTGTTCGCATGAAACAAGATTTCTTCAGCCCTGACGCGCGTTGGATCTGGTCGAGCCGGGCCACGCAGCGTCATAACAATTTCGTCTGCTTCCGGCGCATGGTTGACGTAGGCGGGCCGTTGAAATCGGGCGAATTGCACATCACGGCTGATGCGCGGTACGAAGTCTGGATCAACGGCAACTGGGTGGGTCACGGGCCTGCGCGGTCGTGGGTCGAGCCGTGGAGTGTCGACACGTACGACCTCAGTTCCTATCTCGTCCCCGGAAAAAATGTGATCGCCGTCCTGGTGCAGGATATCGGCGTGGGGACGTTTCAATACACGCGCTGCGAACCGGGGCTGCTTGCGCGCGTCGACTGGCAGGACGGTTTCGGTCGACACACGGTCGAGACGGATGCAACATGGAAATCACTCCCGCACGACGGATATGCGGCGCGCGTCCCGCGCATCAGCGTGCAGCAGGCGTGGGAAGAACAGTTTGATGCCGGCAACGCCCCAAGTGGGATCAGCTTGATCTGGCGGACGATTGCGTATGACGATTCGAGCTGGCCGGCTGCGACGATCGGTCGGGCGGTCGGCCAGGCACCTCACGCCAATCTGGAAGCGCGTGACATCCCGCACCTGACGCGCGAACCGATCGAGGCCATGCGCGTCGTCTCAACCGACATCGTCGAGACCGCGCGATATTCCATCTCGGTCGACCTCCGAAAGATCTACAACCCCCACGATGACACCGCCAACATGTATCGCGAACCGATCATGCTGGCGACATTTATCCGCAGTCGCACCGAACAGCCCATTGAGGTGCATCACCCGCATGACGTCATTGCAACAAAACTAAACGGCAAGGTGCTGGCCTTTGACGATCACGCCCGTCAACAGACTGGCGGAGGCGTGGCTCGTGCAAAACTCAAGGCCGGGTGGAATGTGTTGATGATGAGGCTGAACGTCCCCATGCATCACATCACAGCCGTGTTCAATCTCTGGACGCGCGAGCCAGTCACCTTCGCGTCCAGCAAGCAGGAAACCTGGGGCGAACCATGGCTGGCGATCGGGCCCTTCCCACATCTTGTTCGATCCCCCGCGACTGAGATGCCGCCATTTGTTAAGCCGATGTTCGCTCCGGGCGCGACCGAGGCCGAGGGCAATCGGATCTGGGAGACGGGCCACTTGACCGAAGAAGATCTGAAACGTCCGTATTGCACGCCCGTGTCCACCGACATGGTTGCCCCCGTCGATGTGTACGCCATCTGCGCGTCAGAGCGCGCGCTTCCGGGCGCAACCGCCAAGGTCGACGATGTCGATGCCCTGCGCAGCGACACGCCGGAGTGGACGACGATTTATCCCACAAAGGCCGGTGATACGCGCGTCCTGTTGGACTTTGGAAACACCGTTGTCGGCTACCACGAGTTTGAGATCGACGCGCCCGCCGGTGCGATGCTGGATGTGCACAATTTTGAGTTCGTCCAGCGCAATGGGCGTATTAACCTGGCGGAAGGAATGAACAATTCCTTCCGCTATTCCACCCGCGAAGGGGTGCAGCGCTATCGCACATTTGTGCGTCGAGGGTTCCGATATTCGTACCTCAGCTTCCGCAATTTTGATCGGCCAATTCGGGTGCGCTTGATGCGCGTTCTGCAGAGCACGTACCCACAATCTCGCCAGGGATCATTCGCTTGTTCCGATCCGAAACTAACGCAGATCTGGGAGATCGGTGCCCACACCGTTCGATCCTGCTCAGAAGACAGCTATACCGATTGCCCGAGTTACGAGCAGGTGCATTGGGTTGGCGATGCGCGGAACGAAGCGCTGGTCGATCTGGTGGTGAATGGGGACGCACGCCTGTCGCGCCATTGCTGGATTCAGGCGGGTCGGTCGCTGGATCGGTCGCCGATCGTCGAATCGCACGTTCCCAGCGCGTGGCAAAGTGTATTGCCGGCCTGGACGTTTCTATGGATGCGGTGGGCGCAGGAGCATTATCTGCTGACCGGAGATAAGGCGTTCGCCAAACAGGCAATGACCTTTCTTGATCGAAATTATGAGGGCATCATCAAGGCTCTGAACGACGACGGATTGTTCGCGATGACCGCGTGGAATCTGTTCGACTGGGCACCGATCGACCAGCCCAACGATGGCGTGGTGACGCACGTCAACTGCCTGTGCGTCCTGGGCCTGAATCAATCCGCACAGCTCGCCCACATGCTTGGTAAAATAAAGACGGGCGAGCGTTGGATGAAAACCGCTGCCGGGATCGCCAGGGCTGTCAACGCCAAGCTTTGGGACAGCAGGAAACGCGCATACGTCGATTCGATCCATGCCGACGGTTCGCACAGCAAAGTCTTCAGCCAACAGACACACACCGCAGCGTATATCTCCGGTGTGGCGACGGGAGCGCGCCGTCAGCGCAGCCGGGAGATCATGCAGGCGTCCCCGGCAGGGTTTGTGAAGGCGGGCAGCCCGTTCTTTATGTTCTTCGCGCTGGAAGGTCTGGTGCGTGAGGCGAGATTTGCCGAGATGATCGACACAATACGGTCTTACTGGTGGCCTCAGATAGAAGCCGGCGCGACAACTTTCTGGGAAGTCTATGCCGAGGGCGCCGCACGATTGACGCGCAGCCACTGTCATGGGTGGTCGGCGGCGCCGACGTATTTTCTGTCGACCCATGTTTTGGGCATCCACCCGTTGTCACCCGGTTTTGCCACGGTCGCCATCACCCCGCAACCGGGTGACCTGCGCTGGGCACAGGGCTGCGTGCCCACCCCACGCGGGCCGGTAAGCGTGTACTGGCGACGCGAAGGTTCATCGTTCGAGATCGACGCAAGCGTGCCGGGCAGCGCGGGCACGATCCTTATTTTGCCGGCGACCGGGCGTGTGAGCGTCTTGTCCGGTGACGTAAAAAAACTTTCCGCAAAGCGCGGCAGTACCACGTTCAAGATGCTTGGCACGGAAGCCAGGCTCAGGATTCTCTCGAAGTGAGGATCACGCCCGTGTGACATGCGCTTTCCCGACGATACACTCACGCGCGATATGTCACTTTACACTCTTCAAACGCTCGGCCAACTCGAGCCTTATCTCGGGATGGAATGGCTGCTCACCAATGGGATGGGGTCGTTCGCCGGTTCGTCGGTTGTGGGGTGCAACACGCGCCGGTATCACGGGCTGCTCTGTGCGGCCACCCTTCCCCCTGTCGGTCGCATGATGGCGCTCTCGCGCGTGGGCGAGATTCTTATTCTCGACAATAAAACGGATCGCCGACACGAACTGTCAGTCAACCAGTTTGGGCAGAGCTTCCACCCGCGCGGCGAAAAGTATCTGAAAACGTTTGAGCTGGATGGCGTGGCGCGCTGGAGATATGCGGTGGAAAATGTCGTGGTAACCAAGGAGCTATTACTCGTGTGGCAGCAGAATATCGCGATGCTGCGCTACACGATCCAGCCGGCGCCCGGGCAGGTGGTTGATCTGCAACTTCTGCCCTTCGTCAGCATGCGAGACTTTCATTCGCTGCGTCATGCCGACGGGTCGCGACTGAGGACAGACGCAACGGCCAGCGGGGTCAGTATATTTGAAGGCCAGCACAACCTGCATCTTGAGGCCGAGGGTTGCGCATTCGTTCCGCATGAAGACTGGTGGTTCGGTCATACATACGACCTTGAAACCGAGCGCGGACTGGACGACACCGAAGACCTCTTTGTCCCAGGACATTTCGCCATCACCGCCCGCAAGCAGACGTCGGTCACGCTGATTGCATCGCTCGGTCCGACTCAACCACTCGATTGGGAGGCCGAGGTATCGCGTCGCAAGCTGGCAGGCCCGATGAAGCCGGGGAAGTCCATCGTCCACGACCGCCTGCTGCACGCTGCGGGAGATTTCATCGTCAAGCGCCAAGCCCCCGATGGATCGATGGGCACGACCATTCTGGCGGGATATCCGTGGTTCGCCGACTGGGGTCGCGACACGTTCATCTCGCTTCCAGGCCTCCTGCTCTGCACCGGTCGATTCAAGGAAGCGCAGCAGGTACTCGGTGTTTTTGCGCACTATGTCAGCGAGGGGATGATCCCCAATCGCTTCGATGATTACACCAATCATCCCGAGTACAACACCGTCGACGCCAGCCTGTGGTTTATCCACGCCTGTTTCGAGTATCTACGATACTCGCAAGATAAGCAGACGTTTGAGACCGAACTTCGCCCGGCATGTCAGAAGATCATCGAAGGCTATCGCAATGGCACGCGCTACCACATCCGCATGGACCCGGCTGACGGTCTGATCACCCAGGGGGACGCCACCACGCAACTGACCTGGATGGATGCCAAGTGCGGCGATGTTGCCTTCACCCCGCGACAGGGGAAGGCAGTGGAAATCAACGCGCTTTGGTATCACGCATTGCGTTTGATGGGTGAAAATGAGTTGGCGGAAAAGGTGCAGAAAAGTTTCCGCAGCGCGTTCTGGCTCAGTCCGTTTCGGGGCCTGGCAGACGTGGTGGACGGCACGCGCAAGGATTCGTCCATTCGCCCGAACCAGATTTTTGCAGTGAGCCTGCTCCATAGCCCGCTCACCGACAAGCAGCAGCAGGCTGTGGTGGAGGTGGTGCGTCGCGAGTTGCTGACGCCCGTCGGGTTACGCACACTGGCGACGAGCGATCCCAACTTCAAACCGCTGTACTCGGGTAATCAGTTCGTGCGCGATGGCGCGTATCATAACGGGACGATCTGGCCGTGGCCGATCGGTGCATTTCTGGAGGCGTATATCAAGGTCAACAATCGGTCCGACGAAGCGATGGAACAGGCGCGGGAGTGGCTGCGTCCCCTGATCGACTCGCTGGAGACCAGCGGCTGCATCGGATCAATCAGCGAGATCTTCGAAGCCGAGGCGCCCCACCGTGCAGTAGGCTGCTTCGCGCAGGCCTGGAGCGTGGCAGAGGTTCTGCGGATGGCGATTGAATTGGAGATGTGAGGAAAAATAGAAGGAACGGCTGCAGGTGGAAGGCAGAAGTGTGAAGAGACACATGCCTTGAAAGTTTGGCCAACCAACCTTTCACA
>Ga0105047_10013030_pt1 | contig 13327 bp, 14 predicted proteins | sample MAT04_FD_78384 | JGI IMG/M metagenome (GOLD analysis project Ga0105047, IMG submission 78384) | Freshwater microbial communities from Lake Fryxell liftoff mats and glacier meltwater in Antarctica - MAT-04 (megahit assembly) | ecosystem: Environmental > Aquatic > Freshwater > Ice > Liftoff...
CGCTCGGCTTGCCATCCGCCCCCCGCGACTGACCGTCAAACGACACACCGAGAAAGCTATGGTTCAGGTTGACGAAGTAGTACTTTTCGTCCGCCCACACGGAAGAACCCGCGTGGTTGGCCGGTTCGTTTTCCGGAACAGTTCGGAATACCCGGCCAAACCGATCAATGACGAAGTGGTATGCCCGTTGCGACTGAACAAACCCCAGCGTGCCCTCGGCGGCTCGGCGCAACCGCCGGTTGTTCGTCTCTTGAAATGCCGCCGCGTCAGATTCCGTGGTGTGGAAAACGATCCCGTATGGCGCCGGATTCTCCTCGCGCGCATTATTATCCAGTCGCCACCGCTGGAACCGTACCGCCTCACGCGGCGCGGCTATAAATCGCTTCTCAATCCGCAGTCCGTTGCTGTAGAGCTCGTAGTCCGGAGAATTCTCGACCGTCCATACATTTGCGAACAAATCGAATCGTGACGATGCTTGCACACTTTGCCGAGGCGCAGCCCCATCGGTGATCATCGGTATCGGCAGCAACAAAGCCGCTGCCACAAACGCGCTTACCCGGTGCAGTTTCGCATTGGCCAATCCCCGGCGGACCGGATTGCCAGCCCAATAGGCCGCCGACCCGCGCAAATACCCGAGCCGCTTAACCGGATCCGCAATCCGTTCCGCCCGCCAACTTACATATTTGGCGAACGCCCGCCCCGGCGCTCGGAGGCGCGGCGCGCGGGCGACACTGGCTGCGTTACTCATTCCCAATGGTCGACCTGGTCATCTATCGAACGAATTCCAATAACTACTTATAGTACGCAACCCTTAGTTTTAGAACAAGAAGAGCCCTATTTTTCTAATGGTTCTATAGCCAAAACCCTAGACTCCGACTGGAACTTCCGAAAATCCGAGTATTCAATCAGCACATCTACACGCAATTTCTTGAGGAGCGCCAAACGTGCGTCGAAATCGACCTTGATTCGCATAGGCATCCAAAGCTCACTATTCACGTGAGTTTTTTCGAGCGTGAACTTCGCCCCCTTTTCCAGCCGTGCCAGCACCAGTCCAAACGAGACGGTATCGATCGCCTCAGCCTCGACTTTCAGAAGTGTCGAATCCTGCTTCGCCACAAAGAACCGGCCCTTAAACTTCGTCAGCATCTTCGCCCGCGAATCGCGTGGCTGATAAGACGTAATTGGCGTTGCGTCGAGCATCCAGGCGGCCCGGCCCGCGACGCTGGTCTCTCCGGCCAGTTGGAACGTGTACGCCTTCGGAATCTCCAGCAAAAATGCCCGCTGGCGCTGCCGTTCCTGCAGATATTTTCCTACGCGCCGCTCTCGTTGGGAGGGCGTCTCTTTTGCCCGCTCCGCCGCCAGTATGTCGATCTTCCGCTGCTCTTTTTGTTGCTCCCCGGCGCTCAACGGCTTCCCATCCTTGGCCACCAACCGCCGGTACGGCTGTCCATAAAGGCTCATGATTTCATGGGTTTCGCTCTCTCGCCTGGTTCGCTGGCTGTTCTTCCACTCTTGCTCCGTCGACGTTTCTAAATAGGCATACTGCCGCGCCAGTTCATCGTCCCGCTGGTCCCGCTGCAAGCTCTTTTCGAGAATCGCTCGCGGGTCCTGCCCGTTTATCGTCAAAACCGCCATCGCCACAACCAATCGCATGATCATCAGACGCTCCTTGGCGGTCGAGGTTGCTAAAATGAAAGGCAATGGATTCCATTGCAAAGTATCAGCAGGATTTGGCCGAAACGATCCGCGGCATCGACACCGACGGCGTCCGCAAAGCTGTCGGCCTCTTCTCGGAGGCGCGCGAGACCGGCAACACCATTTTCGTCTGCGGCAACGGCGGCAGCGCCGGTTCCGCCTCCCATTTCGTTTGTGACGTGCTCAAAGGCGCGAGTTTTGGCCGCGACAAGAAGTTCCGGATTCTCAGTCTCAACGACAATCTTCCCACTCTTACCGCCTATGCCAACGATGTCGGCTATGACGTCGTTTTCGCTGAGCAACTCAAGAACTTCGCCAAACCCGGTGACGTATTTCTCGCCATCAGCGGTTCAGGTAATTCCCCCAACGTGCTGCGTGGCATCGAAACCGCCAACGCCCTGGGCTGCAAGACGATTGCTATGACCGGACGCGACGGCGGTAAACTTGGACCGCTCGCCCAACTGCATTTGCACGTACCGAATCCCCATATGGGCCGTATCGAGGACGCGCATATGGCCATGTGCCACATGATCGCCTACCACTTCATGGAAGAGTCGCACTAGCGAAACTTTGTTCGACACGCAGGGCTCTGCATTGTAGGAGGCTACATGAAAAACAAGATTTTTCTAGCCGCGATTTTGTTCGCCCTGCCACTGATGGCCGATGTTCGAGTTCGAGTTCGCCTCGGCGCCGGGCATCCGATTCACCGCACCAACCGTATGGTCGTTGTCCGTCCGCCGCGGCCGGCTCTGCGTCCCATGCGGCAGTCGATTGTCTACGCTCCGCCAATTGTTTGGAACCGCACGGTTGTTTCGCTACCAGGTCGCGATCGTCTCAGCCGCGAAGATAGTGAAACGATTAACCGCCAGGAAAATTGGGTCGACTCCACCCTCGACGTTAACGGACGCGGCAACGCGCTGTTTCTCAACGTAGACGGACGCGCCCACATCGATTTTGCCGAGGTCACCTTCGAGAACGGTCAAGTTCAGGTTGTCGACTTCCGCGAAGGCAGAGTGGAAAGCGGTACGTTCCAACTGCTGGATTTCCGCGACGGCCGTAACGTGGACTCGGTCCGGATAATCGCCAAATCGCAGTCACCGCGATCGAAACTGACCGTTTATCTGGCCAAGTAATCCCGGTTATTCCTTCGGCCGGCTCAAAAAATGATCGACGTGGTTAACAAGCTCCGCGAACCTGGCCAAGTAATCCAGGTTATCCCTTCGGCCGGCCCTTCCGGATCCGCTTCATGATGTTGTTTAGATGATGCGGATCGATCACGGCGTCCAGTTCAAATTGCAGATCGGGAGTCCGGTGAAGCGCCAACCGGTGCGCCACCTGGGTGCGAAGATAGGCCCTTGCATTTTCCAGAGCGGCCATCGCCGTCTCCCGTTCTTCGGCGTTCGTCAACGCCACCATCACCCGGGCTTTCCGGCCATCGGGCGCAATGTGTACATCCGTTACCGTGACCCCCTCTACCCGGGGGTCGCTCATTTCGTATTCGATTAATTCGGTCAATTCCTCGCGAATCTGCTCGGAGACTCGCTGCAGGCGAATGGGTTCCATGGCGATGCTGCTTTTCCCTTCCAGTATCGCGTACTCTATAGCGATGCGCGTATTTGTCACCGGAATGGTGCTCATTTTGGCCTCTTGTGCACCTAAAAACACGTCAAAAACCGCTTCCGCGGCGCCTTTTTCGACGATAAAATGGGCAGATTTGACCGGCGCTCCGTTCACTTTGACCTCTTTGACGGCCAAGATGAAAGAAGTTTCATTGCCTTCCACACGCCGACCGACCATTCAATTTGGTGAAAAAGACCGGATCACCGGAATGGCCGGCGTGAACCGGTATTCGGTGGAGGGAACGGTTTCGGGGAAGGACAGCATTTCCTGGGCCGGGCCCGCCGCCGTCACGAAAATGGCCGGCCCGCCCGAGGCCATGGCGTTGGAAGACGCTTTTCTCCAAGCTTTGCAAGCAGTTACAAGGATTGAGCAGCAGGGCGGGAAGTTGAAACTGGCGACTACGGATGGCGCCACGCGCCTGGAATTCGTCCGTTAAAAACTTTCGACGGATTTTTGATACGAAACCCGGCTGCCGATCACTAGTCAGGTATTCAGTAACCGGAGGATCGGTCCAGGAACGCTGAATACGTCAAACTCCGATTTCCTGGACCGGCCAATTAATGTTGCATACTGAATTCTGATCTCGCGCCTCAGCGCGGGCAAAAAGTGGGGCAAGAGGCCTTATGCAGTTCGTCACTTTTGATCTGGCGTATATCCAGCGCCTAGCCGCCGGCGACTCCGACACGGAACGTCATTTCGTCGCCTATTTTGGAGAGTTGTTGGGAATCAAGCTGCGGTCGCGAGTCCGTTCCGCGTATCTTGTTGAAGAGATTCGGCAAGAGGTATTTTTGCGCGCGTTCCGGCTGATCCGGAGGACGGATGGAATCCGGCAACCCGAACGGCTTGGACCGCTGGTGAACTCGATTTGCGACAACGTCGTATTGGAGTTCCGGCGGGCCGGAGAGCGGGACCCGGCGCCGTTGGAAGAGTCTTTCGATACGAAAGACGAAGCGGTGAACGTGGAAACCGAGATGTTAAGCCACGAATCTTCCACGGCTGTTCGTAAAGTTCTTGAAACGCTTCCGCACCGTGAGCAACTATTATTACGAGCCATCTATTTTGACGAGAAGAAGCGCGACCAGGTCTGCCGGGAACACGGAGTGGATCGGGAGTACTTGCGAGTGCTATTGCATCGGGCTCGATTGACGTTTCGAGACAAGTATTTGGAAGTGACTAAATAGTCGACCATGAATCACCAAGAAGTCATGAACGCACAACTCGTCGAACGCTACCTCCTAGGGGAGATGGCGGAAAACGAACGTGGCGTATTCGAGGAACATTATTTCTCGTGCGCGGTTTGCGCCGAGGATGTGGTGACCGCCGTAAAGTTCGTTGAAAACGCACGGCGGCCCCTGCTCCGTTTGGAAGCAGAACAAACACCAAAAGCGGAAGAGAATCGAGCCGCGAATGAGGGCACGCCGAAACGGCCCGCTCCGGCAGCAGGCCGGGAAGAGTACTGGTGGGATCGATGGCTGGCCTTGGCGCCGAAACCGGCCTTAGCGGGAGTTTGCGCATGCCTGGCGGTCGCGCTGGTCTGGCAGAGTCTCCCCGTCAAACCGCAACCGGAAGTGACGGGAAGCTATTTCGTGACTGAGACACGCGCCGGTGGCGGATCGCCGCGGAAGATTGTAAGGGGCCCACGCCAGGAGCGGGTGGCGCTTTTATTGAATTACACAGACACCTCGGTGTCGCAATTTCGATTTGTGTTGGAGAACGCCGAAGGCCGAGCGGTCCAGCAGTTTGACGGGGAAGCGCCGCGGGATACCAATGAAATGCACGTCATGGTTCCGGTGGCGGGCCTGCGCTCCGGAGTTTACACGCTGCGGGTAAAGAACGCGGCCACTCAGTCCGATGTCGCCGCGTTACCTTTCGAGCTCGCGACTCCCTAACATAATTTCATGTCTGAACGAACAAGCTATTTTTCCTACTCCGCTGCCGGTTCGGCCATAGGCGGAATCCTGACCAGTCCTAGCCCGTTAACGGTGCCCACACAGGCGATGGCCTCCCTGTCGCCGTCCGGCGGTTATGGCAGCGCGACTGTCGAAAATTTTGGGATCGACGGTCTATTAACGATCCGCAAAGGCCTCACAACCGTGCAGGGCGACCTGAAGCAAACGGAACTGACGGTCACCCTTGAGGAGATCAAGATCATGAACCGGCTGAGCATTGACCGGCTGGTTTTGCATCTAACGGCGCAGACGCCGCCAGGAGCGTATGAGGCGACGATTACACCGATGGGATCGTCGATAGAGGGACTGCGGGTGAACGGTCAGGAAATTTCACTGCCGTGCAGCGCAGGGATTTTCGACCGTTATCCGACGTATACAGCGCTGGAGAGCGCTTATGTGGAAGGCGCGCTGAAGGGTCTAATCATGGAACCGGGAACGCTTGGCGCGCCCTGCAGGGCGGCGCGCTTCGAAGGGTGCGAAGAGCGCACGGGCAGTGTAAAGGCTACGCTGTACTCCCTTGAAAATCTTTCCTGCGGGCTGCCGGTGGTGAATGGCGGATTGCGCGTGAAAGACTTCGCGACGCTGTATTTCGGCGAATTCCGCATTTCGAAGTTCGCGCGGCGGCTGACGATGCTGCGCGTGGAACTGGGGTGCGATGTAGGAGGCAGCCTGAGTCTCGGTGACGGGTCAGGAAACGGCCAGTGGGAACCGCCGCACTGATGAACCCCTGGCGGAGCCGGCTGCTAACGACGCTGGTGTTAGTAGCGAGTTGCTCCGCGCCGAAGCAAAAGGCGGAAGACATCTTCGCGAAGGCAGAGGCGGCGTTTGAGGACGAACGGTATGACCAGGCGCTCTCGCTGATCCCGAGCGAAGCGGTGCTGCGCGAGTTGAGTTCGAGCCGCAACCTCCTCGACCGTTTCCAATTGCTACGAGCCGAAACGTTGGTTTCGCTTCCCGATGGCGCACCGGGCATGGCCCTATTGGCGGTACCGTTCGGCGCGGGGGCCGATCCCGCTTTAGACCGGAGACGGCGGCGGTCGTTGGGGTATGGCCGGTGCAGCACGGCCCGGACTGGTGAAGAGCGGCAGGCCGGCCTGGATATTCTGGAAGCCGTGCTGGCGGAGGCCCCGGAGAACAGCGGTGAAGAGGGGCAGATCGAATTGAGGCGGGGGAACTGTCTGCGGGCGATGGGACAGTTCGAGAAATCCGAAGCCGCTCTGCGCAACGTGGTGACGGCGGCGAGGGCCTCCAAGGAACTCTTGCTGGAGGCAAAGGGCCTATCGTCGCTGGCCAATATTTGCGCCATTCGCGAGCACTTCGACGTGGCGGCGACGTATATGCGGGAAGCCCTGCGCCTGGCTGAACGGCTGGGTCCGGCCGGGCAGCACGTCTTGCGGCGCGGAACCAACAGCTTAGGCTGGCTGCAGTTTGAGCTGGGAGATTACGAACAGGCGATTGTCACGCTGGGGAAGTTGAAACCGCAGAACGACCGAGAGAGAAGTGTCAGCGAGAACAACCAGGCGCGGACGCTGATGTCGATGGACGATTTGGCAGGCGCGGAGATTCACTACGAGCGGGCGCTGGCGGCTGTCCGGGCCAGGACCGGTGCGGATGCCAGTGACGAAGTATCGGTGCTGGAGGGACTGGCCGTATTGGCCTATCGACGCGGCAAGTGGTTCGACGCGGCAAACTGGAACCGGACGGCGACGAAGCTAATTGAAAAACTGCGTCGCCCGGATTTGGAGCGAGCAGCGAGTTTGACGGACGCGCGAATCCGCTTGGCGCAGGGAGACGCGGCGGGTGCGGAGCCGGTTTTGCGGCGGATTCTGGCCGATGGCGGAATCCTGGGACAGGTACGGTGGACGGCGCATACGGAATTAGCTCGACTGCTGGCGGGACAGGGGCGGCTGGTCCAGGCGGAGGCAGAGTTTGAAAAGGCGATGGGCGTGGTGGAGGCGGCGAGGGCGGGCCTGAGCGCGGCCGAAGACCGGATCTCATTCCTGTCGGGACGAATGGAAGTTTACCGGGAGACCTTGCAGTTTCTGCTGCAACACGGCCGGTCCGACGATGCCTTACGGGTAGCCGAAAGGAGCAGGGCGCGAACGTTGCAAGACAAATCGGCACGGAGGCAGATGCGACGGGGCGCGACGGTTTTGTTCTATTGGCTGGATGAGCCGGAGTCGCACTTATGGGTGATCAACGGTCCGAATCGGCCCGCGCATTTCCAATTGCCGGGCGCCCGGACGATTCAGGATCTGGTGGAGCGGCACAACCAGCTTTTATTGCGGGCGCGGAACCCGCTTACGGATGGAGGAGCGGACTCCCGCCGGCTATATGAGCTGCTGGTGCAGCCGGCGCTGGGCCAGATGAGCGGGCGGAGGGTTTTGATCTCACCCGATGGGGTGTTGCACGGGCTGAATTTTGAAACTCTGATTGCGCCGGGTCCCGACCATTATTGGCTGGACGACGTGGAGATTTCCGTGGTGCCGGGGTTAATGGGGCCCGGCGGCGGAACGCGCACGGCATCGAAGCAAATCCTGCTTGCGGGCGATGCGGTGGAAGCGGAGGCGGGGTTTGTAAGGCTGCGCCACGCGGGAGAAGAATTGGATCGAATTGGCGGACAGTTTGGCGCCACGCCATTGAAGCGGGAAGGGGCGACGCCGCGAGCGGTGCGGGCGGGATTGGCGAAAGGTCCGGCGTATGTTCATTTCGCGGCACACGCGGAGGCAAACCGCCTGCGGCCGTTGGAGTCGGCGATTTTGCTTTCGCCGGAAGGCGGCGAGTACAAGTTGTACGCAAGGGAAGTGGCGGCGATGCCGATGCGGGCGCATTTGGTAACTTTGTCGGCTTGCACGGCGGCGGGGGCGAAGGCGTACCGGGGAGAGGGATTGGTGGGCTTTGCGTGGGCCTTTTTGGGGGCAGGCGCGGAGAATGTGGTGGCATCGTTGTGGGAAGTGGACGACGCGAGCACGCCTCAGTTGATGGATCAGATGTACCGGCAGATTCATTTGGGACGTGCGCCTTCGGAGGCATTGCGAGAGGCGAAATTAGCGCTGTTGCGCTCGGGGACGGCGTTACAGAAGCCGTATTTTTGGGGCGCGTTTTTGCATTTTCAGCAGTAGGCGCGGGCTACTGCTTCGTCAAATCGACGAGGTCTCGCTGGATCAGCTTGCACTGGCCGTGCTGGAAATTGAAGTAGTAAACGCCACACTCGGTGCGGCCGGTTTTGCACGCGTTGCGGAGAGTCATTAGTGTGCTGTTGCGGTGGGAGTCGATATTGCGGCCGCTCATCGGATCCATCGGGACATATAGCCCCGTTCCGGTTCCGCTTAAAGGTGGGGAGTGGACTTTGCCGTTCCGTGCATCAACGACGGCCATCATGAGACAGTCCGAGCCGCAACCCGAACGGATGACGAAAAACGGCGGGCAAAATTGGGGCCGGGTTGCCTGGCCATGGCCCCTCCATTGCCAGTCCAAACTCCGGCGCCATTCGCCACGCCATTCCGGATTCTCGTGCGGTACATTCTCTGTTCGGCGGTGGCGAGAATTGGCGCCGCCGGGGTTCCCTGGAAAATTTCGGCGACGGGATCCTTTTCGTGCTTTGGTTGGGCATCGAGGGCCGCCATTGTGAGAAATACCAGCGCTACGGCCTGGATGATCATAATACGGAGGGAACTCCAGCGTGATCGGAGTGAAAATAGGGTATGTACATCCATCATCGGGAACGCCACGTAACGGATCGAATCGGCTGGTTGCGAGCATCGGTGTTGGGCGCCAACGACGGCATTGTGTCGACGGCGAGCCTGGTGATCGGAGTGGCGGCGGCCCACACGGCGCACAGCGGGATTCTGGTGGCGGGCATTGCGGGTCTGGTAGCCGGGGCAATGTCGATGGCGGCGGGCGAGTACGTATCTGTCCACTCCCAGGCGGACACCGAGCAGGCGGACCTGGCGCGGGAACGCGCGGAACTTGCCGCCGATTGGGACCACGAACATGAAGAACTGGCGGCCATCTACGTGACACGCGGACTGGAACCGGCGCTGGCGACACAGGTGGCCGAGCAATTGATGAAACACGACGCGTTGGGCGCGCATGCGCGGGACGAGCTTGGCATCACCGAGGCGATGAGCGCGCGGCCGATCCAGGCGGCCCTGGCGTCGGCCGCGAGTTTCGCAGTGGGCGCGGCGCTGCCGCTGTTGATCACGGCGTTTACTCCGGAAGTGACACTGATCCCTTTGGTTGCGGGGACTTCACTTTTATTTCTGGCAATGTTGGGAGCTGTCGCGGCGAAGGCCGGCGGGGCCGGGGTGGCGGCAGGCACGATTCGGGTTACGTTCTGGGGTGCACTGGCGATGGCGTTGACGGCGGGGGTTGGGGCGTTGTTCGGAACCGTTGTATAGACTCAGGGCTTGGCGAGGCCTTTTCGGAGTTCGGTCGCGCGGAAAACCTCCTCGGCAGTAAGCAAATTCTGGTGGCGATCGAGGAGCGCAGGGGCGGGTGGATGGTTCTGCGCGGCAGCCAGTTCGAGCCAGGCGATGGCTTCGGGCCACTTCTCGCGGGGACCTTCGAATAGATACTCGGCGAGACGCGTCTGGCACGTCGATTGACGAACGGCGGCACAGCGGCGATAGTATGTGGCGGCTTCGGCGGGCTTTTCGGACCGCAACAACTCACCCGGATACAGCTGGGCGACGAAGCTATCCTGCAGGGCCGCAACGCGGATCATGGACATGCCCTTCTCTTTGTCGAGGGGAAGATTGCGGCCTTCGTAATGATAGATGCCAACCTGTCCAACGGCGGCGGGAAGCTGCTGCTTGGCGGCGGCCAGGATCTTGGCAAGTCCGGCCTCTTCATCGACGGGAAACCCTTGGCCGTGGAGCCTGAACATTCCCTCGGTAAATTGCGCGGCGGCAAATTCCGATTTCGACAAGGCGAGGAGTTCCTCGCGAGCTTTGCTGGAGACGGCAGGGTCAGGATTTCGTATTCCGGTGACGGCGCGATTGTATTTGGCAAGGAGTTCGCGACGCCGGATGGCCGCCGGGTGGGAAGGAAGCTCGAATTTAATCTCGATAATGGCGGCGTAAGCGACCGGGCAATTGGCCTTTCGAGCCGGAGTGAAGCGCCATTTCTCGACGCTTTTGCGGGCCTCTGGGCCAAAACCGTAGCCTGCTGGACGCAATGTTTCGGTTTTGACGATGCGACCGGCCGAACTCACAACCACCGAGAGGATAACACTGCCTTCGATCCCTTGCGAGTTGGCCAAATTCGTCACTCGCGGCGGGGAAACGTCCGGTCCGCGTTCAACCGGTTCCCCGATGGGAGGTTGGGCAAGGAGGGAGTGGGATAAGAGCAGCCAGACGAAGCATCGCACGAACGTGATTTTCGTACGCCGCCGCGTCGGCCCGCTATCATGTAAGAATGTCCATTGTCGTCGTTGGCTCCGTCGCATATGACGGCGTCGAAACTCCGCACGGGAAGGTCGAGCGGATGCTCGGCGGATCGTGTACCTACATCGCGTTGTCCGCGAGCTATTTTTCCCCTGTCCGGATTGTCGCCGTGGTGGGCGACGACTTCGCCCAGGAAGATACCGACCTGTTGGCGTCGCGCGGGGTTGACCTGGCCGGGCTGGAACGGGCCGCCGGGAAAACCTTCTTCTGGAAAGGCGTGTACTCAGCGGACATGAATGACCGCGAGACCCTGGTCACGGACCTGAACGTCTTTGAGCACTTTGACCCGAAGCTGCCGGAATCTTACAAAGACGCTGAGTATTTGTTTCTCGGCAATATTCAACCGACGCTGCAACGCAATGTACGATCGCAGATGAATCAGCCGCGAATTACGGGCGGCGACACGATGAATTTGTGGATCAATATCGCTCGTGAAGAGCTGCTGGCGACGTTGCGCGGCTGGGACTTCCTGCTGATCAACGACGGCGAGGCGCGGCTGCTTTCGGGCGAGAGCAATCTGCGCAAAGCGGCGCAGGTGATCCAGGGTATGGGTCCGAACACGGTGGTGATCAAACGCGGCGAGTACGGCGCCATGCTTTTCCGCGGCGACGATTACTTCATCGTTCCCGGCTATCTGCTGGATGAAGTGTTCGACCCGACCGGCGCCGGCGACTGTTTCGCGGGTGGGTTTAACGGTTATCTGGCGCAACAGGGAATTGATTTAGGCCAGGGACATATTGATCGCCGAGAGTTGTCACGCGCTGTGATTTATGGCAGTGTGATGGGCAGTTTCTGTTGCGAGCGGTTCGGCGTGGACCGTTTCCGTACCTTGACGCGCGCGGAGATAGATGCCCGCTTCCAAGAGTTCAAAAAGTTCACGGACTTCTAGGCGCCCCGCGGCGCGGCGACCGGCGCGACGGGAGATTTCCGCCGCGGGTGGCGGCGCACCGTGGAAGGTCCTGGTATTTCTTGTCGTCACTTCGGCCCTGGCCGTCCTGTATTTTTGGCGGAAGGGATACCTGCATTGGTGGGGCGACGCGGCGGCCCATTTGAACATTGCGCGGCGGATTTTGGACGGGCGTACGCCGGGATATGAGCAGATCGGGACAGTCTGGCTGCCGCTGCCGCATCTGTTGATGCTGCCCTTCGCGGCGGTAGACGAACTGTGGCAATCCGGGTTGGCGGGGGCGATTCCAAGCTCGCTGTGCTTCGTTGCGGCGGGGATGCTATTATACCTGATCGCGCGGCACTGTTACGACTCCGAACATGCGGCGTGGGCAGCGGTGCTGCTATTTGCGTTGAACCCCAACATGCTCTACTTGCAGTCACTGGCAATGACGGAGGCAATCTTCGTTTGCGCCGTTTTGTTGACGCTGTATGCATCGATGAAGGACCGGGCGTGGCTGGCGGGAGCAGGTTTGCTGGCGGCTACGATGACGCGGTACGAGGGCTGGGTACTCATCCCCTTCGTCGTACTTTACTTTTTTTGGCGGGACCGCCGGGCGGGATTGGTGGTTGGGCTGATTGCTTCCATAGGACCGGTGTATTGGCTGGGTCACAACTACGTTTTTCATGGAGACGCGTTGGATTTTTACCGGGGAGTGGGCTCGGCAAAGTGGATTTACGAACAGGGTTTGGCGAAAGGGTTTGGCCCGGCGCCGACCGAAGGGCATGTGTTGGTGGCGGCGCAATACTTTGCTACGGCGAGCCGTCTTTTCACTGGAATTCCATTGCTAGTGCTGGGCGGACTGGGCCTATTCGGCGTTGCGGCGCGAAGGGCCTGGTGGCCGATTTGCTTCCTGGCGATCGGGCCGGCCTTTTATGTATGGAGCATGCAGGGATCGGGAGCGGAGATACACGTCCCGACCTTGCCGCCATTCGGCCATTACAACACCCGGTACGGCATGATCGTACTGCCGTTGGCCGCGCTGGCGGCGGCATCCATTCCGGCGGTGTTGCCGCATGGGAACCGGCGGTGGGTAACGGGATTATTGGTGCTGATTGGGATCATCCCGTGGCTGGCGTACCCGAAACAGGATAGCTGGGTGACATGGAAGGAGTCGCAAGTAAATTCGGAGTCGCGGCGGGCTTGGACGAAAGAGGCGGCGGACTATTTACGAGACAAATATGTACCGGGCCGCGGGATCGTAGCCCATTTCGGGGATCAAACGGAGATTTTCCGGGAGGCCGGAATTTCGTTGCGGCAAGTGGTGCACGACGGGGACGGCTTGTATTTCCAGGGAATCGTGCTGCGCCCGGAAGTGTTTTTATGGCAGGAGTGGGTGATTTCGATTGAGGGAGATTCGCTTTCCGGCGGCATGCGGGTATATACGTCCCATTCACCGCGATACCGCCGTGTGAAACTGGTAGAGACGAAAGGCGCGCCTGGTCTAGAGATTTGGCGGCGCGTGAGTCCCTAGAGCTGAGTATGGAAATTCCATTTACCAAAGCGCACGGTGCGCGAAACGACTTCCTGTTGACGTGGGCCGACGAAGCCCCCGCCGAGGGTTTGCCCGCCGCGGCGATCGCGATTTGCGACAGGCACACCGGCCCCGGCGCGGATGGGTGGCTGCTGGTGTCTCGACTGGATGCGCCACCGGAAGGCGGAGATTTACG
>Ga0105047_10013033_pt1 | contig 13326 bp, 11 predicted proteins | sample MAT04_FD_78384 | JGI IMG/M metagenome (GOLD analysis project Ga0105047, IMG submission 78384) | Freshwater microbial communities from Lake Fryxell liftoff mats and glacier meltwater in Antarctica - MAT-04 (megahit assembly) | ecosystem: Environmental > Aquatic > Freshwater > Ice > Liftoff...
GCGGCCCGGCCCGACCGAGTCGCGCATCCGCTCCTTGTCCACGGCGTTGACGTTGAACGGCGGATTGGCGAGGACGAAGTCGAAGCGGCCACCCTCACCCCCAGCCCTCTTCCATCCGATGGGAGAGGGTGGCAAGCCATGTGCGGGTCGTAGTAGTAGCTGTTCAAGTGGCCGCCGTGGCGGATGTCGCCTTCCAGGCCATGCACGACGAAGTTCATGCGGCAGAGGCGTCCGGTTTCGTCGGTCTTCTCGACGCCGTGGATGGCCAGCTCCGCTGTGGGATTCATTTTATGTTCCGCCACGAATCGAGCCGACGAGACGAACATGACGCCAGAACCGCACGCGGGATCGAGGATGCGCCCGTGATACGGCTCGAGCGTATCGGTGGCGAGGTCCTTTTCGGATGGGGCGATCCAGATCATGGGGTTATCGGCAAGCGGTAGAAGGCACGGTGGGCCACTGCATGATGCACGCCGTATCCCGCAGCCAAATTCCGAGGGTGAAAACTTCCAAGCGTCCCGCGTTAACCATGCGGGAATGAACTCGCAAACCGCAGATTCGGTCAAGGAGTTTCCCCGCCGGTGAGGTAAACGGCAAGGCTCCTGGGGCTTCTCCGGTGGAGCCCATCTGGCGTCCATCCATCCGACAGCCATGAAGGGTGGACGGACGGACGGACGGCGGGTGGCGTAACGGGCCGAAGCAACAAGGCGAGACGTCCGGGCCGTGGGGAGAGGCGGATGGACGATGGCCGGGGGTTCCCGGAAGGGAAACTTGCCCGGCGCGTTGGATACCCGCAGGGCATGGCCGCCGCGCAAAATGGCCCCCAAAGAAAGGAAACATCCGCCTGCCCGGTGGCACCGCCGAAAGAGACAAGCGGCGGCGGGCGCCGATACGACCGCGCTCGGCAGCGATCTTGCGCCAGTTGGAGGAAAGTAGCGGAACCGGGCGGGGACAGGGGGCAGAATGGGTTCGGTCGGGGGGAAACTCCGGACCAAAGAGGCAGACGGTTTGAGGAGGGCGTTACCGGCGTCTTTCTTCGTGCTTCCATTCTTACTCAGCCCTCAGTTGAAGATGGATGCAAGGCCTGAAGCATGAACCACAATGATTTCACTGGAAGTGGCGACCCTACGGGGATTCGAACCCCGGCAACCACCGTGAAAGGGTGGTGTCCTAACCACTAGACGATAGGGTCGTTTCCGACGGGGCGGCAAGTATATGGCGCACCCTGATCGTGTCACGGAAAAAGGCAGAGGAAGCAGACCCTGTCGGCCGGCTCCCCACGCGCGCCTTGAATTCGCACTGGGGGGCCGTATCCTGCCCCGGTGGCCTGACCCGCTTCAGCAGTTCCTTGAGGCGAGCAGCCCCGCCGACCATGCTATCCAACAACCCTACCTGGGTGACCATCGAAGAAACCCGCCAGGCGGCTGAGCAGGGCCTTCCCGAGGCCCAACGCGCGCTGGGTTTTGCGTGTCTGGCGGGGCAAGGCGTGCCGCAGGATTACGCTGCGGCCGTGGGCTGGTTTCGCAAGGCGGGGGATCAGGATGACTCCGTCTCGCTGTGCTACCTGGGCGTCTGCTACCTGAACGGCCAAGGCGTGCCGCAGGATTTCGGCGAGGCGGCGGATTGCTTCCGGCAGGCCGCGGAACTGGGAGATCCGGCGGCCCAGTTCAACCTGGGCGTGCTCTACGAAACCGGCCAGGGCGTGCCGCAGAATTACGCTGACGCGCTCCGCTGGTACCACGAGGCGGCCGAGCGCGGGGAGGCGCAGGCGCAATTCAACCTGGGGGTGTTCTTCGACAACGGCCAGGTCGTGCCGCAGGATTTTGCGAAGGCTGCCCACTGGTACCGGCGGGCCGCCGAGCAGGAATGTGCCCCGGCCCAGTGCAACTTGGGCCTGCTCTACGAGACCGGTCGCGGTGTGCCACGGAACATCCGCATGGCGGTGCGGTGGTTTCTCCAGGCCGCCAAACAGGGCGACAAGACCGCGCAGCACAATCTCGGCATCTATTACGCCAGCCTTCAGGCGGCGGAGCAGGCGCAGGCCGAGGAACTCCCTGACGAACCGCCCGCCGAGACCCTCCCGCCGCCGGGCTGAACCGCCCGCGCTTCAACCAGACGCTCCCGCATGACATCATGACTCACCCTGCCTCTGAAGGACGCCTCTGCCCGAAAACCGGTTGTCTGAGTTCACAATGCTTCCGCTTTTGGGGCGTGCGCGGTTCGGTCGCCACGCCCGGCGCCGGCACCGTGAAATACGGCGGCAACACCTCGTGCGTCGAAGTGCGCGCCGGCGGGCAAATCATCATCCTGGATGCCGGCACGGGCCTGCGGTTGTTGGGCCGGAGCCTGATCCAAGAATTCGGCACCCGCCCGCTCGACGTGACGATCCTGCTCACGCACACGCACTGGGACCACATTCAGGGTTTGCCGTACTTCGCCCCGATTTATCAGCCGAACTCCCGCATCCGCATCCTCGGGTACGAAGGCACGCAAAAGGGTCTCGCCGCCGTCGTTTCCGGGCAGATGGAAAGTCCCTATTTCCCCATCGGCCTCGACAAGCTGCCCAGCACCGTGACCATCGAGGAACAGCGGGAAATTGATTTCCCGATCGGGCCCGTCGCGGTCCACGCCCGCTGCGCCAATCATCCCGGCACCTGCATGGGCTACCGCCTCGACACGCCCGAAGGTTCGCTGGCTTTTTTCCCTGACAACGAAACCGGCTACGCGCACTGGACCGTGCCGCCGCATCCCGGCTGCGCCCTCATGCTCCGCGAAAGCGGCCACACTCCGCGCGCCTGCCTGCAGCAGTTCCTCCACGGCGTGGACGCGCTCATCATGGATGCCCAATACACCGCCGAGGAATACGCTGCCCATCGCGGCTGGGGCCATGGCTGCGTGGATGACGTGGTGGACATCGCCCTCGAAGCCGAGGCGCGCCGGCTCTTCCTCTTCCATCACGACCCCGACCACGACGACGCGCAGATCGCGCAAATGGAAGCCCGCGCTCAGGCGCAAGTCTCCACCCGCCACGGCAAGACGGTGGTCGCCGCCGCACAGGAGGGACTTTGTTTCGACCTGGGGCGCGCTTGAGCCGCCGCCGGCTGATTTGCTCCCGGCTCACGGAACCGGCGCTTGCCCGCGCCAGCAGCCTTGCCTAGCCTGCGCCCCCTTCATTCCAGAAAACCCAAAACCTGCTTCCATGAGCGTCCTCATTGTCGGCTCCACGGCTCTCGATTCCATCAAGACTCCCAAGGCGGAGAACCCGCGTCTGCTGGGTGGTTCGGCCAGTCACGCGGCGGTGGCCGCCAGCTTCTTCGCGCCCGTGCGGATGGTCGGCGTCGTCGGGGAAGATTTCCCGAAACGCTACCTGGCGCTGTACCGCAAGCATGGCATTGACCTCGCCGGCCTCCAGACGAAGCCCGGCAAGACCTTCCACTGGGCCGGCGAATACGAGGCCAACATGAACCGCCGCCGCACGCTCGCGACCGAGCTTGGCGTGTTCGAGACCTTCTCCCCGGAGCTCCCGCCGGCCTGGCGCGACACGCCTTTCGTCCTGCTCGCCAACATCGCGCCCTCGCTCCAGCACCATGTCCTCGACCAGATGCGCCGGCCGAAGTTTGTCGCCGCCGATACCATGGACCTCTGGCTCAACATCGCCCTGCCCGACCTCCTCCGGCTGCTCCCGCGCGTGGACCTCTTCATCCTCAACGACAGCGAAGCCCAGCAACTCGTGAAGGAGGACAACGTCATCGCCGCGCTCCCGAAGCTGCACCGACTCGGCCCGCGCTACGTCATCGTGAAGAAAGGCGAACACGGCTCGATCCTCTCCTCGCCCAAGGGTCTGTTCCTCGCGCCCGCCTATCCGCTGAAGAGGCTCGTGGATCCCACCGGCGCGGGCGATTCGTTCGCGGGCGGCCTCATGGGTTACCTCGCCAGCGCCAAGGGCAGCATCGAGGCCAACCTCCGCCGCGCGATTGTTCACGGCAGCGTTGCGGCCTCCTTCTGTTGCGAAGGATTCGGCGTGGCGCAAACCACCAAAGCCACCCGCGCCGCCATCACCCAGCGCGTCCAGGAATTGGGAAAACTCGCCGCCTTCTGACGGTGCCCGCCAATTGCCCCTTGGCCGGCCACATCCAGGCATCGTTCACCGGCGGCCAGACTGCCCCACGGTGCCGGCGCGCGTCCCGCCACGTCCCCGCCGACGTGGAACTTGGATTTTCCTGCACCCGGATCCGCCTTTTCGCTTGCGCACAGGGGGCGGACGATTTCACGCTTGGCCACTCCGCAAACCATTCACAGCCATTTCACCATGAACACCATCCATTCACTCCGCACCGTTACCAAGAATGTTCCCTCGCTCGTCGAAGCCGCACTGGCCGACACCGGCGGGCTGCTGCGCCTCGCGCCCGCCTGGGTGCCGCGCTCGTTCCTCCAGCCCGGCAAGCGCCTCAAGCTCCACCCCGACGACCTCTACGCCTACGGCCTGAACCGCGGCGGCATTGACGAGCGGTGGTTCGCCTCGACCACGCCGGCCGCCAACGAGGGCCGCGTGCCCGACGAGGGCCTCAGCTACTGCGTGGTGGGCGGCCAACGCTTCACCCTCCAGCAAGCGGTCGCCGACTGCGGCGCGGCGCTCGTCGGCCAGGCCATCTGGAAGAAATACAGTCGCTGGCCGGTGTACTCGAAGTTCTTCGACAACATGGGCCCCATCCCGCATCACATGCACCAGTCGGCGAAGCAGGCCAAGCTCGTGGGTCAGGAAGGCAAGCCGGAGAGCTACTACTTCCCCCCGCAGCACAACAACGTCGGCAACAACTTTCCCTACACCTTCATGGGCCTGGAACCCGGCACCACCAAGGCGCAGGTCCGCAAGTGCCTCGAAGATTGGAACAAGGGCGACAACGGCATCCTCGATCTCTCGAAGGCCTATCGCCTCAAGCCCGGCACCGGTTGGCTGATCGGGCCGAGTCTCCTCCACGCGCCCGGCAGCCTCTGCACTTACGAGCCGCAGTGGGGCAGCGACGTCTTCGGCATGTATCAAAACCTCGTGGAAGGCCGCGCCGTCCCGTGGTCGCTGCTGGTCAAGGACGTGCCCACGAAACACCACCAGGATCTCGATTACCTCGTCGAGCAACTCGACTGGGAGGCGAACGTGGACCCAAAGTTCAAGGACCACCACTACCTCGAACCCGTCCCCGTCGCCGACACGCGCAGCGCTGGCTTCGTGGACCGCTGGATCGTCTATGGCAAGGTGGACGGCGAACAGCTTTTCACGGCCAAAGAACTCACTGTCGAACCCGGCGTGAAAACCACCGTGAAGGATTGCGGCGCCTACGGCCTCATCTGCGTGCAAGGCACTGGCAAGATCAACGGCCAACCGCTGAACAGCCCCAAGCTCATCCGCTTCCACGAACTGACTGAGGACGAGTATTTCTGCACCGCGGACGGCGCGAAAGCGGGCGTGGCCTTCGAGAACACCAGCGAGACTGAGCCGCTCGTCTGCCTGCGCTACTTCGGCCCCGAGGTGAATCCGGACGCCCCGGCCATGGGCGCGTACCGGAAGAACAAGTTCGCTTGAGGCCGAACTCGGGCAGCCGCTCCGGCGACCGGCCTCAGCCACCCACCGGCGGGATCTGGCAAAGGTTCGCGCGCCGACGCAGTACCTTGCGGGGCCTGGCTTAGCCGTAACAATGCAGTCGGAGCGCGGCTGTCTCAGCCGCAGCCGCGTTCGCAAACCGATGGCTCAAGGGTTTTGTCACCGCGCCCACAGGCGCGTTCACACTCACTTCTTAGTGGTTGTGAGCACCCGACGAAGTTGCTGGCTGGCCCCTTATTCCCCGCCGCTGCGGCTGAGACAGCCGCGCTCCGACTGCCTCGTTACGGCTTAGCGGCGCGGGTTGAAGCTGGAGTCCTGCGCGAGTTGCTCCCACAAGGTCCGCTCGCGCTCGTTGATCTGCGTGGGCACTTCCACGCGCGCCACGACTAACAGGTCGCCGGGGCTGCCGGTGCGGTTGGGTAAGCCGCGCCCACGGACGCGCAGTTTCTGGCCCGTTTGCGTGCCCGCGGGCAGTCGGATGGTGACCGGTTCGCCCAACGTGGGCACCGCCAGGGTCGCGCCCAGCACGGCCTCCCACGGCGCGATTTCGACCTCTCGCAACAAATCGTGCCCCTCCACCTCGAACTCCGGGTGCCGCGCAAAGCGGACCCGCAAATAGAGGTCGCCCGCAGCACCGCCCCCGCCCGCCTCGCCGCGTCCCGCGAGGCGCAACCGCTGCCCGGCGCTGACCCCGGCGGGGATGCGCACCTGGTATTCGTCGCTCTTCGAGACCGTGCCGTTGCCGGCGCAGGCGCGGCAGACGCGACTCCCCTTCGCCCCGGTGCCGCCGCAGGTGTCGCAGTCCACCAACCGCCGCACGGAGACCGTCCGCACCGAGCCTTGGACCGCCTCCTCCAGCGTGACCAGCAGGTCGCCCTCGATGTCACGGCCACGGGCCGGCGCCATTGCCTCCTCCTCGAATCCAGGGCGCCCGCCTCCGCGGCCCGTCGCGCCGAAGAATTGCTCGAAGAAATCGCTGAAGCCGGTGCCGCCAAAATGAAATTCCTGCGGCCCGCCGCGACCGCCGCCCGCGCGCGCGCTGCCGCCTTGCCGAAAAGCCTGTTCCCAGCCCGGCGGCGGGCGGAACTCGGCCCCGCCCTTCCAATCCGCGCCCAGTTCGTCGTACTTCTTGCGCTTGGCGGGATCACTGAGCACCTCGTAGGCCTCGTTGATTTCTTTGAACTTCTCCTCCGCGTCCCGCTTGTTTTTCGCCACGTCGGGATGGTACTGGCGGGCGAGTTTGCGGAAGCTCTTCTTGATGTCGGCTTCGCTGGCGTCGCGCGGGACGCCGAGGCTCTGGTAATAATCTTTGAATTGAACGGCCATGATGTCGCGCCAAGCTTCCGCATGTGGGCGGGGAATGTCAAAGGTGCGCCACTCTTGCCCGGAGCGCGGTGGTAACCTCGGGACCAACCGCAGCGCGCCTCCACCGCCCGCAGGTCGGTTCAGGCGCGGGGTCAGCGCGTTTGCATGAAGGCGAGGATGGCCCTGATGACGGGTTGGAGCTCGGTGGTTGGGAGTCCCGGCTTCAGCCGGTCGGTGCCGAAACCGCCTGATTTGCTTGGCCGAAAGGCATGAATGCCTTCATGCAGACGCGCTGGCGCGGGGTAAAATCTTGTACTTTTGGCTTGCCCTGATTAGTGGCTTGGGGCTAGAAACTTCCCGTCCGGTGCGGAACGTTTCTTCAGCGGGATTCCCCATCCCCACCTCCTTGGCGTTTCGCACCGGACGCTCTTCTTACCCCTCCAACGCTCGGCCCTCCCAATCCTTGCCGAGGCTCGTCCCCCCCTCCACCGCCATCTAGCTAAGCCGTCCGCCGGGTCGCTTGCTCTTGGTCGTGCTCTTTTTCGTAATCTTCTTCGGCGCGCTGCGATTAAGATAAAGAGCAAGCGCAAGAGCAAGCGTCCGGCAACCTCGCCCCCCCTTCCGGCTTAACTAACTGGCCGTGCCCCTCTGCCCTGCCCCAGAACCCAAGAACCGCCACACCGCATGCACGGTCGGCACCTGCAGAAACAAAAAGACCGTGCCCTGGAGTGGAGCACGGCCAAAAGCGTGGCGGAAAAACTTAGCGCGTGGAGGCGGAGGTCCGCTCCTTGATCCATTGCCAGTCTTTGCTGCCCGGCACGGCTCTGCGGCTGACGTTGCCACCCACGACCTTGGTGCTGCCTTCCTTCCACTTGTGGACTTCGGAGTGGCCATCGCCGAACGCGATCCCGCAGCCCATGGCGTGGTAGGTCCCCGGCCAGTCAATCCACTCGGCGGTGTTCATCCCGACCGCTAGCCCGCCGTCGTTCAAACTGTTGGCGTCCTCGTCAATGAAGACCCAAATGCCCGCGGGGGCGGCGACGGAAAAATCGCTCATCTTGCCGAAGGTCTTGTACGGGTTGTCCCGCTTGTGGGTATGGCCGTTGTTGAGCCACGGGCCGTTGGTGCGCAGCTTGGGTGCGCCGGAATGACCACTGCCAGAACCATCGAAGCCCGGGCAAATGGTCCCGACCGCCTGGCTCATGGCGAAGGTGCGCGCGGCGGGGACAGTCGTGTTGAGCAAGCTGGGATTGGTGCCCGTGTAGCGGCCCATGCGCTTGTCGGCCGGACACTTGAACATGGCTGGATTCCGGGAGACATACGGGGCCATGAGACAGAGGGTGTCGTTGATGAGCACGTCGGGATTGAATTCCTGGCCGTCGCCAGTCCCAGCGCTGCCCGGCACCCAGTTGTGGCCTGGCACCTGGTTAGAGTCATCTGGGTTGGGCATGATGAAATCGGCGTTGTCGGTGGCATAGACATGCATGGCAATGATCATTTGCTTGCCGTTGTTCATGCACTGGATGGCCTGGGCGCGAGCCTTGGCATTGGCGAGGGCGGGCAGCAACAGGCCCGCGAGAATCGCGATGATGGCAATGACCACCAGCAGCTCGATCAGGGTGAAACCCGCAGTCGAGCGGCGGGCCGGAAACTGGCAATTTGAGCAGGCGGGAAACTTCATGGTGACGACTTTGGTTGATGGTTTTTCTCTACGGGGAGTTCGACAGAACGCCACAAGCTACATCCGGCCAGCCCGTCGCGTCAATGGGGTCGAAAAAAACAAATCCGTGCGCCCGGACGCTTGCCTGAAGCAGAAGCCCTGCGCCCGCCACGCCAGCCCTCGCGGGTGCGCAGCCAGTAACGCCGGATCTCGAAGCGCTCGCCACCGGCTCCGGCGGTTACGCGGCTCGCCGCGCGGGACGGTTCGCCCCCGGCTCCCGCCGCATGTCCAGCGTGAGCGTGAAGCGGGAGCTGACGTAGTACACTTCGGCAAACTTGAGCGGCCGGTTGCCGGCGTCGCAGACCGTGTGGCGGCGCAGCAGGAGCGGTTCCTTGCGGGGTACTTGCAACCGCCGCGCCTGCCGGGCGTCGGCCCCGACAGCGAGGAACTCTTCCCGCGCGTCGTGGGGCTTGACGCCGCTCGCGGCCTCCAGCGCCTCATACAGCGGGCGGTTGAAATCTTCCGTCCCCTTGAGGCCGAGCCGGGGATGAAACCACGAGGTGGAGGCCAGCACCGGTTGGCCATCCCAACCCCGCACCCGGTCCACGCGCCTCAGGGGGTGCCCGCGGCAAGCTGCAAGGCCCCTGCGGCATCGGCACTGGCTTCGACCGCGGAGTAGTCCAGGTGGAAATTCCCCACCGTGATTTCCTTGGCGGCCATCTCGCGGGTGAAGTTGCGCCAGGCCCGGATCCCCGACTCCAACTGCGGTTGCGCCACGCGCGTGCCGACGCCGGCTTTGCGCTCCAGCAAACCCTCAAACACCAGCTTGCTCAGGCCCGAGCAAGCCGACGCCACCCCAGTGCAAAACGGCCTCACCATTCCCGACGAAATCCTGCGGCGCGAGGCACGCAAGGCCGCGCTGCAAAAAGCCCGGGCTGAGATCGAAGCCCGCGTCCACGCCCGCTCCGCCGCTGAACTGGCCGAGCACGAACAAAAGCTGGCCGCCCGCGCCGCCCAGGCCGCGCGCGGCGAACCCGTCCGGGGCCAAGCCCCCGCGGCCCCCAGCCCGGAACCTGCGGCCAAAGACCAATACAACTTCACCGATCCGGAGAGCCGGATCATGAAAGCCGGCAACGGCCGTGTGAGCCTGTCGGCCTGGGTTTGGGCCGACGCCCGTCCGGATTGGGCGTCGATCTTATGCGGGGACTCCGGCGTGGATGGAGTGGGGCAGTTCAGCGCGAATCCATACCCCACCTCGGACGGTTTTGTCGCCTACGTGCAGAGCTCAGCGCGCACCCAGATCGGCGTTCGGGAAGGGGTGGCACTGCCCACCAACCAGTGGCAACACGTGGCGATGGTGGCCGATGGCAGCCTGCTTCGCATCTACTGCAATGGCGCCCAAGTTGGCACCGCGCCCTATGGCGGAACGCTCTTCAGCCCGACCAATGCGTTGAGCATCAGCGTCACGCTCAGTACGGACGACACCGGCCCCAATCTGACCACTCCCGGTTACTGGGAGGGCAAGCTGGACGACGTGGCCTATTGGACGCGCAACCTCTCGGCGAGCGACGTCTTCGCATTGTTCGCCGCGGGCCTGGCCGGCCAGCCCGTCACCACCGCCGATGCTTATCTCAATACCCCGCCTATCATCACCAGCCCACCGCCAGCCGCCACCGTCTATCGCCACGAACCATGCACACTGTCGGGGACGGCCGCCAGTCCGGCTCCGCCAACTTATCAGTGGTGGCAGGATGGCACGCTGCTCGCCAACGCGACGAACCGCACTTACACCAATCCGCGTGCGGAGTTCCCCGCGGCTGGCAGTTACAAGGTGGTAGTTACGGCCAAAAGTCTCAGTGTGACGAGTTCGCCGGCCGCCAGCACTATCAGTGCGCCGACGCCGCAACCCGACGGCAGGCTGGTGCTCTACCTCAAGCTTGATGAGACCAGCGGCGCGACGGCAGCGGATGCCACGACCAACGCCAACACTGGCTACCTCTTGAACTTCCTCAACCCGGACGCTAATTGGGTGCTGGGACTCTTCGGCAGGGCGCTGGCATTCAACCAAGGCGATCCCAGCGCCGATGCAGTGTCAGTTCCGGCGCAGCCTTATCTGGACTTTGGCACCAACGCCTTCAGCTTGTCGCTCTGGGCCAAGGGGCCGGCGGGGCAGACGGACAGCGGAAGTCTGCTCTGCAAAGGCAACTCGCCTGGCGAGAGCTACTGCCTTGACTATAACAATGGCAGCTACCGCTTCTTCGTCCGCAATTCGCTCGGTTTGAATGTGGCGAATCTCGCCATCTCATCCGGCGTGGCGGCGAACAACCAATGGCAGCATCTGGCGGTGATCTATGATCCCACGGCGGGATAGATCCGGATGTATGTGAACGGGAACTTAGTCGGTACCGCCGTGACGGCGGCCTCGGCCTACAGCAACCTCGACACGCTGGATATCGGCGCGCGTCAGGCCGGGTCGGGCTATGCCTACAGTTGGACCGGCCTGCTTGATGACGTCCGTGTCTATGGCCGGGCCATCACGCCGTTGGAAGTCCGGGCCCTGACCTACAACGGCATTCCCCCGACTATCGCCATCGTTGCGGGCGGCACTCAAGTCGTTGTGGGCTGGCCTTTGGAAGCGGTGGGTTATGAGTTGCAGTCTGGCACCAACCTCGTCAGCGGGAGCTGGACGCTGGTGCCCGGGGTGACCACCAACTCCGTAAGTCTGACCCCGGTCGGGACCCAACAATACTACCGGCTGCACCGCAAGTAGCCCGCACCGTGCCCGGCCACCAACCAGGCCCAGTGCAGTCCTGAGCTAAATTCACCCGGCGGTCGGAAGCAGTCCTTCCGGCCGTCCTTGTCTTGTCACCGCATCTGTATGACTTTCAGCCGATGAATATGAATCATTACCCAAAGTTGCACGCGCCGCGCCGCTGCGCGGGGTTCACCTTGATCGAACTGCTGGTGGTGATTGCCATCATTGCGATCCTCGCCGGCTTGCTCTTGCCAGCGTTGCAGCAGGCGAAGATCAAGGCGCAAGCCATCAAGTGCATGAACAACCTGCGCCAGCTTCAAACGGTCTGGGCGCTCTACACCCTCGACCATCAAGAGCGGGTGTGTTCCTCCGCTTACCAGAACCCCGTGGAGCCAACCGCCTGGGTCAATGGCTGGCTGGATTTCAACGGCGGCAATCCCGATAACACAGACTCGCGCACGCTCCGGGATCCCGCCCGGGCCAAGTTCGCCCCCTATCTCCAGTCGCAGGAGATCTACAAGTGCCCGGCCGACCTGAGCACCGTGACGGTCGGCGGCGCCCGGGTGCCGCGGATTCGCAGCATGAGCATGAGTCAGGCGTTTGGTGGGCCGGGCGACTGGCTGGATCCGGCGGGCTTCCAGGCCAACGTCTCCTCGAAGAAATATCGAGTGTTTTTCAAGACCTCAGACATGGTCAATCCGACCATGTCGTGGGTGTTGTTGGACGAGCACCCGGACAGCATGAACGCCGGTGGTTTTGGGAATACCATCGTGGAGACGCCAGCGGCGGCGCGCATCGTGGACTTCCCGGCCAGCTTCCACAACGGCGCCGGGGGCATCTCCTTCGCGGACGGCCACGCCGAAATTCACAAGTGGCTGGACGCCCGCACCCGGCCCAAACCGAAATATGACAACAACCTGCAATTGAACGTTGCCTCACCAAACAACCAAGACATGATCTGGCTCTCTGACCGCACCACGACGCGGAACCGGTGAGAGCATCAAGCGCCCACCTAATCTAAAGTCCCCGACTGATCCTATCTCCTATGAAGACCCTGATTATGCCTAAAGTCCGAAATCCGAAGGCCCGAAATCCGAAGGAAGCCCGAAATCCGAAGGCCGAAAAGGGCCGACACGCTGAGCCAGGTGAAGGGCGGCCCAAACTACCCTGCGGCGCGAACCATTCGGGCTTCGGGTTTCGGATTTCTTTCGGGCCTCGGATTTCGGATTTCGGATTTCGGGTTAGGTCGCTTGTCACCCTTACCATCCTTGCCGTGTGCTGGGTCGCCTCCCCTCTCGGCGCCGCAGACGCCCCGTTCCTGTGGCAGATCGGCAAGCCCGATCGCGCCAACGCCGAGTTCGCCCTTGCGCCCGGCAACTACGCGGCTTTCGAGAGTGATGCCCTGTTCGTCGTCGGCGAGTCGGACGCGCGCCGCGACTGGCCCTACGTGCAACCCGGTCCGCACGACGCCTGGGCGGGCAGTCGCGAGCACACCTTCGCCGTGTTGTTCGGCTTGCAGACCCTGCCGGGGGCAGGCGAGTGCCGGCTGCAAGTGGACTTGCTCGACACGCAAGCCGGCAGCCCGCCCAAGCTCCTCATCGTGGTGAATGGCCAAGCGTTCGAGCGCACGCTGCCCAAAGGCGCGGGCGATGACTCGGTGCAAGGCCGGCCCGCGAAGGGCATACCGCATCAGTTCAGCGTGCCGTTCCCCGCCTCGCTGCTCCGCCCCGGGGACAACGATGTCCGCATCACCACGACGAGCGGCAGTTGGCTGCTGTACGACTCGCTCGCGCTGGCCACGCCCGCCGGCGCGGAACTCGCGCCGCCGCAAGTGCGCACCCTCGTGGAGCGCGTGTCGCCGGTCCGCGCGATTCAGCAGCAGGCGGGGAAAGAATTCCAGCCGGTGTTCGTGACCCTGCGCCAGTTCGGCGGCCAGGCGGCAGCCACGCTGCGCCTCGACGACGGCCCGACGGTCACGACCAACCTTTCCCGCGGCACCACGACCGTCGA
>Ga0105047_10013035_pt1 | contig 13325 bp, 16 predicted proteins | sample MAT04_FD_78384 | JGI IMG/M metagenome (GOLD analysis project Ga0105047, IMG submission 78384) | Freshwater microbial communities from Lake Fryxell liftoff mats and glacier meltwater in Antarctica - MAT-04 (megahit assembly) | ecosystem: Environmental > Aquatic > Freshwater > Ice > Liftoff...
AAGACTGGTTGCTCGGTGGCGGCCCGATGCAGATCGCTTCGTCGGCGAGCTGCACGTGGAGCGAATCCACATCCGCCTCGGAGTAAACAGCCAGCGTCTTGACGCCCAGTTCCTTGCAGGCACGGATGACCCGGAGCGCGATTTCGCCGCGATTGGCGATGAGGACTTTCTTGAACATTGGCGCTTAGCGCACCCGGAAGAGGACTTGCCCGTATTGGACCGGCTTCCCGTTTTCGGCCACGACTTCGGCGATCACCCCCCGGATTTCGGCCTTGATCTCGTTCATCACCTTCATGGCTTCCATGATGCAGACCACAGTGTCTTCGGTCACTTCCTGGCCGACGCTGACGAACAGTGGCGCTTCGGGTGAAGCGGAGGCGTAAAACGTCCCGACCATCGGGGAGGTAATTTCCTGCAATTTGCTGGTTTCCTTCGCCTCTCCGGCCGTCTCGGATGGCGAAACAGTGGCCCCCGCGGGAGCCGCCGCCGGGTACGCGGCGGGCGCGCCGTTGGTGATGACAGGCTGGAAGTCGGTTCCCTTTTTCAGGGTAATTTTGAAGCCTTCCTTCTCCATTTTGAAAACGGAGAGGTCATTTTTCCTCATCAGGGCGATGAGTTCTTTGATTTCTTTTAAGTCCAAGGTGTTGAGATGGCTCCGGTTAAAGGGAGGCGCATGCTAAACGCCGCGCGCAAAATAGGTCAAGCCCCTCGGGTTGGCGATTGGTCGGACGGGAATTCCGCGGCTCTCCGGTTTTCTTGGGCAAAGGAATCTTCCCAAGCATTCTTGAGTTCCTCGGAGGTGAGGCTGAGGCCTTTTTTGCCAAGTTCCTTGAGCCTGTATCTCCGTACTAAACTCTGGCAGCGGGCTTCGAGCCTCGCCTGGAGCCTGGATCGCCTGGGGAAGGTCATGCAGGTCACCGACCTGCTCATCGCCGCCTGCGCGCTTGAAGCCGAGGCGGCAGTGCTGACCTGCGATTCCGATTTTGCCGGCGTGCCCGGCTGGCGCGCCCTGCGCTCGCTCGACTGACCACGCGTCTCAAAGCGCCTGCCGCAATGACGCGACCGCGGCGTCGATCTCCGCTTCGGTATTGTAAACGTGCGGGCTAAACCGCAGGTAGTCGCGACCCTCGCGGTCATGGCGCAGCGAGGCGATGACCCCCGCGCTTTCCAAGGTTTTAAAAAGCGCCTCGCTGCTCGCGGTGGCATGGCGGAAAGTCGTGATGCTGCTGGCGTTTTTTCCTTCCCGCGCGCCGAGAACCTGGAAGTCGAGCGGCTCGATCCGGCCGACCAGATACGCTTTCAGTTCCATCAGCCGCTCCGCGATGCGCGCCGGACCGAGATCGAGGAAGAAATCGAGCGCGGCTTTCATGCCGGCGATCCCGGCGATGTTCAGCACGCCGGGCTCGTAACGCTGCGCGGTCGGAACGAAGCGGATTTCGTCGAGGGCGTTGAAGTTGGGGGAGACGACATTCCACGCGCCGAGCAGGGTGGGACGCAGCAGGTCGAAGTGCGCGCGTTTCACATAAACGATGCCGATGGCCAGCGGGCCGAGCATCCACTTGTGAGCGTCGGCGCTCAGAAAATCGACGTGCGCCTTTTCCACATCGAGCGGGAAGGCACCGAGGGTCTGAATCGCATCGAGGGAAAAAAGAATGCCGCGTCCGTGGAGCAACGTGCCGATGGCTTCGACATCGATCCGGTAGCCGCTGAAGAAATGGCAACTCGCCAGAGCGACGAGCCGGGTGCGCGGCGTGAGCGCGGCGGCGACCAGTTCCGGCGTGATTTCGCCGGGTCCGGTGGGTTCGAGGTAGCGCACGGTGACGCCGCGCCGGCGGAGTTCGATCCACGGATAGACATTGGCGGGATAGTCGCCCGCGTAGCAGAGCACTTCGTCGCCTTCCCGCCACGGCAGCCCGTTGGCAAAAAGCGAGAGGCCCAGCGAAGTCGGGCCGAGGAGCGCGATCTCCTCCGGCTGCGCGCCGATGAAATCTGCGCAAGTCTGCCGCGCGTGCTTCACGTCGCGCAGGACGCCGCCGAAATCCACGAACTGTTCCGCCGACTGCCGCGTGTAGTCGCATACCGCGTCTGCGACGAAACCGGGGAGCGCCGTCACCGCGGCGTGGGCGAAGAAAATCTTCTCCCGGCAAATCGGGAAAAGCTCCCGCCGCCGTGTCTCATCGGGGAAAAGATTCATTCCCGATCGGCGGTCACGTCTTCCGGTCGGACCTCCGGTGGAGTCGGCTTTTCCGGTGGGGGCGTGCTGGGGGCGGGGGCGAATTTCGTACTCACCGTGATCTCCCGAAAGACCGTCTTTTCGCCCGTCTCCGCATTGACCACGGTGGTCGCCCTCGCGAAAAAATTCGGCTTCGGCGGCGGCGTCAATTTGGGCTTCGGTTTAAACTGCGCGATCAGCATGAAGACGCCGATGTGGGCTGTGAAGACGCCCATCGCGATGCAGAAGATCAGCCGGAGATTCACCGTTTGCGCGTTTGTTCCGCCTCTTCGATCAATTGCCAGAAGCCCTTTTGCCGCCCGAGTTGATCGTCCTCCGTCATCGGCAGTTTGGTGCGGAAGAGGAAGTCGCGGATGGTGTTTTTGTGGAGCACTCGGTGTACGGTGATGCCTTCGGTGCGCCGCTCGAAATAGATGCGGTAATCTTTCGCCCGATAGCGAAAAAGCCGCTTCCCGTCGCGTTCCACCGCGCCGAATTTTTCCATGTCGAGCTGGTCGAGGTCTTCCGGGAGAAACTGGAATTCCGTGAGCAGATCGAGCTGCATTTCCTTGGGCAGGGCGGCCATCTCGGCGGCGCTGATTTCATTGAAGACGATTTGGAGCACGGGAGGGGAAAGTTATGATTTACGATTTACGATTGATGATTTCAGGGACGGGAAGCGCGCCATCTTCTCACCGAATCGTAAATCATAAATCCCAAATCATAAATAGACCCGCTCGACCCGATGTCCGACGCCGGTGAAAATCTCCCACGGAATCGTCCCGGATTTCTGCGCGAGCTCCGCGGCGAAAATTTCCTCCTCGCCCTGCCGGCCCAGCAGCACCACTTCCTCGCCCGCTTTGACGCCGGGCAGCGCCGTCACATCCGCCATGATCTGATCCATCGTCACGCGACCCAGGACCGGGCAGCGGCGGCCGCGGATGAGCACTTCCGCGCCGCGATTCGAGAGATGACGCTTGTAGCCGTCGGCGTAGCCGACCGCGAGGGTGGCGACGCGCATCGGCTGCGGAGTGATGAACGTGCGACCGTAGCTGATGCCATGACCTGCGGGGACATCGCGGACCAAGGTGATGCGGGTTTTCCAAGTCATCACCGCCCGGAGCCGGGGCTGAAAATCGGGGAGCGGCGCACTGCCGTAGAGCATCAGCCCGGCGCGCACCATGTCGCCGGCCTGTGCCGGATAGCCAATGATCCCCGCGCTGTTCTCGACATGCACGATCGGCTGGCCGAGACCGAGCGCCCGCAGTTCCGCCACTGCGCGGTGGAAGTGCGCGAGTTGCTCGCGGGTAAAGGCGTCGTCCTCATCGGCCACGGGCAGGTGCGAGGCGAGACCGGTGATGACCAGCCCGCGCAGCGCATGGATTTTCCGCGCGACCTCCACCGCTTCATTTTCCCAGATGCCGATTCGCCCCATGCCGGTATCGAGTTTCAAATGAACCGGCAGCGCGTCGTCACCCGCGAGCGCGGCAAAGTGCTGCGCTTCTTCGAGCGTGGAGATCGTGGGGATGAAACGCGCCGCGACGATCCGCGCCCGTTCCTCCGGCAGCGCTGGCCCGAGAATGAAAACCGGCGTCTCGGCGACCTGCGTTCGCAATTCCTCGGCTTCGGTCACATTCGCCACGCCAAACATTGCGACACGAGCCGCGAGCGCCCGCGCCACCGGGCCCGCGCCGTGTCCGTAGGCGTTGGCCTTCAGCACCGCCATGACCCTGACCGTCGGCCCGACTTGCGCGCAAACCGCCGCGACATTGTGCTGCAAGGCCTGAAGCTCGATCTCGGCCCAGCAACGGCGCGCCGTGTCGGGCATACTCACGGGCCGATTTTCCGGGATGTTTCCGCGCGCTCGACGAGCGCCCTGAGATTCACCAACCCCTGCGCGAAGTCGCGCCGGATGAACCAGCGCATCAGCAGGTCGAAGTAGCGGCGATAGGGGTTCTCCGCGCGATCCCATGTGCATTTCCACACCAGGCGGGTGCAGGCCCCGTCGGATTGCAATTCGACGCGACCCACGAGCTGGTGGGTGCCGCCGTTCATCTCCACTTCGTAGTCGATGCGTTCATTCGGCTCGCTTTTTACGATGCGCATGACGCCGTCCATTTTGCCACCCTGCCAGCGCTGCTCGGCGCCGGAGCCGATGGCGGTTTCGCCATAGGAGGAGCGCATCCCGTCCCGCTGGCTCCACGCGGTCCAGAGCGGCCAATTGCGGAGATCATTGAGGTATGGGAAGACCGTTGCGGGCGGGGCGAGAATGGTGATCCGGCGTTCGACGCGGGGCCGGCGCCGGAGAAAAAACGGAAACACGACGAGAAACAGGGCGAAGAGAAAGAGGCGGAAGCGCAGGGATTTCACGGGAGCAAGGGAGTCAGCTTGCGGGGATTTACCGGCGGAATGTGCCTGCTGTCGAGAGCGGCTTCGCGGCGTCGGTCGCGAGACTGTGCTTGCGCTCGACAGATGATCGCCGACATCCCATCTTCCCTCCGCTCACCTCTACCCCGACCCATGCTGAAAAACTCTCCGCTTCTGACTCTCTGCGCGTTCAGTCTCTGTGCCGCCCTGGCCCTGGCTGCGGAGGCGCCGCCTTCCGAAAAAACGCCTGCGCCCGCGAGTCCTGCGGTGGAAAAAAAATCGGACGCGACCATGCCAGTCGATTCCCAAGCGGGTGAGAAGCCCAGACCCAAACCGACTCCCAAGCCGGCCAAACCCGCTTCCGCCATTGCGCCGGTTGCCGAGGTCGTGGCCCCGCCGACGCCCAAACCGAAGAAGCCTTCCTTCTTCGAGAAGCTTTTTGGAAACCGCAAGCGCAAGCCGGCGCCCGAGCCGACTCCCACTCCTTCGCCGACCCCACGCAAGTCCGTGCGCAAACCGGCCGCCACGCCCGCACCTCCTCTGGAACCCGGCAGCACTCCCAAGCCGGTCAAAACTGCGCCGGTGAAAACCGAGGTGCCGAAGGTCGCGTCGGCGACGCCCGTTGCGAGCGCCGCGCCCCCGAAGAAAACCGTCACGACCAAGCCGGCCATCTCCGAGCCAAAGAAGAACCTGATCGAGCCGCCGGCGGATGCGGACCCCGATGTGAAGGAAAAGTATCGTTACGAACAAGCCAAGGCCAGGGCGATGGAAGACCCTCAAGTCAAGAGCCTCAAGGCCAAGGCCGACGACGCCTCGACCGAGGACGATTCGCGCAAGGCGCTGCGTGCTTACAACAAGGCGCTCTTCGAGAAGATTCGAAAGATCGACAGCAGCGTCTCCGAACGCGCCGATCTACTGGAGGCCGGGATCTTGAAGCGGCTCAGCGAGTAGCGGGTGGGGCCACGGCAGCGACCGGCGTTTCGATCGTCGATTCCGGCGCCGGTGGCTGCAAGGGGCCACGCACGGTGATGATCGCTCCGGCGATCGCCCCCGCGAGCGCCTCGCGATACGCGGGATTGGCGCAGCGCGCAGCCTCCCGCGGGTTGGTGAAGAACCCGCCTTCCACGAGCACCGCGGGATATTCGTTACGGCGCAGCACCCAGAAATTCGCCGTCTTGACGCCGCGCGAATTGACGCCCGGCAGGCTGCAGATCGCGCTCTGGATATTCGCGGCGATTTTCCGCGAAGGCTTGGATAGGTAGAAGGTCTCGACTCCGTGCGCGCTGCGATTCTTGGCGGCGTTGTAATGCAGGCTCACGAAGATCGCATTGTCCTGCCCGTTCGAGATGCGCGTGCGCTGCCCGAGCGGGATGAAATAATCGCCCCGGCGGGTGAGCACGGTATTGAAACCGGCGGCGCGCAGCTTGGGATCGAGGCGCAGCGCGGTGTCGAGCGCGGCGTTTTTCTCCAGTCCGCCCCAGCGCGAACGCGCGCCGGTGTCGTGTCCGCCGTGCCCGGCGTCGATGACCACCGTGCGGAAAGTCCGGCTCGTATCCTTCACGCGGATGCCCGATTCGCAGCCCGCGAACCACGGGAGCACGAGCGCGAGGAAGAGCCCCCCCGGCACGGGTCGGGCTCGCTTGCTTTCCGGGGAAGGGTTGCGGATGGTCGGGGCGATGCTGCTCATGAAAAAATACCTCCGGTGCAGAAGTGCGGCTTTACTCATCGCAGCCGCGATACCCTGTCAAGCCGCCGAACCGCCCAAACCTGTGACCACCCCCACTTTTACCAACCGCCTCGCGAAGGAAAAATCGCCCTACCTCATCCAGCATCAGCACAATCCGGTGGACTGGTATCCGTGGGGCGAGGAGGCGTTTGAGAAGGCGCGCCGCGAGAACAAGCCGATCTTTCTCTCGATCGGCTACTCGACCTGCCACTGGTGCCACGTCATGGCGCACGAGAGCTTTGAAAATCCCGAGATCGCCAAACTCATGAACGCGCTCTTCGTGAATATCAAAGTGGACCGCGAGGAGCGGCCCGACGTGGATCGCGTCTATATGACTTACGTGCAGGCCAGCACCGGCGGTGGCGGCTGGCCGATGAGCGTCTTCCTCACGCCCGACCTCAAGCCATACTTCGGCGGCACCTACTTCCCGCCGGAGGACCGCTACGGCCGACCCGGTTTCCCCAAGGCCCTCCAGCAACTCGCCGATGCGTGGCAGAAGGATCGCGAAAACGTGATCAAGGCCGCGAATGGGGCGATCGACGTGCTGCGGGAATCCGCCAGCACCGGCGCGCCGAAAGCGGCGGCGGCCGGTCGCGACGCCATTGCGAAGTGCTTGAATCAGCTCACGGAGAGCTTCGACGAGGAGCTGGGCGGCTTCGGTGGCGCGCCAAAATTCCCGCGCCCGGTCACGCTCAATTTTCTCTTCCGCGTCGCTGCTCGTGAAGGCGGCGCTTCGCGCGACGGCAAGGCCGCGCTCGGCATGGGCTTGCTCACGCTCCGCAAGATGGCCGAGGGCGGCCTGCACGATCATCTCGGCGGCGGTTTCCACCGCTACTCCGTGGACAAGTTCTGGCACGTCCCGCACTTCGAAAAGATGCTCTACGATCAGGCGCAGCTCGCCTCGTCGTACCTCGATGCTTTTCAACTCACGCACGCCACGGGTTATGAAAAAACCGCCCGCGATATTCTCGATTATGTGCGCCGCGACATGACCGACCCCGCGGGCGGCTTCTACTCCGCAGAGGACGCCGACAGCCTGCTCGCGCATGGCAAACCCGAGCACAGCGAGGGCGCATTTTACGTTTGGTCGAAGGACGAACTCATGGGCGCGCTCGGCGCCGAAGCGGCGGCGATATTCAATCGCTTTTACGGCGTCGAAGCCGAAGGCAACGCCCCCGCTGCGGCCGATCCCCATGGTGAATTCAAGGGCAAGAATATCCTCATCCAGCGGCTCACGCTTGCGGAAGCGGCGAAGCTTTTCGGCAAGACCGAGGACGAAATCGCCACCTCGCTGGCCGCTTCGCGGAAGATCCTTTTCGACCTGCGGGCCAAACGTCCGCGCCCGCATCTCGACGACAAGATCATCACCGCCTGGAACGGCTTGATGATCTCCGCCTTCGCCCGAGCCGCGCAGGTGCTCGATGATCCCGCGTATCTCGAATCCGCCCAGCGCGCCGCCAAATTTATCCGCGAACACCTCTACGCCAGGGATGGGCAACTGCTCCGCACCTACCGGCAGGGCGCGAGCGACGTGAACGGCTTTGCCGAGGATTACGCCTACCTCATTCAGGGCCTGCTCGATCTTTACGAGACGGATTTCAACACCGACCACCTGCAATGGGCTTCTGCGTTGCAGGTGCGCATGAACCAGCTTTTCGGCGATGCGGAGCATGGCGGTTTCTTCAGCGTGACGAAGGACGCGCCAAACATCCTGTTGCGGATGAAAGAGGACTATGACGGCGCCGAACCTTCGCCCAATTCCGTGGCCGCGCTCAATCTGCTGCGGCTCGCGCAAATCAAGAATGCACCGGAGTTTACCGCCCAGGCGCAAAAGACCATCGCCGCTTTCGCCGATCGTCTCGCGCAGGCGCCGGTCACCCTCCCGCAAATGCTCGTCGCCCTCGATGCCTCGCTCGCCAAGCCGCGCCAGGTCGTGATCGCCGGCCCGCGCGACTCCGCGGCGACCCGCGCCTTGCTGCGCGAAGTCCACGCCCGCTTCCTGCCCGACAAAATCCTGCTCCTCGCCGATGGCGGTGCCGGCCAGAAATGGCTGGGCGAGCGCCTGGAATTCATCCGCAGTGCCGCACCGATCGATGGCCAGCCCGCGGCTTTCGTGTGCGAGGATTTTGTCTGTCAGCTCCCCACGACCGAACCCGCCAAGCTCCGGGAATTGCTCGCCAAATAGCCGCGCTTGCTTCGGCTCCGCTGCTGTTGTGCAATCCCCGTCTATGAGCAAAACCATCCTCCCCATCCTCACTGCGGCCTTCCTCTTCAGCACGACCAGCCTCTTCGCGGCATCGCCTGATTCCTATCAAGTCACCGGCCCGATCCTCGAACTCACCGACACGAAAATCGTCGTCCAGAAGGGCAGCGACAAATGGGAACTCGCCCGCACCGCTGACACCAAAGTAACCGGTGAACTCAAGGTGGGTGCGAAAGTGACCATCCACTATTCGATGACCGCCAAGACCATCGAAGCGAAAGCCGACAAGAAATAAGGCTTCGGAGATCCCTGCCAAAAAAAAGCCTCCGGTGCTCGCCCCCGCCGGAGGCTTTTGCTTTGCGTCCGCCATGCCCCGCTGCGGCGAAACAGACACATGAGATATTTCGCCTCCGCGCTCGCCGCATTTTCGTTCGCGACTCTCGCGCCGGTGCAGGCTGCCGCAGCGCCATTGCCGACGGCGCCGTCGGTCGATTTGAAAAAGTATCAGGGCAAGTGGTTCGAGATCGCGCGCCTGCCGGCGTGGTTTCAAAAGGAGTGTGCCCGTTCCACTGCGACCTACACGCTGCGCGCCGATGGCACGGTGGCGGTGAAGAACGAATGCTCGACGCACGGCGGCCAGGAAAAATCCATCCGTGGGACGGCCCGCGTCGTCGATGCAAAGAGCAACGCGAAGCTGGTCGTCACCTTTGATAACTGGGTCGGCAAGCTCGGCCTGGCGAAGGGCGACTACTGGATTTTGCATCTCGAACCCGGCTACGAAGCCGCGATCGTCGGCACGCCGAATCGCCGATACCTCTGGATCCTCGCGCGCCAGCCGGAGCTCTCCGCCGCGCGATATGCAAAGCTGACGGGCATCGCCCGCGCCCGCGGCTTCGACACGGCCCGATTGCTCAAGGATCAGTGGTAGCGGAGGCCTCGGAACCCGGATTCACGTTTCAGCCTGGCGGACGCCGCTTCATGAGCGCGGCCTTCGGCTCGACGATTGCCACCAGGTGGCGCGCCGCGCTTTCCGTCCGCTTGCGTTCCGAGATGTCGCGCACCATGCCGAGCAAGGCGCCGTCGGGCATCTGCGTGGCCATCACTTCCGCGGGAAAAGTTTTCGCCGTCCCGCCCGGCTCCTGAATTCCCGTCATACCCTTCCACGGGGAAGCCTTTGACCATCGGCCCTCTGGCTTACTTCCCATGTGCAACGTGCGGCCAGAAAAGATCCCACGCGAAGGGCCGGCTGAATTCGCCGTGATGGCATTTCTGGCAATCGCCCGCGCCGATCGGGCGGAAGCGTGCGGTGACTTCGCCCCCAGCCCTTCGTTCGGCGACATGCTGGCTGCCCGGCCCGTGGCAGCTCTCGCAGCCGACATCCACGAGCTTCGTCGCCGCAAATCCGCGCCGATAACCCGACGGCGTGCCGAAGCCGACGGTGTGGCAGCCGATGCAGTTCGGATCGGCGTCGGCCTTGAGATTCAGGAGTGTCGCGAAGGCGCGGGCATGACCGGATTCCGCCCACGTCTTCGCCGCCTGGGGGTGGCACGAAATGCAGTGCTGCGTGCCGGCGTAAGTCGCGCGCGCCTGCACGCCCGGCACCATGTCTTCCTGCAAAGTGGCCGGGTCGTCGATGGCGAGCTTCGTCCCGCGAATCTGCTCGCGATACGCCACCGCGAGCGCCGCGATCCCTTCGGCTTGCGGAATCTGATCGCTGACCAGCGTGACCTCGCCCTTGATCGCTTCCAAGCGCCCCGGGCCAAGCAACCGCGTTTGCAAGACCCCGACCGCGCGCGACTCATTCGTAGTCGTCAGGATGAGGCTGCGGTTTTCCTTTACGAGGTGCTGCGAAGGCTGACGCACCTTGCCGCCCAGGATCACGTCGAGTTCGTAAAATTGCCGGGCCAGCGCGGCGAGCGCCGCTTCATCGGCGAAGGCCAGCAGCACGATGCAATCGGCCTGCTCCTTGAGCTTCGGCAGCAGCTTGCCCAGCGCGACCTCCGGCTCCTCCACCGCCAGTCCGTCGCCGAGTCCATCGCCGATGCTGCGCGCGTCCATCACGCCGACGAGCGCCACGCGCCACGCACCGCGGCGCACGATCTTGTGGGTGGCAAAGATGGGCGCGCCCGTCGTGCGGTCGAGCAGGTTGGCGCTGAGCATCGGCACGGGTGCGCTGGTTTGCAGCGCGCGGAGTTGCGCGGCGCTGAGCTGCGCCTCGCGATGGCCGACGTTCAGCGCTTCATAACCGAGCTGCGCGAACGCCTGTTGAATGGAGTCATACTGGATGCGTTCGTAATCCGCAGAGCCGGCCAGCGCATCGCCGACATCCACGCGGATTTCATCGGTCGCGTTGCCGGGACCAAAAAGTGTGGCGATGCGCGTGAGTCCGCCGAGTTGCCCGGTGAAGCATCCACACGGCACCAACCGCCCGCGAACGTCGCAGGTGAAAAGAAAATTGAGCGCCTGCGGTTTGGGCGCTCCCGGTTTGCCGCGCACGGCCAGCCAGATCCCGCTCGCGACCACCGCGGCGACGGCGATCAACCACCACCAGGCATGCGATGCCTTTTTTCCGGATGACACTGCCTGCGGAGTGTTGCTCACGTTTTTGCCACACTCATGTCAGGTCACCCTGAATGCTGCCACTCCAAAGACTGTGGATAGGACGCCAGCGCGGCGCCACGACCGCTCGCTGTCAAGAAATGTTGCCCGACGAGAATGGCCTAACCTCGGCACCATCCAAAAGCCATGCCCTCCCGCCGCCTGCCCAATACCACCCCCGCCGTCCTGCGCACCCTCCAGACCGCGCACGACACTTACAACAACACCACCGTCGCCGCCGCCCGCGCGCTCAGCACCGAGCTTTTCGCGCAGCTCGATCTCACCGTCCCCACCTCGCTCCACAGCCGCTTCGCCAAGGAGGCGAGCGAAGTCGATAACGCCCAGGCCGCGCAAGCGCCGCTGACCAGCGACCTCGCGCAAAAAGCCGCCCGGCTCACCGTGATCGTCTCGCACTTCCACCAGGTGCTCGATCTCGGCATCGCCCGCGGCACCTTCCCCGTCGGCGCCCGCGGTTACTACGGGCGCGATGTCTCCGCCGGCTCCATCCCCGATCTCTCGAGCTACGACGCCGTGGCGGACGCGGCGGCAAAAGTGGTCAGCGGTGAAGCGGCGCGCGCCACCGCCGAGGCCGCGCACTTCGTGCCCATGGCCATGCCCGCCGCCAGCGAAGTGGGCGCGCAGCTCAGCGCCTTCACCACCGCGCGCCAGAGCGCCCAGCAAGCCATCACCAAAACCGACCGCGAGCGCGATGACGTGACCGCCCTCTACCCCACCGCCCAGGCTCTTGCCGTGGACCTCTGCGAGACCATCGAATTTTTCTATCGCAAAGACCCCGACCCCGCCTCGCGCCGGTCCAAATGCAAACGCTGGGGCGTCGTCTATTTCTACGAAACGAACGAACCCCAGGACCCCGAACCCCCCACGCCCCCGCCCCCCACCCCGTAAGGCCGGCACCCATCCCCGCCCCGCCAGCCCAGCAAGCCTCCCCGGCCCGCTGCGGCGGGCGGGTGCCGGAGGGTTCGGCTAACACCGAGCCCCATGCCTCGAACCTCCGAGAACGATCGTCTTCCCGCCCCGTGGCGGAACCGAAAGGCCGCGCCCCGCAAACACCGCAAAACTAAATCCTACTCCCTGTTCGGCGATAACTCTCGTGCCCAAGCTCCTGCTTGGACACGCGCCCGTCTTCGAAGCTCCTGCTTCGTGGGCCGGAAGGCGAAGCAGAGCTTCGGGGCGGAGGGCATTACCAAGCTGGAGCTTGGAAACGAGAGAAAACCCACGGGCGCAAGCTGTCAGGCCCTCCGGGAATAGGTACGCGGCCTCCTGAGCCATCACACACAATGGAGAGCCATTGGCGAAGTGGTCCGGGAGGTTAACACCGTGGTCCGGGGTTGGAGCGGCTACTTTCACTACGGCAACAGCGCCGGCGTGTTTGCAAAGATGCATTACTGGCTGAGCAACCGACTGCGCCGCTGCCTGGGGCGCAAACACGGCTGGCGCGGAGGACTGCACAAGCACTACACCCAAGACCAGATCGAGGAACGACACGGACTCTGGAGCCTGCCGCGCAGCGCGGCCTGGACGACTGCATGAAAGCCAAAGGGCAAACGAAAGAAGGGAACTCGGAAAGCCGTGTGCGGGAAAACCGCCTGCACGGTTTGATGAGGGGTCGGAGACGAAGGCGGATCGCGAAGTTTAATGCTTCCTTCCGCAGTCGGCTCTCGCCTACTCTACTAGGCCAAACCATCTTTCGCATCATTGCTAGATTATGACAGATACCAATACCGAACATCCCTCTGGAACCGACCGAGCAGACTTGGAGATCAAACACCTCTGCAAGCAGATAGAAAAGCTTACCTTGGAAGTGGAAGCGTTACAAACGTCAGGGTGGTGGAATCGCGCTGTTGGGCGATACCTACCAATTGTAACCGCTATTCTGGCAGTTGCGGGCTTTTGGGTTGGCCTGATTCAATATCACCTGCAGAGGGGCGATGCCGACCAAGAGCGTCTCGTTGCTCAGCAGCAACGCACAATCGAACTTCGTAGAGAGGCTGCTCGACCATTCTGGGAGACTCAATTAGGGCTTTACGTCAGGGCGTCCGAGGCGGCAGCAACAATCGCGACGACAAAGGATGCGGGAGTGAGAACCCGTGCAGAGGCGACTTTCTGGACTCTATATTGGGGGCCGCTGTCGTGCGTCGAGGATATGACTCTCGACAACAAGCCGAAAAACGAAGTGGAGAAGGCGATGGTCGCGTTCG
>Ga0105047_10013036_pt1 | contig 13325 bp, 12 predicted proteins | sample MAT04_FD_78384 | JGI IMG/M metagenome (GOLD analysis project Ga0105047, IMG submission 78384) | Freshwater microbial communities from Lake Fryxell liftoff mats and glacier meltwater in Antarctica - MAT-04 (megahit assembly) | ecosystem: Environmental > Aquatic > Freshwater > Ice > Liftoff...
CCCCGACAACCTGATCCGCACGCAAGACCTGGAGCCCTGGTTCGAGGAGAACTCGAACCTGTATGTGTTCTCGCGCGCCAGTTTCGCCAAGACTGAGGCCCGCATCGGCAAGCAGCCCCAGATGTACGAAATGGGGCGCACCGAAAGCGTGGACATCGACGACGCCGAGAGCTGGCAGATGGCAGAGGCGATGTCTATGTATCTGCTGCACAACCGGTGACAGCCCATGGACCTTGCTCAATCAAGCCGTGAAGCCGCGGTCATCAGCTACGGCGACTCCGAAGACGCCTGGCGTGGTGTTGGCCGGTTCATCGAAACGTCCTTGCTCGACATCAAGGCCAAGCGCATCCTTGAGGTTGGCGCTGGCGCGAACCCGCTCTTCCCTGAGTCCTTTCTCGACGCCCATGGCCTGACCTACACCGCCTTTGACATCTCGGCCGCCGAGCTTCAAAAGGCGCCTGCCTGTTATCACAAGCTCGTGGGCGATATCTGCACCTACCAGCCGAAGAATGGCGAGGCCTTCGATTTCATATTCAGTCGCATGCTGGCCGAGCATGTGACCGACGGTGCGGCTTTCCACAAGAACGTATTCAAGCTTCTCGCGCCGGGTGGCCGAGCGTTTCACTTCTTTCCAACGCTTTGGGCGCCGCCATTTTTGATCAACAGATGGGTCCCCGAGCAACTTGCCACCAGCATCCTGCGTGTGATGCAACCCACGCGCGACCTGGCCGGCCACCAAGCCAAGTTTCCTGCGTACTACGACTGGTGTCGCGGGCCAACCTCAGGGCAATTGGCGCGCCTGCAGCAAATCGGCTATCAGGTCGACAAGTACGTCGGCTTCTTCGGGCACCGAGGCTACTACCTCAAGTTCGGCCCCTTGCTGAAGGTCCATGACGCGCTTTCTCGCTGGCTGCTGCGGAACCCCATGCCGCGAATGACGAGCTTTGCATTCCTGTTGCTGAGCAAACCAAAATGAGCATGAAAGTCGTTGTCACCTGCCCTCCCATGCTGGGCATGATCGAAGAATTTCGGTCGCTGTTCGAAGCGCGCGGCGTCGAGTTGACACCCGCGAAAGTGGTGCAGGTTCTGAGTGAAGACGAACTTTGCGCACTGCTGCCGCAGTTCGACGGGTGGATCATCGGTGACGATCCCGCTTCCCGTCGCGTGTTCAGCGCCGCCAAAGCCGGCAACTTGAAGGCTGCCGTCAAATGGGGCATTGGCGTCGACAACGTCGACTTCACCGCCTGCCGCGATCTCGGCATTCCCATCACCAACTGCCCCAACATGTTTGGTGCCGAGGTGGCCGATGTCGGCATGTCGTACATCGGCGCGCTGGCTCGCGAAACCTTTGTCATCGACCGGGGCGTGCGCAACGGGCATTGGCCCAAGCCACGCGGCATCTCGCTGGCCGGCCGCACGCTGGGCCTGGTCGGCCTGGGCGACATCGGCAGCAACCTGGCGCGCCGCGCGCTGGCGGCTGACATGAAGGTCATCGCCTATGACCCATTCTTTAAGGGCGACGTCGCCGCTGGCGTGGAGCGCGCCAGTTGGCCCGCGCGGATCGAAGAGGCCGACTTCCTCGCCTTCACGTGTGCGCTGACGGCTAGCAACCGCCACATGCTTAACGCCACCACGCTGGCTTTGGCCAAGCCGGGCGTGCGCGTGGTGAACGTTGCCCGCGGCCCGCTGATCGACGAAGCTGCGCTTTGTGCTGCGCTGCAGTCGGGCCACGTGCATTCGGCCGCGCTCGATGTGTTCGAGATCGAGCCGCTGCCCGCCGAGTCGCCTTTGCGTGGCCTTTCGCAAACCATCTTCGGCTCGCACAACGGCAGCAACTCGGCCGACGCCGTGCGGCGCTGCAGCTTGTTTGCCATCGACACTTTGCTGGGCTACCTGCAGGTCCCGGTGGCCAGATGAGTACGGCTGCGCCAGTCGCCCTGATCACTGGCGCCGCAGGCGGCATCGGCGGCGCGTTGGTGCTTGCATTTGAAGCCGCCGGCTGGCATGTGGTCAGCACCGACCGCGCCGCTCTGTCACGCGCTGGGCACGTGGTGGCCGACATGGGGGTGTGTGTCGACCCCGCTACCCCCGCGCACGCCGAGTTCATCGCTGATCTGCAAGCAGCCACGGGGGGCCGACTGAAGGCGCTTGTGGCCAATGCTGCACACCAGGTCGTCAAGCCCAGCTACCAGCTCACCGTGGCCGACTGGCAGCAGACGCTGGACGTGAACCTGCTCGCGCCGTTTTGGCTGGCCATGGCATTTCGCGACGAGCTGGCCGCCAACCGCGGTTCGTTTCTGGCCATCTCCAGCATCCATGAGCGGATGACCAAGCCGGGCTTCGTGGCCTACGCGACCAGCAAGGCTGCGCTATCGGGCATGGTGCGCGCCATGGCGGTGGAGTTGGGCGCGCAGGTGCGCAGCAATGCCATCTGCCCAGCCGCCATAGCGACGCCCATGCTCGTGGCCGGCTTTGAAGGCAGGCCTGACGCGCTTGCAGCGCTCGAAGCGTTTCACCCCGTGGGTCGCTTGGGTCAACCCGAAGAGGTGGCGCAGGCCGCCCTGTATGCCTGCTCCGACGCCGCCGGATTTTTGAACGGCGCTTGCATCGACCTCAGTGGCGGTATCGCGGGCCGTTTGCATGACCCTATCTAGCGTAACTGCCACGTCAGTCCGCATGGGTTGGTCTGCCGCTTGCATGCATGGTCCGGTAAGTCAACAGGCTGACGTTTCTGACAGCCAGCATGTTCCATTGGAAATTAGGTAAATCGGTATCCGGCCATGGGAAACGTGAACGACAGGCTTCATCGCGCGCTGCGTGTTGCCCGCGAACAAGGCGTCGCGGGTGTGGCGCAGGCCGTCGGGCGCCGGCTGGGCTTACCTGCTATGCAACCCGTGCTTGACGAAGCCGCTATCGCGTGGGACTTCTTCCATTTGGAAGCCAACCCCGGCGTCATGATTGACGTCGGTGCCCACCATGGCGGGTCGTTGCGCCCGTTTCTGCGGCAGGGTTGGCGTGTCCTGGCATTCGAGCCCGATCCCGCAAATCGCGCGCTGCTGCTTGCCGAGTTTGCCGACTGCCCAACGCTGAGCGTCGACATGCGCGCAGTGTCTGACCAGCCCCGGCAGGGCGTCACGTTTTTTAAAAGCGACCTATCCACCGGCATCAGTGGCCTGTCGGCGTTCGATCCGTCGCACCGCGCCGAACACCAGGTAGATGTGACCACGCTATCCAGCGTCTTGGGCGCAACGGACATCGACCACATCGATTTTCTGAAGATCGACACCGAAGGGCACGATCTCTTCGTACTGCGTGGCATGCCGTGGGCGCGTCTGCAGCCGCGCCTGCTGCTGTGCGAGTACGAAAACCACAAGACCGAGCCACTGGGCTACCGCTACGAAGATTTGGCTGCTTACATCGTGGCGCAGGGATACACGCTCATCACGTCGGAGTGGTATCCCATTGATAAGTACGGCGTGCAACACGCTTGGCGCCAGTTCGCGGAAGGCAGCCCGCCGCCGATCATCGACCCCAAGGGGTGGGGCAACATCTTGGCCGTGCGCGATGCTGCTGACATGCCAGCGCTGCGTGCGGCCTGTGCCCGCGCGGCGAAGCGCGAGCATGCGCGCACACGATGATGCGCAGCAGCACCTGGCCGGTCATCTGATGACCACATTGCTGCACCGTCTATGGCATTCGCCCACGGCCACCACGTGGGGCAGTCTGGCTGTGCGCCTGGCCAGCGTGCTGGTGATACTGCCGCTCGTACTCGTGCGCTTTGCGCCACCTGAGGTGGCGCTGTGGCAGTTGTTCACCACCATGTTCATGTTGGCGTTGATGCTAGATTTTGGTCTGGCGCCGACCTTTGCGCGGCTCTTCGCCTACGCCCGCGGTGGTGCCACCTTGGCCGAGATGGCACGCATGCAGCACGACTCGTCTGCAGGGCCGCGCACCAGCGACCCCGCCGTTGCGACGGCCGTGATGGCCGCCCTGCGCTGGCTGTACCCGCGCATGGCCGTTTGTGTCACGTTGGTTCTGGCCGTGCTTGGAACGTTGGGACTGATGAACGCCGTGTCGCAGTCGCATGACACCATGGCCGCCTGGTCGGCCTGGGCGCTGGTGCTGGCCACCACGGGCGTGGCGCTCTGGGGCGGCGCCTATGCCGCGGCACTGCAAGGCATGAACAAGATAGCCATCATGCGGCGGTGGGACGTCGTTATCGGCCTGGGGCAGATGCTGACCAGTGTCGCGGTGTTGTCGCTGGGGGGCGAGTTGCTCGCGCTGGTGGCGGCGTACCAGGCATGGGTGGTTGTCGGCGCGATGCGCAACCGCTGGTTGCTGAAGCACCTGCACCCCGAGCTGTTCACTGCGCCGCCGGCGCCGCTGCCTGCCGTCATGAAGGTGATGTGGCCGCCCGCGTGGCGCAGTGGCCTGGGCGCGCTGTTGTCCCACGGTGTCATCCACGCCAGCGGCCTGGTGTACAGCCAGCTGGCGCCCGCCGTAGAGGTGGCCGCCTACCTGCTGGCCGTGCGCCTGATCATGCTTATCAGCCAGTTTTGCCAGGCGCCCTTCTATACCAAGCTGCCTCGCATGGCCGAGCTGCAGGCGGCCGGGCAACAGGCGCAGCAACTGCACATGGCGCAGCGCGGCATGCGAATCGCCTACTGGGTGTTTGTGGCGGGCGCTCTCGCGGTGGCGTTCGCTGTGGAGCCGCTGCTTCAGGCTATTGGCAGCAGAACGCCCTTTGTGGCGCCCGGCGTGTGGGCGTTGCTGGCGATGGCATTTTTTGCTGAGCGTTTTGGCGCCATGCACCTGCAGCTTTACAGCCTGACGAACCATATCGTCTGGCACATCGCCAACGGCGTCACGGGGGTGGTTATGGTCGTGGTGGCCGTACTGGCCTACCCGCGGTTCGGCCAGTACGCATTCCCTGCGGCGATGCTGTTCGCCTATCTGAGCTTCTATTGTGTGTACTCAGCCGCCCACACCCGCGCAGCCTTCAAGCTGCATTTGTTCCGATTCGAGTCGAGCACCGTCATGCCGGCGGCCGCGGCGCTGGTCGCCGGACTGTGGCTATGCCTGATGTTCCCCGTTCACCTGTAGCCCCTGCGCTAGACGATGCAAACCGATTTGGACGACCCGCTGCTGAGGCAGCGCGCCGCGTTGAACCCCTACAGCGTGGGCGCGGGCTTTATATTTCGCAGACTGAAGTGGGACCTGAACCCGCAAAGTTGGCGCTCGCGCGGCGTGCTGCGGGGCTGGAAAGACCGTCACCCCAACGGCAAGGCGGTGATACTTTGCAACGGTCCCAGCCTGCTGAAGGTGGACTTTGACCTGCTGCAGGCCAATGGCGTGTTTTGCTTCGGCTTGAACAAGATCAACCTGCTGTTCAACAAGACCAGCTTCCGGCCGCGTTGTGTAGTGAGCATCAACGCGCTGGTGCTGGAGCAGAACGCGGCCTTCTACAACCAGACAGATTTACCGTTGTTTCTGGACTCGTACGCCACGCCTCTCGTCAAGGGCCGGCCGAACGTGGCTTTTCTCCACAGCAGTCCATTGCCGATGTTTGCCCGTGACTGCAGTGTCAGCATCTTCCAGGGTTACACGGTGACCTATGTGGCGATGCAACTCGCCTTCCACATGGGCTTTCGCCAAGTGGCGCTGGTGGGCGCCGACCATACTTTTGCTGCCAAGGGAGCGGCCAATAAGACGGTGGTATCGGGTGAAAAGGACGAGAGTCACTTCGACCCCAACTACTTTTCAAGCGGTATGCAGTGGCAATTGCCGGATCTGTTTCAAAGCGAAGTCGCGTATACGATGGCGCGAGATATGTATAGCAGCTTTGGTGGTTCAATTGTGAACGCCACCGTTGGCGGAAAACTTGAGGTGTTTAACCGTGTCGAACTCAAAGATTTTCTTGCATAAGCGTCAGGTGCTGAGCAGCCTAAGTCAAAATGCGCTGCCGGTGCGGCCATATTTTGACTGCTTTATTTTCTTGCTGCTTCCTACAATAGTTAACTTGTCCTCGGTAAGCCAGCTAAATCTTTCTCGAATAACAGTATCTTTCATCTTCGCATTGCTGCTATTGAAAAATGTCTTCGTTTATTCGGCAATTTCTGCTTCTTGGCAGGCCAGGGTAAACGACGCCTTTCGGGCGACTTTTCATAGAACAAACACGACGCTATTTCTTTTATTTTTGCTAATCGCCTTCTTGCTTGTTTCTGAGTTGCGTGGCTTCTTTACAGGCACGACTCCCTTTACAGCAAGCGTCGGCTTTTTCCTGTGGGCTGTATCGCTACTCGGCTACTTGCTGTCAGTTGCAACCTTGAATTCAAATGACGAATCGAGAAGAATGCTGTTCGTCGCGCTCATCCTAGGTCTCGGTATATTCGTACTGACGAACGTGATAGGGTATTATGCAGGGATAAGAGGCTTCAACACTCTCGATACTGTCGGTCAGAATAAAATGCTTTCGCTTGTTGGGTTGAATGTTTCTCGAGTTGCATTGCCCTTCTCGACAGGGGTAAATAATTTTGGCGCGATGGCGGGTCTCGGAATGGTAAGTGGTTTCTTCCTGCTCCTACGCGGTAGAGGCCTTGCGTTAAAGTCTGCCGGGTTTATTACATTCTTGTTGGGTGCCCTCGGCATGGTACTGGTTGATTCTCGCGCATCACTTGGAATATCCATCTTCACATGCATGGTAGTTCTTGTCGCGACCAAGTCCAAGCAAGTTGCCTGGAGCATCCGTGCGCTCCCGTATGCTGTTTTGATTGCTCCATTTGCTATTTTGGCCCTTGCCGGCGCCATAGCGGATACGGAGTTTGCACAGCTTATCGTCCGCGATGGCGCATTTGCAAAGCGACTTGGAGTGTTGACAGCCAGGGATGTGGTTTGGACTTCAGCGTTCGATATTCTATCGACGCCGAGTCTGATTCATTTGGTCGGTTACGGTGCAATCGGTCAATTTACCTCCGGTGCCACGTTGGAGTATTCTTGGGTTTTTGGGCAGATTGCTGGTTTAACTGCAACCAGTCTGCATAACGCAAATCTGCAAATAATATTTGACATCGGATATACAGGCTTCGTTGTTTGGTTGTTATTCTGGCTGAGTCTCATGTCTGTGATATCCGTTGGACTTATTCGGAAAGGCGATTCGCTTGAGTCATCTGTGATGGCTGGAATAGCCGTGTTTGTGTCATTAATTGGTATATTCGAGGTCGGCGGAACGCTATATTTCCCAGACATGTTTGCCATAGTCTTATTCTTGGTTGTTTGGACATTGCCACAAAAGGTCGATCCAGGTATCTCACAGAAGAGAAAATTAGTCGCTTCCGCTAGCATCCCTAAGTCATTATCAATAGCCAGCCGACGGATGTAAGTATTCGCGCTAGCAGCGGTAGGCTCGGAAAGCGTTGCTTTTCCTTCGCCTCAGACGCTTGTGGATACCGCCAGTGAGACGGCTTGAGGGTCTCTTCGTGCGGTCCCTCGGCGTAGGTATTTTGATAGCGCAATTCCGTCTAGGTAAAGGGCCTTTGATATGCCAGAGCGATCTGTTATTTCGTGTTCAGGGTGCCGTGCCCAACTACTTGAGAGATTAAAAATATGAATTTCCGAGCAGCGAGTCGTAAATGAAGTCAGTACTTCTTGCGTTGTTTCCAGTGTTCGACGTCATATTCTCGCCGTTCGTCGCACTCGGCGCATTGATACTCAAACTGACCCGCCGTGTGGGGGTGCAACGGCTTCCTCTTTGCAAGCGGATTTTGCTCTTCGTCGGGGTCTTCCCGATCCGAAATCACTATTACGAGCCGCTATTCGACTCGCATGAGCTTAAGACGCCGCTTTCTGACGAGCGATCTCTACCAGGGCTTGATCTCAATGTCCAAGAGCAACTTCATTTACTCGCAGAGTTTCGCTATGGAGATGAACTCTTGGGACTTACCGGCAAAAAGACCAATGAGCTGACATTTCACTTTGATAACGAAGCCTTTCGCTCTGGAGATGCGGAGTATCTCTACAATCTGATTCGTATGAAGAAGCCGAAGCGAATATACGAGATTGGAAGCGGCAACTCCACCCTTATGGCGATTAAGGCAACGTCAAAAAACGCAGAAGAGACCCCAGGATACAACTGCGATCATTTGTGCGTTGAGCCCTATGAAATGCCTTGGCTGGAACGTTCCGGAGTCACGGTTGTTCGGCGGCGAGTGCAAGACCTTCCTGTCGCGTTCTTTGGGGTGTTGGAGAAGGGTGATTTACTATTCATCGACTCTAGCCATATGATTCGACCGCAAGGGGATGTATTGTATGAATACCTACAACTGCTACCTACACTTGCACCAGGAGTGCTGGTCCACGTTCACGATATTTTCACTCCCCGGGACTACCTTGAGAGTTGGGTGATTGATGAGGTGAAGTTCTGGAATGAACAGTACCTGCTGGAAGCACTGCTCACCGGTACCAAGTCGTGGAAGGTAATTGGTGCCTTAAACTACCTCAAAAACAACTACTATGCAGAGCTGAAGACGAGCTGCCCGTTCTTGACGCCAGATAGGGAGCCCGGATCTTTTTATATCGAAAAGCTCGTTTGACAGTCGTTGTGTCGCCGCGGATTAAATGCACTGCTGCGCACATGATGGCCTGTGGGCGGTCGGCTGAACTATCGAGACACTGATGCGGACACTGGTTACCGGCGGCTCTGGTTTCATCGGCACCAATGCGTGCCAACATCTATTGTCACTGGGGCACGAGGTTCTCAATGTCGACAGCGCCGCGCCGCGCAACCCCCGCGCGCAGGCTCGGTGGTTAAGTACCGACATCTGCGACGCTTCGGCTTTGAAAGCGGCCGTGACGAACTTTGCGCCCGACCTCATCGTGCATCTGGCTGCGCGCACCGATCTCGATGGCGCAGGCCTTGCCGACTACCGCGCCAACACCGATGGTGTCACCAACCTGATTGACGCCGCGCTCGCCACGGCCAGTGTGCAGCGTGTCGTGTTTGCCTCGTCGCGCTTGGTGTGCGAGATCGGTTACCAACCGCGGTCCGACAGCGACTATTGCCCGCCCAATGCCTACGGGCAGAGCAAAGTGGTGGGCGAGCAACTCGTGCGCGAGAAAGCCTCGAAGGCACCGTGGTCGTGGGTCATCGTGCGTCCCACGTCGATCTGGGGGCCATGGTTCGGCGTGCCTTACAGGTTGTTCTTTGAGTCCGTGGTGCGCGGCCGTTACGTCCACCCAAGCGGCGCCAACATCGCCAAGTCCTTCGGGTTCGTTGGCAACACGGTCCGCCAGCTGGCTGCCTTGGCCGCCGCATCAGCTGCCCAGATTGACCGCAGGACGCTCTATTTGGCCGACTATCCGCCGATCCACGTGCATGCCATGGCTGACCTCATCCGGTCAGAGATTGGCCGACCACCGGTCAGGCAGGTTCCGCTGGGGGTGTTGAGGGCCATGGCGCGTGTGGGCGATCTGGCAAAGGGCTTGGGCATGCGCCACCCGCCGTTGACGAGTTTCCGCCTGACCAATCTGGTCACGCCGATGGTCTACGACCTGGTACCGCTGGAGCTGATTGCTGGGCCGTTGCCTTTCGACATGGCGGCCGGCGTGAGCCAGACATTGGCGTGGATGCGTACACGAGGCGAGGCACCTTGACGCTTCCCGCCGTCTTGCACGTGGCTGAAGAAATGGCGGCTCTTGCGGGTGGAGTGCCTGCCGTGGTGCGGCAGTTGTCACGGCGGCTGGCTTCGGCCGGGCACGATGTGTCGGTCGCGCACGTGCGGGGTGACGCCTCTGACCTGGCAGATGCCGCGATGGTGACCAAGTACGAACCTGCAGGGCTCCGGCGGGTGTGGGGCCACAGCCCGGCGCTGTTGCTGGGCATGCAAGCCGCTTCGGCCGTCATGGCGGATCGGGGCGGGGTGGTGCACATTCATGGGGTCTGGGCCGCGCCGCAGATGCTTGCGGCAAAGTGCTGCGCGGCTTCTGCGGCCCCCTTCGTCTTTACCGCGCACGGGATGCTGGAGCCCTGGCTCTGGAACCAGCAAGGCTGGGCTGTAAAGGTGAAGAAGAGGCTGTTCTGGCAACTGGTGGCGCAACCGCGACTGCGGCACAGTACGGCGGTGCACGCCATCACGCCGCTGGAACGAGACCATCTCAGCCGCCTTCTGCCGGGCTGCAATGCAGTCGTCATTCCTAATGCCATCGACCTGGTAGACGATCCGGTGGCCAGCAGTCGGGCGCGAGAGCCTGTGGTGCTTTTTCTAGGCCGCATCGAGCCCAAAAAGGGTGTTGACATCCTGATCCGCGCCTTTGCGCAGGCGCGGTTGAGCGCGGATTGGCGGCTGGAATTGGTCGGCCCTTCGTGGTCTGACGACTACCTGCAGGCCCTGCAAGGCCTGGTGGATGAGAGCGGTCTGTCGAGCCGGGTGCACTTTCGTGGCCCGCTGTTCGGCGCTGACAAACAAAAGCTGCTCGACACCGCGTGGGTGATGGCCGCGCCGTCGCACTCCGAAGTGGTTGGCCTAGTCAACCTGGAGGCCGGGGCGCATTGCCTGCCGTCGATCACCACACACCAGACCGGCCTGGGCGACTGGATGGCAGGAGGCGGCCTGCTGATCGAGCCCGAGGTAGATGCCTTGAGTAAGGCGCTTGTCACCGCGTCGTCGTGGTCTTCGGCTGAGCAGCGTGAACGGGGCGTTGCCAGCCGACAGTTGGTTGAGCGGCGCTACAGCTGGGCGGCGGTCACACCGCTGTGGCAAGCGCTTTACAGTGAATTAGCGAATAAGAAAGTAGGTGTTGTGTGAGAAAGCTGCAAACCGCCGTTGAACTGCTCTCTTTGCCTGGCGCGGTGGCGGGGGCGCTCACATGGAAAAAGTTTTCGCTGGCCGCGTTCAAGATCGTCATGCGCCTGAAGCATGCGGGCGTCGCCCCTGCCACGGTGATAGACGTGGGTGCGAATGCGGGACAGTTTTCCGTGGCGGTAAGCAAGGGCTTCCCCCAGGCCGCGCTGTTTCCAGTGGAGCCTGACCCCGCCACCGCCGAGGTGCTCCGCGGCAATGTGCCGCCCGCTGTAGCGGCCAATATCTCCGTCACAGCAGTCGGAGAACGGGTGGGCACCATTGAATTCCAGGTCAATGCCGATTCGCAGGTGAGTTCGGTGCTGCCGCTGGGCGATGACCGCAAGCAGTCGTTCCCAGGCAGCAGCGTGCAGCGCACGATATCGGTGCCACTGACCACGCTGGACGCCCTATTTGGTGGTCGCGCGCTTGCCGCACCGGTGCTGCTGAAGATTGATGTGCAGGGCTATGAGGACCGGGTCATTGCCGGGGCCGCTGCATTTCTCCAAAAGGTACGCTGGGTGGTGATGGAAGTCAGCTTCGCCAGACTCTACGAGGGCGAGAAGGACTTCCCGTCGATGCTGGCGCTGATGGCAGGGCAGGGCTTTCGCTTCGTGCGTCCGCTGAACTTCCATACGGTTGGCAAGAGCGGCGCCATCATCGAGATGGATGCGCTGTTCGAGAAGATCGAACCTGGGTCGCCCGCTTCCCAGGGCAGCGCACATTGATGTATTTGACCCGATCGCGCGATAAATTCTGTGGCTTCTGAGGTCGTTGTCGTCGTGCCGCGGGCTCGCCCGTTCCGCATGCTGGTCTACGGCATCAACTTCTGGCCTGAACTCACTGGTGTGGGCAAGTTCACGGGCGAAATGTGCCGTTGGCTGTCTGACCGCGGCCACCACATTGAAGTCGTGACGGCGCCACCGTATTACCCGGCCTGGGAGCTGAGTCCCGGATACAGCGCAGTTCGGTACGCGGCGCAAACGTGGGTCGGGGTGGGCGAGATTCGTATCATGCGCTGCCCCACTTGGGTGCCCAAACGCCTCAACACGTGGCGCCGGCTCCTCCACCTGGCCAGCTTTGCTGCGTCGAGTTTTCCGGCGCTGGTGCTCGCCATGCAGCGCAAGCCCGACGTCTTGTTCGTTGTGGCGCCAACGCTGTTTGTCGCTCCGGTAGCGCTGGCTATGGCGCGGCTGATGCGCGTGCCGGTGTGGTTGCACGTGCAAGACTTCGAAGTCGAAGCCATGTTCGGCCTGTCCCTCGACAACCGTAATGGCTTCGGGCGCCGGTTTGCCCTTCGTGTTGAGGGTGCGCTGTTCAGCGCCTTCAACTGGGCGTCAAGCATCACCCCGCCGATGGTTGCAAAGCTGCAGGACAAGGGCATGCCGCCGGCACGTTGCGTGCTGTTCCCGAACTGGGTTGACCTGAGCGTCGTCTTCCCCCTTGACGGCGATAACGCGTTCCGCGACAGCCTGGGCGTGCAGCCACACGATGTTCTGGTGCTGTACTCCGGCAACATGGGCGAGAAGCAGGGGCTTGAGACGCTGATCGATGCGGCGCGCATTCTCCAGGCCGATAGCCGGATCAAGTTCGTACTGGCCGGCGAAGGGTCAGCAAAGCAGCGCCTGCAAAACGCTGCTGCTGGCATGCACAACGTGCTTTGGCGCCCGCTACAGCCTATGGAGCGCCTCAACGAGGTGCTGAACGCCGCGGACATTCATGTGTTGCCGCAGCGTGCCAACGCAGCCGACTTGGTGATGCCGTCGAAGCTGACAGGCATGTTCGCCAGCGGGCGCGCGACGGTGGGTACGGCAGCCAGCGACACCCAGTTAGGGTTGGCGCTTGAAGCCGCCGGGAAAAGGGTCCCACCGGAAAACGCATCTGCTCTTGCGTATTCCATCTTGTCCCTGGCCAACGATCCGATCGAACGTGCCAGGTTGGGCTGCGCGGCGCGGCTCTTCGCCGAAAAGCACTTCGGCCTGGAACTCATCATGCGCCGGTTCGAGTCTGAACTTGAATTGAGTATTCAGGCCAGGGAAATCCCTGTCAGCCCGCGTTCGTAATCACTCGATTCGACTGCGTCACGCCGTTGAGCACCCAGTACCGGTCGCTTTGATAGGTTGATCCGCCTAAGCGAGATACCCTCCGACGCCGATATTCGCAGTTAGCGCATCCCCCAGCCGGGTGGGGGCGCGCCAGCGAACGACGTGCGGCGCGCGGCTGGGTTTGAAGGCCGGATCGTTCACTATGGGGGCCGCGGGGCAGTTCAGCGCACTTCGCGTGATCTGCAGACCTACGCGAAAATGTCATTCAGGCTTTGGTCCGAGTGGTCCACGAAAGAAAAATCTCCTCAAATGTCGTCTTAAGATCCTTGGTGATTCCCCATCCAGGAAAATGGGCCTGCATCTTGTCCAGATTCGAGATGTAGCAGATATGATCCCCTTGACGATTCTGGTCGACGTATTCGAAAATCATGGGTTTGCCGGATATTCC